>Ga0209121_10001628_pt1 | contig 23532 bp, 21 predicted proteins | sample Cruoilmetagenom3_FD_187292 | JGI IMG/M metagenome (GOLD analysis project Ga0209121, IMG submission 187292) | Oil polluted marine microbial communities from Coal Oil Point, Santa Barbara, California, USA - Sample 3 (SPAdes) (version 2) | ecosystem: Environmental > Aquatic > Marine > Oil seeps ... | reverse complement strand
CCGATTTTTTCGTAGGGGATTTGGGAAATGTGATAAATCCAATCGTGTTTTTTAACAAGACCTAAAAACCTTAAAGCGTACTCTGGGTGTCTCCACGATATTTTCCCCACGAAAACGAGAGCCCGCTGAGGAAAACCCTTAGGGTTGAGGCCCCGTAACCCTAAGGGTTGGACGGGCGGGAGCATTGCTTTAATAATAGCCAGTTGGTTTTTCCGCGGCTCAATTCGGCCAACGGAGAGAATAAAATCTTCCAACCCATACTTCTTCACAAACCAATCCTCCCTCGCCTCGGCAAACTCCCGATTCACCCCATTGACAACCTTATCAAAAGCTAAGCTTTTGATATCGCCGTCGTTAAAGCCGAAATCGGTTTTGATGTCTTCCACTTCGGCATCTGTTTGGACTAGAATCAAGTCCGCCATTTCTAAAAGCCCTCTTTGTTCATTCATAATCCCTTGACGAAACTCGGTTAAAGTTGAAGAAAATTTCCGGGGGTCGGTCAAGAGACGGTAGAGTTCTTTGAGCTTCTCTCGAGATTCTCGAGTTCCGAAAATCAAATTAGTCAAACGGCGTAGTCCAAAACGCGCCTCTCTTTCGTATCTTTCTATTTCTCGATATGAATGATGGATTGGAGAAAAGACAATGGGCTTGTTCTGCTCTTTGGCATTTTTTGCCTGCAAAAAAGTTTGGGCTGGCCAGTCGATGTTGAAAAGGTGCACCAAATCAACATTCGCCAAGTTTGACTTGGCAAAACAATCGATGTCGACCTCTACTCCCAGCTTGCGAAGCTCTTCGGCTGTTTTTTCGATTTGGACTGTGTCCCCCCCGCGGCGATCAAAAAGATCGAGTCGGGATTGCATTAAAACTTTCATAATTTATATAAACAATCGTAGTTTTCAACAAACCTTTTCATTGAGTACCTATTCTCGACCCTTTTTCGGGCTTTTTGACCTAGATCACGCCGTAGGTCGCCATCTTCAATCAACATACCAATCTTCTCCGCAAGATCAGCGGAATCAGCGGACTTGAAGAGTAAAGCGCAACGACCGTCATCCGTCACCTCGCGCAAAACGGGTAAATCAGAAACGACGCAAGGCAAACCCAAAGCCATGGCCTCAATTAAAACTATCCCAAACCCTTCGGCCAAAGAGGGAAAAACAAAAATATCAAAACTTGAGTAAGTTTCAATCTTCCTATCTTCGGGGACGAAGCCAAGAAAAGTAACTTTGTCTCCAATACCCAAATCTTTAACTTGTTGTTTAAGCTCTGAACGTAAGTTCCCATCCCCAGCAATAACAAAATAGATATTGAAAATTGGAAATTGGAAATTGGAAATTACTTTTTTGGCCGCTGCCAAAAAAGTTTTGTGGTCTTTTTCCACCGTCAACCTTCCAAAAGAACCAACGGCTAGCTTCTCCTTCGTTTTTTGAAAATTGAAAATTGAAAATTGAAAATTTCGTAAATCTACTCCATTCGGTATCACCACAATCTTTTTCGGATCAATCCCCTCCCTTTCGATCCTTTCTTTCCGCGTCGCTTCGGTCAAAGCAACTACTTTATCCGCACAGAGGTTAGTGACTATTCGGTTAACGAAAATATTCAGGCGCTTTTTGAGCGGCGAAACCTGCCATTGGGAAAGAGGGGTATGAATATGGGCAATTTTTAGGGGAACGCCGGCGATTTTCCCAGCAATCAAACCGTTAATAACCGTTTTCAACTGATGGGCGTGAAGAATGTCAATTTTATTTTGACGAGTAAACTTAATCAGACGGAAAATATAAAAAGGATCAATATCGATCCAAGGGCGATCAACACGAATCTCGGCCCCGGCCTCAAAATACTTTTCGACCACTTCCCCCCAAGGACAAACGACAAAGACCTGATACCCCTTCCCCACCATCCCCTCAACCAGGTTAAGGAGGTGTGCCTCCACTCCCCCCACCCTACCGGAATTTGAAAGATAAAGTATTTTCTTCATCTCTCTAATTATATCACGGGAGAATCACCTTAACCTCCGCCAAAGGGCAAGGAGGTCGTGGAAGGATTTGAGAACGACGTGGGAATTGGCGCCGGTTTGGATACCAGCGAGGCGGGGGTAGTGGTGAACACCAATTTCGGCAAATTTAAAACCCTTTCTTCGGGCTTTAACCAACAGCTCGATCTGGGTTACTTTTTCCTCCCCGACCAAAGGCTGAACGGCCTCAAAAACTTCCCTTTTGATTAACTTGAAACCGCAGGAGTAATCCCGCACCGAAAGACCAAAAATAATCCGGGCCAGAAGCGACCAGCCCCAAGTGCAGAGACAGCGAAGGGTAGAATCGGCTCGACCCAGACGGTAACCCAAAACCAAATCGGCCTCGTCTGTTTTATCCAAAAACTTGGTCACCTCGGAGAAGTCAAACTGACCATCAGAATCAGTAAAAGCGATCCACTTAAATTGGGCCTCCTTGAATCCTGTCTTCAAGGCCCCTCCGTAGCCCCGATTAGCCTGATGATGAACCGCCCGAACTTCGGAAATCTTGGAGGCCAAACGATCGGCGATCTCTCCGGTACGATCGGTCGAGCCGTCATTGACAACGATAATCTCAAACTCTTCAACCTTCCCCAAACCCCTAAGAATTCCCAAGGCCCTGCGGACCGTCGTTTCTATACTCTGTTCCTCATTAAAAGCCGGAAAGAAAACTGACAATTTCATACTACCAAAACTTCTTTCTTATTTACCCACGGCCGTGGTCAAAATAGACAACATCCTCTCTACCTTGTTATCCCAAGAGTTTTGTTGGGCGATTTTTTGGCGCTGGGAAATTTTCTTAGCTGAATTTTCCTCCACGGCTATCTTGATTGACCTGACAAAATTATCGTCGTCCTTGGCGATGTAGCAAACTTCGAAGAAGTCTTGGTAACAAGGGAGGTTGGTCACGACCGTCGGCAGGCCGGCGGCGAGGGCGTCAAAGAATTTAACCGGAAAACAACCACCAACCGTATATTCGTTAAGATTATAAGGAATAATATAAACGTCAAATTGTGAAAAATACCACGGCATTTCTTCGTAGGGCTTCTCTCCCAAAAACTGGACGTTGGGTAGGGATTTTAATTCTTTTAGATTGGGCTCGTCGTCGGCAACACCGGTTGGGCCAATTAGAATCAAAGAATAATTTGGATAAGTTTTGGCAATTTTGACGAGAAGGGGAAGATTAACTTTGTAGCCATCGAGAGCGCCGGAGAAACCGATTTTGATCAACCCTTCGGGTTCGGGGCCTCCAACCCGAAGGGTTTCTCCTTCGGCGAAACGTGCATAATCCCCTGCGTTGCCTACGTAATGCGTGTTTGGATTTAGTTTTGAGAGTTTGTCCTGCAGTCCTGGGGCGGTGGTGAAAATTAAATCCGCTTTTTTGGCTAACCACTTCTCCCGCTCAACAATCCAATTTTTCACCTCCGGCTTATCCCGGTAACGGGGAAAGGCGGGGTAGTTATCGACGCAGTCGTAAATCAAAAGGTCGTGAGGAATCTCTTCGATATATTTTTCCAAACCTTCCATTTCAACATGATACGTCCACAAAATCCGCTTCGCGGAATTTTCAATTTTCAATTTCCAATTTTCAATTCTTTTGATATTCCGAATGTGAAAACGTTGATTTAACAACTCCAATCTTTTACCAACCAGTTGGACGAACGGCCAAGCTGTTGGTAAGGAGAATACCCCACCACTAAAGGGAATCAAGCCGACGGGGGTGTAAACAGTCAAATTTTTATACAGCTCTCCCCGAGTGACTGAAGACTTTCGAGAAGCCAGCGACTTTACAAAAACCCGATCCTTCCGTGGTCGGTAGGTCAGGGTTAGGATACGGCGGAGGGACCAGCGGCCCTGGAAGATTTGTTTGATAAACTTTCGAAAGCGAATCGGGGGGTCGACGAATAAAACACGATGACCGCGTTCGGCCATTCGCGTGGCCACGTGCCACTTGTTAGTCTTCAATGGGTAATCAAAAAGCTGGTTGGAAAGAAAAATAATTTTCATAATTTTTAGCCCCCACTGTATTTTTATACCAATCCACCAAAGGAATCAGCAGGAACGGCGGCATAATCATTGTTCCCAGAGCAAAAAACCAAAAACGAGGGTCAATAAAATTCAAAGGCCTATATTTTAGAAAAAGCCCAATCTCCCGCAACAAACAGCGGTAACGGGCGTAATTCCTGATCTGAATCAACCCTAAATAATCATTGGCGGCGAAATTTTGCACGGCGTATTCTCTCAATTCCTCAAAACGATCCTCGCAAAAAACCTCCTCAAACATTTTAATCCAACTCTGCAAAGGAGATTTTTCGTAAATCGAGGAAATTTTTCTCGTCTGGCTACTACCGATCCTAACCGCCACGCTATAATCCTTCAAAAAGACAATCGGGTGGTTCTTAAAAACTGAGGCGAAGGGGTAAATGTGAGAAGGAAAAATATCCGGATGAAAGGGTCGATCGATAAACTCCACCCGCAAAGCCAGACCAGACAACTGCCCCAAGGTTTTAAAGACCGCAAACACTCTCTCGAAATCATCAGTAACCCGAACCGTTTCATCCCGCTTCGGGTTCAACTGAGGGGTGACCCGAACCGGCTTCTTGACACTTTCGTCAAACCAGAAAAAGGGTCTGGTCACCGCCCCAATTTCTTCGTCCTTGGCAAAAATATCGTAGGTATCCTGCAGTAAGCCCTTCCGCAACACATCATCCTGCCCCATCAAATAGAGAATATCTCCCGAGGCCTTCTGACGGCAATTTTCCAGATTACCTGGATAGCCAAAATTTTTGTCGTTAACAAAAAGCTTAATCCGCGAATCAAAAAAAGACTTTACAAGTTCAACCGTGCCGTCGGTCGAGGCATCGTCACAAATAATCAACTCGTAATCGGTAAAGCTTTGAGACAAAATAGACCGCAGGGCCTCGCCCAAAATATCTTCTCCATTATAAACCGGCAATAAAATACTAAACTTTAGTCTTTCCATAGCGAGGAAGCCGATATTTTCCCACTCAAAAAACTTAAGCCTACCAGTATCCGCAAGCAAAACATCCCCAGAGCCAAATGGGGTTTGGACAGCACTCTCCGCCACCGGCCCTCCTCGACAAAAACCTTAAGAAAGCGGTAGTAAAGACTAAACTGCCGACGAACATCGGGATCCTCCCTTCCCCATTTTTCGAGATAACTTTCGAAGGTTTTAGCGTAATCCCGTTTTTTAATCACATAAGAACCCAAGGTCAGGCCTTCTTCGTGATGGTGAAGTTTCTCAACGGTCGTCCCTAGTCGGTAATCCCTTTTCTTGAGAGTTTTGGTAAAGTCCCAATCGTCAAAACCAAAGACAACTTTTTTCTCGTCAAAACCACCCACCGACTCGAAGATTGACTTTTTTACAAAACGCACCGCGTCAACGCAAGTCGCATTATAAAAACCCCGTTCGAAATTGCGAATTCGACCAAACAGGCCGTGACCGTGAACAACCTCAGGAACATATAAAGCGTCGCGCCCCTCCAAAAGATCAACCGCCTGTTTGATCAACCTCGGATCAAAAGTCATATCGGCATCGGGGTAAAAGATGATTTCACCTGCCGCCTTTTTGACCCCCAAATTAAGCTGGGCTCCGCGAAAGTTTTTGACACCCGATAAATCCACCTCGTCGGCAAGGCGGTGGATATTCTCCGTGTACTGGCGGGCGATACTCCTCGTCCTGTCCAGACTGTTATTGTCAACAACAATTATTTCTAAATTCTCGCCTGGGTAATCTTGTTCTAGAAGTGATTTTAAACACCGCCCAATATTTTGCTCCTCATTTTTGGTGCAAACAACAACACTAACTTTCATCGGACGACCTCCCTCGCAAAACCTCAACAAGCCGCGAACGCGTTTTGCCGCCTCTGGCCGACGAATACATAAGAAACATAATTCCCAGAGATCTAATAGCAAAAGTAATCGTTAAAAAAATAAAGGTTAAAAACAATTGGTTAACAATGACTCCCACAAAGAGCGGGTAGCTGATGCAAAAAAGAAATTTAGTAAGAGAACTGCGGTGAACGTTCAAAAAATTAACCAGGAAACGATCCAAAAGCGATGGGTTTTCAACAGACAAAACCTCTTCTTCAACTTCCGCATATTGGGAAAATTCGAGACCAAAATGGCGGTTAAAATCTTCAAACAGAGTAGTTAGAAAAAAATGGACCATAAAAAACACCAGTGCCAAAAGACCCCAACGAAGGGGCTCTGAGATAATCCCCGCGTAAAACAACCCCCCCAAGACCGCCAAGACCAAGATTCGATCGGAAGTGTCGTCCAACCATTTTCCCAAGGGCGATGCTTGGTTGGTTAGGCGCGCCAAATCCCCATCAACCCAATCTAAAAGGACCAGTAAGAGATAAACGGCCAAACCGATCAAATTATAAAAATGCTCCCCCCGACTAAAAAAATAAAGGGTCGTAGGAAAAGAGATTACGAACCGAAAAATGGTTATTTGATTAGGGGTTATTCCCGTTTTAGCCAAGGTCTTGGCGATTTCGTAAGCCAACCGGGCCCGAAGTTTATCTAGAAAAACAAGCATACAAAACTCCTAAAGCCGACAAAAGTCCGGCCATCACCCCCATATTAACAAAAATAACTTGGGAAAGAGTTTCGTGGAAAAAACAGATTAACAGAATTTGAAGGAGAGAGAAGAAAACCAAAATCGCCGCCGGCCGAAAATCCCGGATCGAAAGGGAAAAGCGCGAAAAAAGATCGACAACGGCGTAGAGCCCCATAAACACGGCAAAATTTCCCAAATAAGGAACGGCGGAGAGGTAGTTCGAGCCAAAAAATATTTTCACCAAAATTTCGGGAAAAAGGAAATAGGCCGAAACCCCAACCACCGCCCCCGCTCCTACCAACAACAGAGATTTTTTAAAGATTCCCAAAGGATCCTCCCCGTTCTCAAATTTTTCCGAGGCCAGAGGGAACATCACCAACTGGACCGAGCCCAAGCCGAAAAAGATGATCCTTCCCAAAGTGACCAAGGAACCGTAAATCCCCGCCTCCTCCGGAGAAAAAAAGTGCTTGACCAGGATAACATCGACATTATAAAGGGAAACTAGGGCCAGAAGGACGACGGTCGTGGGCAGGGCGTAACCGACCAAGTCTTTTTGGGAAAAGATGCTCTCTTTGAACGAGCGCCGCAGATTTTTCTTTAGCAAAAGTAAGCAGAAGGCAAGCCCTAAAAGATTAGAAGCGATTAAACCGCCGACCACTCCAAAAACCCCCCAACCCAAAAAAGCCAAACCGGCCCCCAAAAGAAGTTTGAAAAAGGGGGCCACAAAAGACATCAAGGAAAAGGCCTTAAATCGAGAGAGACCGCGCAGGAAACCCAAGGGCGCCGAACCCAAAAACGAAAGGGCGATGAAGACGAAAAACAAAGTCGGAAGCCGGGGGTCGGCGATTTTTAAAAAAGCAGCCAGCTGGTTTTGAAAAATGAAAGCCAGACCAAAAAGGGCTAGTCCCAAAACGGACACAATTTTTTCCACCCAAACTAGGGCCGCGGTAACAGCTTTGAAGTCCCCTTTAGCTTTGTAGGCGCTAGCAAACTTAGTCGCCGTCGTCCCCAAAATTCCCCCGGGAATACCTACAATATAGAGAATTGAAAAGAGGGACATCAAGGTTCCGTATTCGGCCGGGGAAAGAAAACGGCCAACCAAAAAGTGGAAGAGGTAGTTTAAAACACTGCCGGCCAAAGAGCCGACCATTACAATGGCCGAGCCCTTAAGTAGCGGGTTTGAAGAGATCAATTTTTTCATCGGACTTGGTAAACCTTAATGGTTGGACCGGGACGGACGCCATCGGGCGAGACCTCTTTTAGAAGTTTGAAGTTTTCGTCAAACCAAAGATAATCGGTCTGGACATTTTTGACCCCGGGACGAACTTCTTCGGTTCTTTCGCTGAAGTAGCGGCCGTAGACCAAACTGCTAACGATTAAATAATCAACTTTCTCGGCTTGCCAATCGGCTAGAAATTTTTGAGGGTCTTCGTGGGGGGTCGCTTCGGAAATTTTTGACCAAGGGAGAAGATAAAAACCTTTTTCGAGATCATCAGCCCCGGTAGCCTTTCTCAAATTGGGAAGATAGTAGGGATCGAGGAAGTAGCCGTAAATTGTGTCCATCGCAATTTTTGATTGGTCGGGCAGGTTTTCATCAATCCATTCTTTGGCCAAGGTTCGGGTATCGGTTTGATTCAAAATGCGATTGCTTTTAACTACTTCCCAAGCCGGTTGGAGCAGGGCTAAACCGAGAAGAGCCCCTAGAACCAACTCGGAGTTTTTAAACTTTTTGACGAGAAAGAAAACAAAACTGGCCGCTAAGAGACAAAGCATTGGCAAAATAGGAATCATGTAGCGCCCGTAAACCACCGTCCAGGAACCAACGTAGAGAAAATAAAAAACGGGGAAAGACAAGAGAAGTAGATCTCGTCGACGGTGTTTATAGAGGGCAAGAAGAATCCCCATAGTCGCCATTCCCAAAAGAATAGGCCCCAAGCCCCTTCGTAAAGTAATCGAAAAATGAAACCACCAACCGTTGGCCGCCTCGGCTCCCAAATGTCCTTGCATATTCCGCAGTTGCCACAAAAACCCCCGAGCATCTTCTTTGAAGGTGAAGGTCTTGTAGTCTAACAAGGCATACGGCGTCCCCAACAAAAACCCCACGATTGACATCAAACCAGACAACAACAGCCCGCCGAAGGAAAACCCGACGGGTTTTTCCGTCAACCCGTCGGGTTGGGGAATTCGGCGAGCGTTCACAACTCTTAAGATGTGGGCGGCGATGAGGGGAATAACGATTAGGGCACCGTGATACTTTGTCGAAGCGGCAAAGCCGGCAAAAAGACCGGCCAAAAGGTAATCTCTGGTTCGGCCCTTTTTTAGAATCAAAACAGAAAAAAGGAAAGAAAGAGTGACCCAAAAAGTCATTGAGACATCCAAAAGGGCGTAGTGCGACTGAGCAACGTGCAAGGTAGATAAGGATAAAAACAAAGCCGCTACTAAACCGGCACGCTTGTCAAAAAGTTTTTTACCGACCAGATAGGTCAGCCCGACCGTCGCTACCCCCATCAGGGTCGAGACTAATCGCCCCAGAAAATAAAAAATGGCAGGGTCTTGCCACAAGAGGGGAGCAATCTTTTCAAAGACCGGACGAAGATTTAAAACCTGAAGCAGAGCCCTAAATTTGATAAAACTTTCAAAAATAAAAAAACAAAGATAGTAATGGAGGTGCGGCCAGTCGAAGTGGCCCGGATTGAGATTGCCAAAGCGTAATCCGTAGGCCGAACGGACCAAAGCCGGCTCGTCAGGATGATAGATAAAAGGCAAACCGTGGTCAATCCCCCACAGACGAACCAAGAGGGCTAGAGCCAAAATCAGCAATAATGTCCAATTTAATTTAGGAAGTTTAATCATTTAGTCGGTAGATCTCAATTTCCGGACCAGTTCGCCAGTCCGCTGGAAACTCTTTGACTAGGTTGGCCTTCTCGTCCAACAGCGCATAAAAAGTTTTATCTTGGTAACGACTGTGAACAAAACTGCTGGTGACAAAAAACTCGACTCCCCTCTCTTCAAACTCCAGAGACACCTTTTCCCAATCTTGCCCATATTTTAGCACAATCTTTTCAAAGGGATGAAGAAAATAACCCTGGCCGTTTTCGATTTGCGGCAGATTGGGTAAACTGCCTCCCAGATAAGAGGTTAGTTTGGAGCTATCAAGAGCAATACTCGTCTCGAAAGGGACGTTTTCCAGAATCCAATCGCGGGCTAGATTTCGGGTATCGCCGCGAAGACCGGAGATATCGTTCTCGACGATTCTCGAGAAGGGGTGGATCAGGCAAACGGCGAGGACTAGCCAATGTAGCCGCAGCACTTTGTGCTGCTCAAGAAAAGACAACACAAACCGCGCCGCCAAAAGAGCCAAGAAGGGATAGAGTAGCAAAATGTAGTGACTGCGAACAATTCCCCAACTGCCGGCGTAGGCAAAGTAGGCAAGAGGAAAACTTAAAAGCAAAATATCTTTTTTCCTGTGTTTTTTAATCGCCCAAATTACTCCCCCAAAGAACAAAAGGCACATCAAAATTCCCCAATCGGCGCGCATTGAGCGGTTGATAAAATTCAACCAATTGTGACCTTGGCCGGTGCTGTTAACTTGCCAAATAAAACTTCCCTGCTTGTCCACCGATCCCCAAGCGTTCTTAAAGTCCAAAAGAAAATAAGGGCTTCCCAGAAAAAACCCTCCCACCGCCGCCAGACCGGATAAGAGAAGCCCGCCGAAGAAAAACCCGACGGGTTGGAAAATTCGGCGGGCGGCCAAAATTCTCAAAAAGTGGGCGGTGATGATAGGAATAACGATTAAAGCACCGTTGTACTTAGTCGAGGTGGCGAAGCCGGCGAAAAGACCGGCCAAAAGATAATCCTTCAATCGGCCTTTTTCCAAAATCAGGGTCGAGAAACAAAACGAAGTCAGAATAAAAAACAGAGTTGGCACATCCACCCGACTAAACTGCACCCCATGAACATTGGTGAAACTCAAAGCCATTACCAAGGCCGCCAAAAGACCAACCCGCCTACCGTATAATTTTCGTCCAATCAGAAAAGTCAAACCAACCGAGCCGAGGTCAAAACACATTGTCATTAGACGGGTCAAAAGGTGGAACGGGGCGGTTGAACCCCACCAAAAAGGCAGGGCCTGCCGCATTGTTTCGACGCCAAAAAGAAGTTGAAAAGGAACTCTAAATTTAATAAACGCGGTGAAAAGAAAAAAGTTGAGGTATTTGTAAAGCGAGGGCCAGTCAAAAAAGTGAGGATTTAGGTCTCCAAACCGCATCCCCATCCCCGCCCGAACCAACGTTATTTCGTCAACATGGTAAACCGAGGGCAAGGCCCAACTGATGCCGACCAACCTGACTACCAACGCTAAAAATAAAATTAGAAAAATCTTTTTCATCGGCTAAATAACCTTTTCCAATCCAAAATTCCCAAACGCGAAACGAGCCCAGAATAGAAGGCTAAAAACGCTAAAAACGCAATGCCTCTCGGCCAAAAATCGGTCACCGAAAAATGGACTAGGACAATCGGCGCCAGAGCCAGGGTTGGAAGGACCGTCCTTTTCTCCCACAAGGACAACCCTTTTTTGTAGCAAACGACACTAAGATAAACTAGAGAAACCAGGCCCCCCAAAGCCATCGCCCAGGAAACAGCCCTCAGAGGATCAATTGGGAAAAAGGCAACTAAAGCTAGAGCCGTCGCTCCCAACAACAGGACGTGATAGGCAACCATTTCTTTCAAAAATTTAGCCGGGACCAAAACGCTGGATCCCAGAAGGTTCAAAAGACCATAAACAAAAACGGCCAACATTAGCGGCGGAACCAGCACCAGAGAAGCATCATATTTCGTCCCCACTAAAAGATGGAAAATATTCTGAGACCAGAAAACGGCGGAGATACCGGCCAAAAGCATCAGGGCGTAAACTTTTTCAAAGTTGGCTAAAAATTTGTTTCGGAGCTCACCAAAGCCCTGACGAACGTGGTTAGTCATTGTTGGCAGGTTAACATCGGTGACGGCGTCAGAAACGACCAACAACTTCATCGCGTAAAGAATAGCAAAACTGAAAACCCCGACCTCCTCCGGCGAGACACTGGCACCCAAATACAAAATTCCCATTTTTTGCCAGAGAATGTAGAGAACCTTGCCAATGTAAATTGCCAGCCCTAGACGCAGTAGAGAGGTGCCCATTTTTTTAAGCTCCTCTTTGCTAGGAAAAGAGAACTGCCACCCCAGCGACCGCAAGCCCAGAAATCCAAGGGTTAGAGCCGAAAAAATGGTGTGGGCGAGCATTGCCCAAAAGTAACCCTCAAACCCAAAGGCGGTAACCAGAGGAACAAAAAAAGCAATGCTAGCCAAGGCGGCTAAGGCCTGAAAAGAAAAGAGAACGGCAAACTTTTGGCGGCCGGCGAGCGCCGCGTTGCAGATTTCTTGAACACTTTGCAAAAAGAGGATGACCGCAAAAATACGGAAGGGCAAAAAAGTTTCCGGGTGGCCGTAGGTCTCGAAGGCCAACTTCTTGGCCAAGAAAAAAAGGCCGACGCTCAGAGGAACCGCGACGACGAGACGGATTAAAAGAGAGGAAAAGAAAATCTTAGCCGCTTGTCTATCGTCTTCGACCCCCGCTAACTCCCGAGTGGTGGCCGAAACCAACCCCAGATGCCTAACGACCCCCACCACTCCCCCAACGGCGGTCACAATTCCGACCAAACCATACTCGGCGGTGGTTAGGACTCGAGCCACAACAACGCTCTGAACCAACCCCACCCCCATCGCAAAAAATCGGGAAAGAAAACTAACCGTCTGCCATTTCAAAAGGGAACCCATTAACCCCTAAGTTATCACAAAAACCGCCTGTTGACAAACTCTAACAACCCTGCTAGAATTGCGCGGATTGCAATTTTAACCCTACTAATAATGCAACCAAAAAACACCTACATCGAACGAGAGCTGCTAACCATAATAGAAAAATACCTCTCAAAACGGGAGTGTTTGGCTATTGTTGGCCCACGGCAGGCAGGCAAAACGACTTTGCTGGAAGTAATCCAGAAAAAGCGCCCCAAGGCATCCTACCTAACTTTCGAGGACCGAAAAATCCTAACCCTGTTCGAGGAGGATCTCGACTCGTTTACTACCCTCTACTGCAAAAACACGAGGCTCCTCCTGATTGACGAATTTCAATACGCGAAAAATGGCGGTAGGAACCTAAAATATATTTTCGATACCCTCAAAGAACTTAAAATTATCATCACAGGATCATCGTCCCTTGAACTCAAGGCAGAGGTTGGGAAATATATGGTTGGGAGAATTTTCTTTTTTGAATTGTCCCCACTTTCCTTCTCGGAATTCCTGTCATTCAAGGATAAAAAACTCGCGGAGGTTTTTCAAGAGAAACGCTTCTCCTTCGAAAAGCCCCCGCCCAACCTAGCCGAGCCGAAGGACGATCCGTTAGCCCCCCACATCCTTCCAATTTTGGAAGAGTACTTGACCTTTGGCGGGTATCCGCGCGTAGCCACTGCAAAAAACACCGATGAGAAGAAAACAGTTCTTGGCAATATCGTTTCCACTTATCTAATGCGTGACGTTAGAGGGTTTTTACAAATAGACAACGAGTCCTCTTATCTCAAACTCATCTCTGCTCTTTCTCTTCAAATCGGCAATCTCTATAATTTAAAGGAGTTGTCAAACACCACCAAAGTCAACTACAGACAACTAGTCTCCCACCTTGAAGCGCTAAGACAAACATTTGTTATCAAGGATCTTTCGCCTTTCTATACTAACCCACGAACCGAGCTAACCAAAACCCCTAAGGTTTATTTTTTTGATTTGGGTTTAAGAAACGCTATTATTGGCAATTTCATCCCTTTAAAAAAACGGAGCGACCGGGGAGCATTGGCGGAAAACTTCGTTCTCAACTCTTTTTCAAACGCCGGCCTCAAAACCAATTTTTGGCGAACAAAATCAAAAGCCGAGATCGACTTTGTAATCAAACGCGAGGGAAACATTATCCCCTGCGAGGTCAAGTACCAAACCAAAACCGATTCGATTCCTAAAGCCTTTTATGGGTTCCTAGAAAAATACGATTTTCCCTTTGGGATGGTGGCTACTCAAAACACAGTCGGGGTAAGGAAAATCGGAGACAAAAAAATTTACTTCTATCCAATTTACTTACTTTAAACATTAGTGGTTGACAATTGGGATTCCCTGCGCTAAACTTACCACGATTGTGGTAAATTTACTGCTCGCGGGGGCCGGAGGAGGGGTGGTTCGGGGGCTGATGGGTCTGACCAAGCACCGCCTATCCTACAAAGAAGTTGAATTTAAACCGCTTTATTTCTTCGGAACGGTCGGCGTTTCTGCCTTCATCGGCTTGACCGTCACCTGGGCAATTGTTGACTCCGGTCTGAGCCTTCCCTTTACCACCACCGTCAACACCGCCATCGCCTTTATCATCGGCTACGCCGGCGGTGACTTCATCGAAAATCTATATAAAATCCTCCTCAAACAACCCAATCTTTTCAAAAAGCCTTGACACACAAACTACAATGCCTGAAGAAACTATTGAAACCCCACAACCAACACAACCTGCCGAGTCGAAGTTTACTAGTTGGCCAAGGGTAATTTTATCCGCCGTTTTGGGTTTCAGCCTTCTGGCCGCTTCCGCCTACGCCGGCTACTGGTATGGCGCCCAACAAGTTCAACCCACCACGGAACCCACCCCCATCGTCTCCCAACCGACCCAGATCTTAACCCCCACACCGACCCAACCCCTTACCGACCCCACTATAGGTTGGAAGACTTATACGAACACAGAATATGGTTATTCAGCGAAATATCCTCAAGAATGGGATATTGAAGAAACAAACTACACCGGTTATTTGCACACGATGAGAATTTTTCAAAAATCTAATTCCCTTAATGAAATAAATTTCTGTGTCTGGCCAGATAATTCAAGGCCTTGTTCTGAAATAAAATGTAAAGGCGTCGAACCTGAAAGGTTTTTAATTTATGGAATTGAGGCTTTTAGGTTTAACGTGCCAGGGGCTCATAATTCTGCTCAAGATTCAATATGTCTTGAAAAGGACAACAAGAGGTATGATTTTCAGATATTCCCGGGTAGCCTTTCAAACAGGGACCCGCCGTGGAAAGAACAAGACGACGAGGCAATCAAAATTCTTAATCAAATCCTCTCCACCTTTAAATTTCTTGACTAAATCTTCTAGTTGTCAGAATAGTTATCAACAAAAGACTTTAAAAATTATCCACAGCTGTCACAGTGGTATTATACGGGTGCTGTGGGGAGGCGGTTAATTCACGATCGTAGAATTAAAATGGTTATTTCTATATATTCTAGTCTTGTAATATCCTCAACCTAGTTTCCTGTCCAAAAGCGATATTTTAGAAGAGTCCAGATGGCGGTTAGGCCGTCGCGAAATTTGATCTTCTTTCCGGCCTCGTCGCCGCGAGGACGATAGGAAATAGGAACTTCATAAATCTTCAAACCTTTCCGACAAACCTTAGCCGTCACCTCCGGACAAAATTCAAAGCGCTCGGCCTGCAAATCTAAATCTTTGATCACCTCCGTTTTGAAAAGTTTGTAGCAGGTGGCCTCGTCGTTAATCCCTGCCCCGTACAAAAGATTGGTCAAGCCGGTCAAGATGACTCTTGCCAGTTTGGTCTTTAAAGTCTGACCGAGAACTTCTTGCCAAAAACGGTTACCGTAAACAACTTTAGCTCCTTTTTCAAAAACGGGCCCAAGCAATTTTTTAAAATCCTGCGGGTCATATTCCAGATCGGCGTCTTGGATAATGACATAATCACCGGAGACTTCTTCAAGCCCTCGTCGAATCGCCGCCCCCTTGCCGAAATTGCGGGGTTGAAAAATAATTTTTACTTCGGGATCGGAAATTTTTTTCAAGATTTCCCTCGTCCCATCAATCGAGCCGTCGTCAACAACGATGACCTCTTTTTCTAAATCAACCGCCTTGACCTGACGCAAGACCTCCTCAACCGTATCTCTTTCGTTGTAGACGGGAATGACGATCGAGAGCTTCATCGCAAAACCTCGTAAACCCAACTATGCTTAACGGGATATTCTCGTTGCGAAAAAACTCTCTTTTGCATTAGCCACGAATCAAAAGCGTCGGCGGCCGTAACCTCCCACTTCTTGACCAACGTAAACTTATCCGCGTAATCCGCGGACCCAAAAACATTAAAGCGACTCAATTGCTCGTATTCGTCGGTGGCTAAAACATAATCAATCTGGTTATCCTGTAACCATCCCCATTGTTGTTTGGGCTCGGTAAAATCATCGGGAAGTTTGCGTCCTCTTTCTCCCAAATAATATTTTACTACCCCGGTCTCATCAGAGTAGCCCGTTAAACCCTCCAAAGAAGTGGCAAATTGGGCCGCTCGCAAGGCGTCGGAGTAAATCAACCTATGGTTGTTGATGACCACAAACGAGGCGACTATTTCTGAAGCAAGAAAAAGCCCTAGGAACACTTTCTTTGCTTTTTCGAGGTCAAAAAACAGCCAAACGAGGGCGGACGAGAATCCCAAGCAGGCAATGATTACCAAACCAGTTTTGGAAAGGACCAGAAAATGCAGACGGAGGAAGTATTGGAACAAGACACAAAGCGCGGTCAACCCTAGGGTTACTGCAAACCACCTTCTTCGGGCGGGCCAAGGGCCCGCAGCTACAGAATTTAAATCACCAAAAAGAAAAATGGTGAAAAACGGAATCAAGGGTAAAAACAATCGCGGCACCGCCGCCGGCCAGAATAGGATCAGGAGTAGTTCCAAAACAATAAATATTAGTAGAGGCAAATGCTGTAGCTGCAGCACTTTGTGCTGCCCGTTGTTGACAAGCCAAGGGCCTGCAGCTACACGACGAACACCTCTTGCGATGAAATAAAAAGCGGGTGTGAAACCAAAAAGAAAAACTAAAGAGGTTACAAAAATCAAAACCGTCTTTAGGTTGTAGGTATAAGTAGAGGGCTCAGAGAAGTAGGTCGAATGTAAAGGGCTACCAAAGACCAAAAAGTTGCGGATAAACCACGGAGAGACGACGAGAATGAAAAATGATAAATAAAGAATGAGGGGCTTAACTTTTTTCGCTAGAAGAAACGCCAAACCAAACGCCCCCGCCAGCAGAAATCCTTCATACCTCGTCAGCGCCGCCAGACCACAGACCACTCCCAAACCAGCCGCCCACCGACCATGGTAGCTGCGCGCCCTTGGCGCGCCTTCGTAATATATTTCAAAGGCCAGCAATACCAAAAAAGTTAAAAGAACACCACCGACCACTCTAATCGACCAATATAAAAAGACGGGGGAAAATAGGCAGTAGGCAATAGTCATTAGGCAGTAGTCCTCGGAGAGGGTAGGGAAGAAACGACGGGACAGTTTGTAAGTCAGAAAAAGAATTCCGAGTGTAAGAAAGACCTGAAGAATCTTGGCCCAAACCATCATCTCCACCGGCAAGGGGTTCAGGGCAATCAGGACCGAAAAAAGGGGGAGGCGTTTTTCGTCCACAGGGTAAGAAAAATTTTCCCGTAGACTCTCCGCCGCGCGGACAATATGATAGGAGTCACCCCACTCAGAAATGTTGACGTTAAAAAGCAAAACCCGCAAAACCAAAAAGAAAAGAAGAAAAAGAAGAAGTTTTTTACTCATCAGCGAAAGAGGACAAAGATCCCCAACATAATCAAAAGGGTTCCGGCAAATTTAGTCAGGGAAACTTGCTCGCCCAAAAAGAAGGTGGAGATTAAGAGAACCAGCACGTAACCAATTGACAAAGCAGGGTAGGCCACCGAAAGGTCCAGTTTGGAAAGAAGGATAATCCAAAGGACCGCGGAAAAAGCGTAAAGACCCAACCCCAAAATAATAAACGGCGAGAGGAAGGCCGTCATCATAAATTTGACTAAACCCAACTCCTCCAGACCACCAACCCTGTTAATCCCAAACTTCATCAAAAATTGGCCGACGACCCCCAGAACGATATTAATACCAAGCAGAACATAAGGCGAAATCATAATCGTATTCTATCATAAATCCTCTGAATCTCGCCGGCTTTGACAAACCAGTCGTATTGGTTTTGAATCTTTTCGACATCAACTTTTTCCCCACCCTCAATAATCTTTTTTATCTCCGTGGCCAAATTTTCAACGTCCAAGGTTTTCAGAAAGCGCAAACCAGATATTTTATCCATTTTGAATCCCGAAGCCAGAACGGGAACACCGCAGGACAGGGCTTCCAAGATTACCTTCGGTAGACCTTCATAACTAGAGGGGAGGACAAAAAGATCGGCGTTTTGATAATAGGAAGGCAGTTTGAGATATTCAACGTAACCTACAAATTTGATACGGTCGTCAAGACCAAATTTTTGGACCAACTCTTTGAGATATTTCTGATACCTTTCATCTCCCCGACCGACGATAGCGAGGTGATATTTTTTGGACAAAAACTTGAGCGCCTCAATTATTAGATGAACATTTTTTCTCTTACTTAGCGCTCCGACGTAGAGAATATTTCGACGCTCGGCCAAGGAAAACCCGACGGGTTTCGTCGTCAACCCGTCGGGTTGGGCCTGCCCGCCATCGAGTCGCCGAAGGCGAGTCGGGCGGGGAATTGGCCGAGCGAAGAGTCGAGTATTCACGCCGTTTTCGACGACGAAAGTTTTTTGCGGATCAGCTTGGTAATGTTTAACTGCTTCCTCTTTCACTACATGGGAGGTGCAAATCACCGCATCAGCAACCCTGCAACCAATTCGGTCAGAGAATTTGTGCAAAGGCCATTCAAAATATTTAGTCCAGAAATCAAGCTTAGAACCCTTTTCTTGGGCCTTGGCTTCTCGACCGGCGGCGGTAACGTGGAAATGAAGCACATACGGCGTTTTGTCTACCCAACCAAAAAGGCGTTTATACAGGTTGAACCAGAGGGTAATATGCCCATGGCCGTGAACAAGATCAACCTTTTTTCCTCGCAAACGATAAAAAACATAACCCAAAAGAACTGACGGGCTGGTCGTCAAAAAAACACTAAAACGCTTCAACGCTCGTGGGAAATTCTTTGAGGAAAAAACCTCGACCTGATTTCCAAGTTTAATCTGGGCCTGAGTGATTTCGTAAATCGCCGACCCCAACCCATCCCAAGGAGGGGGGTATTCATATGCAAGTCTTAAAATTTTCATAGTTCTGAACTTGAAGTGACAACTTTAGTTGTTACATCACGTAAAATATTGATTGTTTCCGCAACCATTTTTTCCTGACTAAATTTTTCCTCCGCAACTTCTCGAGCTCTCTGTCCCATCTTTTCCCTCAAGCCATCGTCAGTCAAAAGTTTTGTCAGCGCCGATGAGAGTTTTTGGACATTTCCCGACTCAACCAGCAAGCCCGTTTCTCTGTCAATCACCGCCTCGGGAACCCCTCCCACTTTTGAAGCCACCACTGGCAATCCCGCCGCCATGGCCTCAATTACCGTCATCGGCAAGCCCTCCAAGGCCTCTGAAGGCAGAACAAAAACATCCGCCGCTTGATAATATTTCGGCGTTTCCTCGTACGGCACTTGGCCAACGAATTCAACCACATCTGACAAATCTAATTCTTTCGTCTGCTTTTCCAATCGAGTTTTTTCTGGTCCGTCCCCCACGACGAGTAATTTAAAATTGAAAATTGAAAATTGAAAATTCGACACTGCCTCTAGCAGGGTCGTTAGTCCTTTATCTTTATCCAAACGACCGAGATACAAAACCACCTTCTCACGATTTACGATTAGCGATTTGCGGTTTACGAACCTCTCGATTTCAACCCCATTGTAGACCGTAAAAACTTTCCGTGGACTTAAAAAATAATTTTTAATCAGAGAACCACGCACCGCTTCGGAAACGGCGATGATAGCGTCAAATTTCCTAAACCAGCAAAGCCAGCGGAGACCGTAACGTTGGAGACGGATAGCCACCTCTTTCAAGAACCTCAGAAAATCCTGTGGCGATGAGACACCTGCCCAACGGGTCTTTAAATCTCTAAAAGTCGTCCCGTGCATAATTGCTACACAAGGAATACCAAACTGTTTTTTCGCCTTCAAATAACCCCAACCAGAAACGCTTTGGCTAAGAACTACATCAAAGTTTTTACCGCGGTGCAGGGTATTAAAATGGCGAACGCTTTCCTCCCACCATTCTTGGGAATAGACCCCCGACGGGGTATTTTTAAGATAGCAAATCTCGACTCCGTTACGAACTTCTTTTTCCAAACCCTGTGGGTGGGCGGTGGTGATCATTATCACCTGATGGTCTTTTTTAACCAAACCCTCGGTCAAAAGTTTTCCTTGAGTTTCCATTCCCCCACTGCCGAGGTGGGCCACATCAGAACGGGAGAAAAAACAAATACGCATCGTTAAAGGCAGCACAAAGTGCTGCAGTTACAAAATCCTTCCCCTATTAACTTTCGCAAAATCCAAAAGATCGATCCAAAAATTGTTCTTGATACCCGTTCGCGCTTCTTCTTTCTTCGCTTGGAACTCAATCGAGTCAAAGAAATACTCCTTCATCCCTTTGAATTCTTCTAGTTCCCTTTTAATCCTCTTCGAGAGCCAATTATCCTCCAAAAATGTCTTCCTGAAGGCGTAACGGCGACCATCCTCCTTGTTCTGCCCAAAAAGCCAAAAACCAAATTTGAGGCAAAAGTAAAAAAGATCAAAGGTCGGTTTGGCTTCGGGAAAAGCGTATTCCCAGTCAACGACATTAAGTTTCTCGTCAGCGACCAAAAGGTTTTTGGGGCAGAAGTCACCGTGAGCCCAACCGGTCTGACGAAACTTCCGTAGCCATAAAAAACCAATCTCCAAAAACTTTAAGCTCTGCTCCTGTCGTTTATCCTCTTGACCAAGAATCTGCGAAAGCATCGAGAACCCCTGCTTACCTTCAAGACCTAAAACATCCCGACCGTCCCTTTCTTCAAAAAAGATTACTTTGGGAATGGTCTCCCCTCGAACTTGTTCTAAAACCTCCTTTTCCCGACGAATACTTTTGTTTGGCCCTTTAAAACGAGCAATTTTTAGGTAAAGTTCGGGGGTCACAGACTCGCCAAAAACCATCATCCCTACCTTACCATCTTGGCCCGAAAGTCCGCGACGAAAAACGAAAGAAGGATTAGGAACCCATTTTTCTACATATTTTTTAAAATTAGTCATCGCACCTTAAATAACAGGCAAGCCTGTCACTCCCCCCTCGTGGACGGAGTGACAACTTTAGTTGTTACAATGATAAAAGTAGGAAAAAAGTGTTTCCAAATTCCCAAACGGTGAAGTAATTTAACAAAAGCAAAACCGTATTTTTTAACCCCTGTCTTCTTTCCTATCGATTTAATGTAATACTCCAACGGCTCGGATTTGGAAAAGTCAATGACAAAGTCGGGGTAACGGTATTTAGGAATGGCCCCCCAAAACTTGAGATTAGAAAAACCAGCCTGGCGCAGAAGTTTTTGGTAACCACGATAAGAATACGTATAGGTCCTATACGACCTATTGGACCTATGACGAGAAACCCAATTGGCCAAAAATCGAGGCATTAAAGTCGTAAATTTTAGGTGGCTATGCTCGTCTCCTTCTCCCAAAAAGTAGTTATAACCAAAACGGTTCTCGATCCCCAAAACAAAAAAACCGTGTGGTTTAAGGACGCGAAAAATTTCCTTTAAGGCCTTTTGCTGTAAATCCTCGACCTTGCCTTCCTTACCGACGGCGACCCACTCCAAAACTCCCATCATTACTACCCCGTCAAAAGACTTATCCTCAAAAGGCAGATTCAGCGCATCGGCTTGGACTGTTTCGATATTTTTTATTCCCTCGTCACGACACCGCAAACGCACCGTTTCCATCCGTTCAAAAGTGGGATCGGCGGCGACTATTTCTCCAAACATATCCGCCAACGGGATTGAGATTCCTCCGTAGCCGCAACCCAAATCCAAAACCCGACCTTCGGGATTGGGTTCGAGAAGAAAGCGCCAATCGGCACGGCTGTCGTCGGCAATGTATTTTTTAAGCCACCTGCCTTTTTCAAAATTGGGAATTAAGAAACTATCAATGGCCTCAGCGACCGAAGTTTTTTCGGCCTCGGCCAGAAATTTACGCATTCCTTCTTGTGGTATTTCACCGTAATAGTATTCTTGTAAATTCTTTAACATTTTTCCTCACGTCAAACTCTTTCTCAACTTTAATTCGGGCTTGTTGGACCAAACGCCCGCACAGATTAGTATTCGTTAAAACTCGCTCAATCGCCATCGCCAATCCTTGGGAGTCTTTGGGTTCGACTAAAAGACCACTTAGCTCGTCTTCAATCAACTCTGGAACGCCAGAAATCTTGGTCGAAATCACCGGAACGCCAACGGCCATCGCCTCCATCAAGGCAACCGGAATCCCATCCATATTACCATTTTTGGCCTTAACACAGGGCAAAACAAAGAGGTCGGCCTCCTCAAGGAGCTCACGGACTTGTTTTTGAGTAATCGGTCCGGTAAAAATAACCTTGTTTTCTAGCCCCAAAGAGCTTACCTGCTCTTTTAAATCGTTTTCCAAAACTCCGCCACCAACAATGACCATCTGAAAATCAATTTTGTCAATGGCTAAGCCATTGACATTTTTATCTTTAAAAATTTTCAAGGCCTCCAAAAGGTATTTGTGGCCCTTCTTCTCTTCCATCCTCGCCACCGTCAAAATACGAGGAGTCGAGGAAAAGAGCCTCGGATCCGCCGAGAATCGGGCAAGATCTAATCCGCAGTGAATAATTTTAATCTTGTCCCCACCACCAAGATATCTTTTGTTAAATTTCGAAATCGCAACCACAAATTTGGCCCCGGCAACTTTTTCCTCGAGCAAATAGGGCCAACCGAAAAGCCCTCCGGCGTGGGCGGTAAAGCTGTAGGGAATTCTGGAAAGTTTAGAGGCCAACATCGCTATCCAGGCGGCGTCTCCGGCAAAGTGGGCGTGGAGGTGGTCGATGTTTCTTTTCTCCGCTTCGTTGGCTAACCAAGAGGACATCCGAAGACCCCAAAGATATCTTTTTAGACCAACTGCACGTATTTGGTGTAGCTGCAGCACTTTGTGCTGCCCAAGGATGGGGGCGCCACAAAGTGGCGCAGCTACAGGTCGAATAACCTCCGCTTTCAACAATTTAACTTTCTCGTGGACTTGCCCCTCTTTCGGATCCGAGAGAGCAAAAACGGTCAACTCCAGCCCCAACCGCTCCAACTCCAGCATCTCCTCCAAAATAAAGGTCTCCGAAAGTTTGGGAAATTGCTCCAAAACATAACCTATTTTCATAGTTAAAGTTTACCAGAAGAATCATAATTTTAGAAATGTTACGTAGAGCCTGGACGAACGGCTATCTGGTTGGTAAAAGACAAAATTTCTTTTTGGTCAAATTGCTGTTTCACCAACCTTTCTATAAAAATAGTTTTACCAATAGCTTGGACGATCGTCTAACTAGTTGGTAAAAAGTTATGGTGTTGGAACTTTGAAGAGATAAATTCGGGGGTTGTTGTAGGTTTTTATTAATTGATAGTTGGCCTCAAAATCAAAAGAAGAAACTAAATCGGAAAAATTAGCAAAACCTAAGTCCTCCCAGTAGTCGGGGTCTTTTTGAGGGTTGCGTTGGGGATCGCGGACGATAAGATACTTAACATTCCACTGGCAAAGTTTGTCAATCACATCTTTTTCATCAAGATGATCCAAAACTTCCCGCACTTCTGGCGGGGTCGCGTTTTTGGGATTCAAAAATTTCTTCTTGTGCGTTCGTTGGGCTAGAAGATCGCGGTTGGAAAGATCCTGAGGGTAAACTAGGATAGCGAACTCGCCCGGTTGCTCGGCCAACCACTCATAAACAGGGAGAGGATCTAAACTGACATTGTGAAAGGGGGGGATGTCGAGAAATTCAAAAAAGACAAAGATAGGTACTAGGCAA
>Ga0209121_10001626_pt1 | contig 23546 bp, 21 predicted proteins | sample Cruoilmetagenom3_FD_187292 | JGI IMG/M metagenome (GOLD analysis project Ga0209121, IMG submission 187292) | Oil polluted marine microbial communities from Coal Oil Point, Santa Barbara, California, USA - Sample 3 (SPAdes) (version 2) | ecosystem: Environmental > Aquatic > Marine > Oil seeps ... | reverse complement strand
GTTTACTTATTACAACTGCACGGCACATTAATTTCTCCATAGTAGCGCCGATTAACAACGCTTCAATCAGTCGACCCGTTAGCGGTCGGATGCATTGATTTGTTAAATGCAGTATCTACTGCGTGAAATTGAATTATTCGGCCTTCTTTATTGATTCGCAAGTGATAATGATCACCATTATAATAAATTGCCATTTTTCCATGGCGCACAAAATCACCTATTGATTCAGACAATAAATAATCTTCAATCTCATACTCTATCCTTTGAAGCACTTTTTCTATCAGGAGTTTTAGATCCTCTGCCTTATATGAAAATGCGGTCTTTAATTCGAAGTTTCCAATTTGGTATTCTTTTAAATGGCGCAAGGCAATATGTATATAAGAGTCAATATCCCAATAAATTTGTCTTTTTCCATGCATGAGGATTGAAGGTGAAAACCCTTCAACCGCCTCAAATATCACCTTTAGGTTTTCCGAACAAGAATCTTTTAAAGAGGCATCTATTCCAGCATCTGCTAATTCTTTTACTATCTTGTTAAACTTCTCTAAAGACAAAATACCTTTGGTTTCGGCATAACTATTTTTATCGATCTCTGTTAGCTGATGACGTCTTTCCCTGACCTTATAGAAACTTATCCAAATATTTAGATTTATTTTTAGGTTTTCTTCCGAAAAACCAAACTCTTTAAGTACTCTTGAATCAATTCGACCATTATTAAAAGCTAATGTTATGCCGACCAATTGCTCTTTTTCATACTGAATCAGCTTAGTTCCAGAGTTATGTTTTGAGACGAGGTAATTCTGATTAAGAACGTCAGCATCTAAACCGCTACAGTCTACGCCTATTTCAGTTATGTCAGGTACTTTCTTTTCACCCGTTTCATAGATTTCAGCTTCTCTTTTGTAGGTGAGAAACGAGATAGAAGCTATATCCTCTACACAAATTCCTCTGTATTTTAAATCCCCTTTTTTTTCGTCACTAAGTTCGCGAGAAGGACTATCAATACGAATTCTGTGCTTGTTTATTTCATTCACAGTTTGAAAAGAAGTTTCAAGCGAATCTAGTGTTTTTCTATCGTAAAAGATAACCCCCAAAACAGAGCTGCCATATTCCAGGCTCGAGTCACTATCATGAGTCAGCTCAAATGTAGTCATGAATTGGTTTTTACCAACCAATTCATAGAGATCTTGATAGTAAAAATTGCCTACAACTTCCATAGTAGGCAAACCAAATTTGCTATAGTCAATTACCTGATAGTTATTTCTCATGGCTGAATGGGTATTTAACTTGCTATTAAGCAGAATTAATTCCCTTTAACCCTTACACATACACGGAAAGTAATCTCTGTTAATTTCACAACCAAGGGAAAACCAAGATTCCTCATGTCAATCAATCCAAAAACCTACACAACCAAACCCAAAAAACTCACCTTCCCCAATGTCTCTTCTACCGTAAGCCTACCAAGCACCGCCTACCAACAAACCCCCAACAACCACGGCGGTAAGCAAAGCTCACCGCCCTAGTCTCATCTCAGCTTTACAAACTACCATCTATCAAAGCATTCAAAGTACTGCTCGGGCGCATTGCCTTGGCCACTTTTTCAATATCAGGATGATAATAGCCGCCCATATCTACGGGCTGGCCTTGCAACGCATTAATCTCGGCGATTATTTTCTTTTCATTTTTTTCGAGAGATTTTGCAAGTTTGCGGAATGAGGCCTGTAGCTCTTTGTCTTCACTTTGTGCAGCAAGTGCCTGGGACCAATAGAGAGCCAGGTAGAAGTGACTGCCTCTGTTATCCAGCTCCCCCACTCTGCGAGAAGGAGACTTGCCTTCATCTAATAGTTTCCCGGTCGCCAAATCGAGGGTTTTTGCCAGAATTTTAGCTTTGGGGTTGTTGGTCTTATCACCGAGATCTTCTAACGATACCGCGATGGCAAGGAACTCTCCCAGCGAGTCCCAGCGCAGATGATCTTCTTCTACGAACTGCTGAACGTGCTTGGGCGCAGAGCCGCCAGCACCGGTTTCAAACAAGCCGCCACCGGCCATCAGCGGCACAATGGACAGCATTTTTGCACTGGTGCCCAATTCCAATATCGGGAAAAGATCTGTGAGGTAATCGCGCAGCACATTACCGGTAACAGAAATGGTATCCAAACCCCGCTTTGCACGTTCCATGGTGTAGCGAATGGCAGAGTCAGGGGTTCTAATTTTAATGACAAGGTCTTTGGTATTGTAGTCTTTAAGGTATTTTTCCACCTTCGCAATCATTTGTGCATCGTGACCACGGTCTGGGTCTAACCAGAATACGGCAGGAACACCCGTTGCCTGTGCACGCCTAACGGCTAACTTAACCCAATCCTGGATTGGCGCATCTTTCGTGAGGCACAAGCGCCAGATATCACCCTTATCAAGATTTTTATGTTGTAACAAGACCCTGCCTTGGCTATCTACCACACGCACTGTTCCATCGGCAGGTAATTCAAAGGTGTTCTCGTGGGAGCCATACTCTTCGGCTTTTTGCGCCATCAGGCCGACGTTTTGCACACTACCCATGGTTGTCGGGTCAAAGGCATCGTGATGTTTACAAAAATTAATGGCCTCTTGATAGATGGTGGCGTAGCAGCTGTCGGGAATAACCGCTTTGGTGTCTTTCAGCTTTCCATCGGTACCCCACATTTTTCCGCCTGAGCGAATCATGGCGGGCATGGAGGCATCCACAATAACGTTGCTCGGTACGTGTAAGTTGGTAATGCCACGATCAGAATCCACCATAGCGACTTCCGGACGCACCTCATAGCAGGCACGCAGGTCTTCTTCTATTTCAGAGCGAACAGAAAAAGGCAGGGTTTTTATTTTGTCGTACACGTTGCCAATGCCATCGTTCGGATTGACGCCTATTTTCTTAAATATTTCGGCATGTTTTTCAAAGGCATCCTTAAAAAAAACGGTGACCGCGTGACCAAACACAATGGGGTGCGATACTTTCATCATGGTGGCTTTCACATGCAGGGAAAACAATAGGCCTGCGCGGCGTGCACCTTCCATTTCCTCTTCAAAAAATGTACGCAGGGCCTTCACGCTCATAAACATCGCGTCAACAACTTCACCGTCCAACACAGGTACGGACTTTTTTAGTACCGTTACTGCGCCGTCTTTTTCAATAAGTTCAATACGAAGCGTATCGGCATTTTCCATGGTGGTGGAAATATCGCTGTGGTAGAAGTCTCCACTGCGCATATGGGCAACATGTGTGCGAGAAGATTGGCTCCATTTACCCATAGAGTGCGGATGCTTACGGGCGTATTCTTTGACTGCTGCCGGTGCACGGCGATCTGAGTTGCCTTGACGCAGAACCGGGTTCACGGCGCTGCCAAGCACTTTTGAATACTTGGCTTTGATGGCTTCTTCTTTTGAAGTTTGAGGGTTTTCGGGGTAGTCAGGAATATCATAACCTTGTGACTGAAGTTCTGCGATCGCCTCCTGAAGCTGGGGGATTGAAGCGCTCACGTTCGGCAGTTTAATAATATTTGCATTGGGCTCAAGGGTGAGTTCCCCGAGCTCCTTCAAGGTATCAGGTACTTTCTGTTCATCTGAAAGTTTTTTAGAGAAGTTGGAAAGGATTCTGGCGGCTAAGGAGATATCGCTGGTTTCCACGTTAATTCCCGCTGCGGCGGTAAAGGCATTAACGATGGGCAGTAATGAGTAGGTTGCCAGAGCGGGTGCTTCGTCAGTTTTGGTGTAAATGATTTTTGCTTTATTTTTCGGCATGCTTAAAAATTCCTTTACTAAATAATGAAAAACGTGTGGATTTTCTTATAGAGCGCGATGACTTGGCGATGCTCTTCGAACCGGTTTGGTGCACAAAAATCTTAAAAAGACATATATTGGGGATGCCCCTTGTTTCGCCCGCTGCGGGAACTTGCAGAAATCATTCCCTTTGGGCCCCAAAAGGCTTCGTCAAAAAACCGCTAAGCCAATAACCAGGAGCAGACACCCTATCACAATTCGCCAGCCGGGCTGGGTCAATAAAACCCCCACCTCCGGTTTTATGCGCCAACAGCTAGAGCAGCTCTGATCTAACGAAGGGAACAAAAACCACCGGAATTATATCCTCGATATCAACAGTGTGCTCATTTACCTTAGTGATCACCTTTAACATCTGCGATTGGTGAGCAGGCCCTACGGGAATAACCATTCGCCCACCCACTTTAAGCTGAGTGACCAGAGGCTCTGGCACCAAAGATGTGCCTGCGGTAACAATAATGCCATCAAATGGGGCGCTTTCGGACCAACCTGCATAACCGTCACCACAACGTAAACTGATATTATTGTAGCCTAGATTTTTAAGGCGCAGCTCAGACTCTCGGGTTAATTCGGGAATCACTTCAATGCTATACACCTTCTCCACCAGGCACGATAGCACCGCCGCCTGATAACCGCAGCCGGTTCCCACTTCAAGCACCCTGTGGTTTTTTTCCGGATTTAGAAGCTGCGTCATAATGGCAACAATAAAGGGCTGAGAAATGGTTTGCTGGTAACCAATTGGCAGCGGGTGGTTTTCCCACGCGCGATAACGACTTTCTTCCGGCACGAATTGGTCGCGTGGCACCTGCTTCAAGGCAGTGAGCACCTCATCGCTCAGTGCTCTCCAGCCCAGTCGGTTTTCTAGCTCTGCGATCTCTGCCGAGACCTCTTCTATTAAGGCTTCTTTTTCAGACTTTCTTTCACGCCAGATCATTTTCCACCCCCAGTGTATATTTTCCCTGATCTTGAATTAGACACCCAATCCTGTTACTAACCAAGAGAAATAATAAGGCATTCTGGGAACTTTTTAGCGGCTTGACCTGTATCAATTCAGATAATCACAATAAGGCATCTCTAAAAAATAGAATTTTTATTCGAGAGAAAAGAAGCACCGCACGGAAACCCGCACGACTCCATGGATGGAGGAGGTAGAGCGACGCAGGAAGCCAAAGCCGAGTGTACAAGGGCTACATGAGGAGTTGAGTACGGAACTGACGCCGCTATCGGGTAAAAAGGCAATTTTTAGAGGTGCCCAATAATTACAAACCCAAGGACCCCAACCCTATGAGCGATGGATTTGAATTCTGCGACGCATTAGGCCCCACAAAAGTTATTCATGTCTATGAACCGGCCATCAACCTTCGCGGTATTCAGGTGGTGGATAATACCGCCGCAGGCCCCTCTATTAGAGGCTTACGCATGGCAGCGGCAAATCGCTTCTTTTTGGTGACCCTAAAACTCTTGCAGAACAAAAGGAACAATTCATACGTGCCTTTGCACAGGCATTGCGAGGGAATCGCGATTATATTTTCAGCCCCGATATGGGGACTAACGAAGTGTGCATGGCCTGGGTCAGGGATGAAGTCGGCGCCACAGGCTGGGGCCTATACCGTGCAGCCCGAATAGCAGTCCAACATTCTGATGTTGATTTACAAGGAGCCCGCGTTGTCGTACAAGGTTTTGACAATTTCAAATTGAATTCATTACGCACCGGCATCATGGCAGGTGCCCCCCTGCCCCGTTGAATTAACGAATCGGACTATAGATGAAATGCATTGCAAAAATATTTTAATTGGTTATGGCCAAACTGAAGCCCCCCTTACCCACCTCACCACGGCAGATGACAGCTTCGAGCGACACATCTATACCGTTAGGAAAAACCTGCCGCACCAGGAAGTAAAAATCATCAGCACCGAAGCGGGAAAAATACAGCCTATTGGTGAGATCGGCGAAATATGCTTTCGCGGGCACGGTGGATAAAGACGGTTATGTACGCATCACCGGACGCCTGCAGGAAATGGTGATTCGTGGTAAAGAAAACATTTACTCTGCAGAAATTGAGGAAGTGATATTTAATCACCCTGAGGTGGAGCAAGTGGCTGTTTTCGGCATCCCTGACGCTTATTTTGGGGAAGAGTTAGTCGCCTGGGTGCGTCTAAAACAAGGGGGGCAGCTCAACGAACAAGAATTAAGAGAATATTGTTTGGATCACTTGGCGCACTTTAAAATTCCCAAAGTCGTCCAGTTTGTTGAAAGTTTTCCCATGACGGTGGTCGGCAAGCTGCAAAAGTTCAAAATGAGGGAGCTGACCATAAGCAAGAATAACAAATAAGCCAGCTATACATATGGTAATTTCTATGCAATAAATATCGTCACTGCCTTTCATTCAGAAAATCGTGAACGACTTTTCTTACTATGGCAAAAAACGCGCCTTCGCCCGATGACGAAAAGACTATTGTAAAGCCTGCTGGCGACAGTGATGCCCCAACCCTGATGGAAATAGACCCACAGGATGAAAAAACTCGCGTAAAGATTGATACTGCACACCGCCCTGAAAAAGCATCGGATCTGGATGTAGGCTCCATCATTAAGCAGCGCTTTGTGCTGGACACCCTGCTTGGCGAAGGGGGCATGGGAGTAGTCTACCGCGCCATTGATTTAAGAAAACAAGAGGCCGACGACGCCAACCCCTATATTGCCATCAAAATTCTAAACGACGATTTCCGCCAACACCCCAAAGCTTTTATATCCCTGCAACGGGAAGTCAAAAAAAGCCAGACCCTGGCCCACCCCAACATTATCACGGTATACGATTTTGATCGGGAAGGTGACATTGTCTACATGACCATGGAAGAGCTGGACGGCTACCCCATGAAAGATGTCATATCGGGAAACTGTGATTTTATTCTCGATAAAAAAAACACCTTTAGCATTATCAAAGAAATTGCCCAGGGGCTTCGTTATGCCCATTCCAAAGGCATTATTCATTCTGATCTAAAACCAGGCAATCTGTTTGTCAGCAAAGAAGGCACCACTAAAATTCTCGACTTCGGTATCGCACGCAGCACCACTGACACAAAAGCAAGCGACAGCTTTGATGCCGGAGAACTTGGCGCGCTCACACCGCGTTATGCCAGCCTCGGAATGATTAAACGGGAAGAACCCCACCCCTTCGATGATATCTATGCCCTGGGTATTATTGCCTGTGAACTCTACGGCGGCGGCCACCCCTATGAGGGAAAAATGGCAAATGAAGCAAAGGAGGCCGGCTTAAGCCCGAAGCTGCCCAACACGCTGAATTTCTGGCAACGGCGGCTTATAAAGAATGCCCTCGACCTTCAGCACAGCAATCACGACAAAATTGCCGAACAATTCCTCAAACGTTTTATTGCCTCGAGAACAGCCACCCTAAAGATACTGATGGCAAACGCTGCCATCCTGATGGTAGCGGCCTTTGTTATCTACAGTTTGAATGTCAGCGCGCCACCTATTACTGACTTCAAGAGCTTAACAATCGCCCAGCAACAAAGCTTTAGCGAACATATTAAAGAAGGTAACAAGGCATTAACCTTCAGCGATTATGATGCAGCACTTTTCCACTACAACAATGCCTTCGAGATACACCCCTACAACCCGGAAGCGGAAAAAGGGCTGGAAAAAATCATTGATGCCGTCGAAAAACATATCAATAACGCCCAGGACGAAGAAAGTAGAAAACTCTATATCAAACAAATCGGCACTTTGCTTGAATACCCCGCATTAGAAAAAAACAAACGGTTGATAAAGCTTGCCAAACGTTACCCATCTTCACGACAGGAAGGCCCTCAATGAAAACCCTCTCTCGCTTTGTCACACAACAATTCCCGGCACATAAAGCTCTAAAAACTGCAGGAACCTCTCTTGCCTTGCTGGCCTTAGGTGCCTGCACAACCGGTAATATGGATACTGGGCAAATCGAAAAATCCCAGAAAAGCAAAAACCGCGCGGCCGAATTACAGGTAGTGGACTGCCTGCTCCCCGGCCAGGTGCGCCGCTTGGGCACCTCTACCTACGTCACACCACGACGGCCGATTCTTACCACGGCGGCCGACTGCTCGCTGCGGGGTGGCGAATATGTAGCCTACGACCGAGCAGATTATAAATCTGCCCTCAAGGTCTGGTTGCCCAGCGCCGAGCAAGGTGATGCAAAAGCACAGGTTAATGTAGGAGAAATTTTTGAGAAAGGCCTGGGTGATAAACCCAACTATAAAATGGCCTTTTTTTGGTACAAAAAAGCCGCCGAACAAGGAAGCAGCCGTGCTCAATTTAATCTGGGAACCCTTTATGAACAGGGCCTGGGGGTTGAAAAGAACGGCATTCTCGCTCTTAACTGGTACCGTCAGGCACTCAGTGTTTCTGAAGATGACCTGATGTTTAGCTCTGCAGCAAACGAACAACAAGCAAGCTTGCGTAACTCGCTTGAAAAAGAACTCGGCAAAAAAGGCCGCCAGATAACACTACTCAAAAAGCAGCTGTCATCTCTGCAAAAAGAACTTCAGGTTCTAAAAAGCAAGACCAGTAATACTAAAGATGCACGCGCAATTGATAAAGACATTGATGCGCTAAAGCTCTTTATCGCCGAACTGGATACGGCGCGCCGCTCAACCCAGAGCAAACTTTCTCAAATTCCTAAATTGCGCACTCCCCACAGTAGCGCCCAAGCAAGCCACACTCTAGGGCAGGCATCTCAAATCAAGGTAAAAGATTTAAACTTCGGAAAATATTACGCGCTCATTATTGGCAATCAGCAGTACGCAAATATTGATGACCTCGACACCCCTCGAAACGACGCAGAAGAAATTGCATCCATTCTAAAAAATAAATACGGCTTTGAGGTGCAGGTTATACTGGACAGCGACAATATCACTTTAATGGAAGCGTTTAATAACTACAGCAAAACCCTCACAGACGAAGATAATCTGCTGGTTTATTATGCCGGCCATGGCAGCAGGATAAAAAGCAGCGACCATGAAGCGGGGTACTGGTTACCCACTAATGCCGAAGCCCCACCAAGGGATACCTATTGGGTATCAAACGAATTTATTACCCGTCACCTTTCCCGCGCCAAAGCCAAACGCGTACTGGTTATCGCTGACTCCTGTTATGCCGGTTTGCTTTCCAGCGCTCCCGGTTATTTGCTATTGGGCGAATCAGGAAAAGCCTCCGACGACTACATTCGTTATAAGCTCGACAAGCGCTCTCGCCTGTTGCTGTCCTCGGGAGGGGATTTTCCGGTTCTCGATAATGGTGGGGATAAGCATTCCATATTCGCCAATGCTTTAATTAAAGTGCTAAAAAACAATCAGAGGATTATAACTGGGCCAGAGCTTTTTACTCAGGTAAGAAAAGAGGTTCTCGTTAAAGCAAAGGATTTAAAGTTCCCGCAAGAGCCAGAATACAAATCCATTAAAGGGGCGGGACACGAAGTGGGGGATATGTTTCTGGTACCCAAAAGCTTGGATACCGCCTCATAACGATTATGAGAGAGGCTAAAAAAAGCGGCTTGTTCTGTACAAGCCGCTAGAGAAGTTCCGATTAATAGCGCTTAATCGTGAGAGCAAGAACCTTTTTCCTTGCCTTCGCCTTTCTTGCCATCATGGCCATGGCCCTTAGATCCAGATTTACATTTTTCACTGTGGCCGGCTTTATCTCCTTTAGCAGATTTATCTCCGCACTGCTTACCGTCCTTTTCGCCATGTTCATGCTTTCCTCCATGCTTTGCGCCGTCCTTTCCACCATGCTTACCACAACCGGCCTTACCCATATCTTCATCATAAATATATGCAGCAACGTTCTTCAGGCTGTCTGCCTTAAGCTCCTGAGCAGGCATTACTCCATGGTGCTTTACGGCGCGCTTCAACAAAGCCTTGTCTTGACTTGGCGCTGCGGCCCAGGCGGCAACGGCCTTAACAAAGTCATCACGCTCAGGATAAGCCTTCAAATAACGCTTTTTAACCATTGCCATCGGGGGTGCTTTGCGCTTTTCATGTTTTCCATCAAGAGAAGCGTGCCCATCACCCTTCGGCATGTGACAGCTTTTACAGGTTAACTCAAAAACCTCCTTTCCTTTGTTGTCAGCTGCGGCAAAGCTCGCCACTGAAAATAGAGAAAAAACCAATAGACTCACAGCTAAAAAAATAGATCGCATTCATTCACCTTTTTATTTTTTGATAACCATTCAGGGGGGCCTGTAACTACTCAAATTTGAGCAGTTACATTTTTTTTGTAGCAAAGAGTACTATAACCCCTATGGCTTATTTAGCAACAAAGGACGATCCCTGTCCCTGACCCCAATCAAATAAAGGATACCATCCAGGCCTAAAGTAGAAATAGAATGCTGCGCCGTTTCTTTTACCAATGGCTTTGCTCTAAATGCGATGCCCAAACCGGCGATGCTTAACATCTTCAAATCATTTGCGCCGTCCCCTACTGCAATGACCTGCTCCAGGCTCACCTGCTCCTTTGCGGCGATTTCCCGAACTATTTCCGCCTTCCTGCTGGCATCTACCACCTGGCCCACAACCTCGCCGGTTATAAATCCATCTTCGATTTCCAGCTCATTGGCGTAGACATAATCAATGCCCAGTTTTTGCTGTAAAAAACGGCCAAAATAATTAAACCCCCCCGAAACGATGGCGGTTTTATAGCCTAGTGCCTTCAATATCTGAATAAGCTGTTCCGCGCCTTCGTTCAAACGCAGGTTTTCTGCCACATCTGCAATCACTGACTCTTTTAAGCCTTTTAATAGCGCAACGCGCTCGGTAAAGCTGGCTTTAAAATCCAACTCCCCCAACATGGCTCGTTCGGTGATGGCGGAGACTTCAGGGCCTACCCCGGCCTGCACGGCTAATTCATCGATTACTTCCGCATCAATAAGGGTGGAATCCATATCAAAAACCACTACCCGGCGGTTACGTCGAAAGGCATTGTCTTGTTGGAAGGCGATATCCATGTCCATTTCATTGGCAAGACGAAGAAACTGAGCCCGCAATCGGTCAAAGTCTGCCACGGCACCACGCACCGACAACTCTACACTGGCCATGCTGCGCTCGGGGATTTCTCCCCCCAAGGGTACTCGCCCAGACAAGCGGGTAATATTATCCACCACCATATTGGCACCACCGATAACATCCATTACCGCCGCAATTTGTTGGGCCGTTAGCTTTCGTGCCAATAGTGTAACAATATAACGCTGCTTGCCCTGTACCCTCACCCAATCTTCATACTTGGCGATGGTAATGGGGTTGCACCAAAGCTTGATCTGTTTTTTCTCCCCCAGATCATTAAGCGATGCGAGTATCGTTTGTCTACGAGATGGATCGGGTAGTTCCAGCAGAACTCCCAGCGTTAAAGCCTCATGAATAACCGCCTGTCCGATATCCAGAACGTTGACTTGATGCTGCCCCAGTAAATCTAATACTTCTTGGGTAAGATGGTCTTCGTTCTGCCCCGTGACCTGTAGAAGGTATATTTCACTCACTGTTATATGTCCCAATTTTTTTCAAGCGCAGACCTTAGCACGAAAAATTAGTTTCCCTTCAGGAATGGCGAAAATATGCACATTAGAAGGGTGTTTCCCGATGCAAATAATTGTAATCATCGATATCTTCGGATTTAGCTTCACCTGAGAGGAAATGACCGTCGTTCCGGTGGCTCAACCTGTTATTATACCCAGCCAGCTGCGGCTCAGGGTAGGCTATTACAATGCCTTAGCTCATACCGGGAGTCTATTCAAGCTCTATGACAGATATAAGAAATACGCCTACACAACGGAACACCATGCCTCTAGAGGGGCGCAAGGGCTTACCTGTAGCCCATAAGGTCGCGCTGCTGTTCGTTTTACTAACCTCGTTGACCCTTGCCGCATTATGGGTGGGCACCTACTTCAACCTCAGTAGCCTGCTAAAAAGCCAGACTGATTCCCTCGGCAATGCGATTGCCACCCAGTCGGCACGCTCAGCCGCTGAATTACTGCTAGCGGAAGATTTACTGAGCCTCAACCTCATTGCCGGCAAACTTGAGGAAGATGAAAATATTGATTTCGCCCTCTTTTTCAACAGTAAAGGAGAGGTTCTCGCTGCTTCGCCCAAAACCCCAGCAGACAAACGAAAGCTCGCTACATTTAAAAACCGCATCAAAGACGATCAATCCAACTATTACGTAGAGCCCATCATTTTTCAAAACCTGATCGTCGGTTACGCCCAGGTGAGTCTTAATAGCAACACCATCTCCCAAACCTTCCGCAACACACGTTTCGGCATGACCATTGCCACATTGTCCGCGCTCTTTCTAGCCATCATTTTGGCTATCTTTGTTGGTAGGAATATTACCAAACCACTCAAGCAGCTTATTGAGGCCACCGACCGCATCGCTAACGGGGATTTTGAAGCGCGCATTCCTGAACGCAAAAAAGATGAAATCGGCGTATTAATCCACCACTTTAACTCCATGGCAAGCGGCCTTAAGGAACGAGAACAAATCAAGAGCACCTTTAGCCAATATGTTTCACCCAATATCGCCAACAATATCCTGGCAAACCTGGAGCAGCCACGTGTGCCCAGCAAGTATGTTAACGCAAGCGTGCTTTTTGTGGACATTGCTGGGTTCACATCCATGTGTGAACAAATGTCGCCACAGCAAGTAGAACATCTACTCAACGATTATTATGAGCTTATCCTCAAAGCCAGCCGACTCTATAATGGCACTGTGGATAAATACATCGGCGATGGAGCAATGATTCTCTTTGGTGCCCCAGAAGACGATCCTGAACACAGTTTTCACGCCGTTTGCTGCGCTCTCCTCTTACTACGCCTGGTCGAACAACTTAATAACGAAAGAAGCCGCTACAATTCGCCCGTTATCCAGTTTAAACTCGGCATCCACTGTGGCGAAATGCTGGCCGGTGCCATTGGCTCGAAAGGCCACCTGCAATATACCGTAGTGGGTAACGCAGTGAATATTGCTTCCCGGTTGTGTAATGCTGCCAACGCAGGTGAGCTAATCATTAGCGACAGCGTCCTTAACGAAGTAAGCAACGGTGACCCGCAACATGCCGAAGAAAAGATGAGGCTTGAACCACCGCGCTTACTTTCTTTGAAGGGTAAATCTCACCCTGTTCAGACCTTTGTGGTCAAAGCAGTAAGCGCCAAATACCAGTCGCTTATCGACAAACAGGCCAAAGCACTACGTAAAAGCGTCCCCGAACTTGAACCAAACCACTAAAACACACAGCCTCATTTCAGCAAACACCAAACGAGCAATTATCCTGCTTATATTTGGCCAGCTAGCGGCTTGTGTCGCCCTGCAACCCAATACAACAAACCCCGACGTAGTGCTAGACCCCGCTAGTGCAAACATAGAAAGCATATTGCAAGAAACAGAAGCCCTGTCCAACGCCAGCCAATCCACCAAAGCAGCCCAACTGATTAAAAGTAGCATGTTATATCACCCCGAAAACTTGCAACTTTCGGCAGCCCTCACCACCTACCAGAAACTCAGTGATCAGGAAATGAGCTGGTTGGAATCAGACGCCCTCGTCAAGCATGCCCTATGGTTAAGAAGCGAGCTACGCAAAGAAAATGTCGCCGTCATCGCCAAACCCTCATACTGGAAAAAGTTCCGCATCAGCCGCCTCGAAGTAAAGCAAAACCATGCCCACAAAAAGCTCATCCGCTGTGCTGAGAAAAATATCGAACACAAACCAGCTCTATCCCGTCGTTGCCTAGATGCCACCAACAAGGACCGGCTGACAGACCAGCAGCTTGAACAGACGCTGGCTCTTCGCCATCAGCTGAAACAGAGTGAAGTGGCCAAAATTATTAATGAGCAAATCATTCTGGAAGCCACACCTTCTGTTTCCAACTCCTCACCCCCACAAACCCCACAAGAAATTGAGGCGTTAAAACAAGCACTCTTCAAAAAAGACTACCTTTTGGCAAAACAACTTAGTAACTCTTTAAAACGAATAGGGGTGAAAAATAACAGTGAAGCACAAAGACTCATAAACCTTGCAGAAAAGAAAATTCAGGCCTACCAAGGCCGCCTCGCGCAAAGGGCAGGTGCACTATATTTGCAAGAAAAAGTAGCAGAAGCCGATGCACTGTGGCTGCTACTGATCAAGCTCAATCCAGAAAACAATGAATATCGCCAGAACCATGAGCGCGCACAAAAAATCCTGAAAAATATTAAAACCATAAAAGAAGAAAGTGAAAGCAGGAAAAGCCCGGCCAGCCTAGAGGTCATAACACCGAATCAAGGCTAGCCTGACAGGGGCGCAATGGCCCAAAAGATTACCCCCCCTTTCTGATCACTGCCAAACTAGCCACTTTCTGAAAGCCACGGGGTAATTTGCTGCCCCTGCGAGCCCGCTCCCCTTGGTAGTGTGCCCAGTCCGTGGGTGTCAGGGTAAGAGAGCGCTTACCAGCAGAAATCACCAATGAATCCTGCTCGGCAAAGCTACAGCTAGACAGCATCACATCACCTCCTTTCCCCCGACCCGCGACGCTGATTATTTTATTACCCTTACCTTTCGCCATTCGCGGCAGGTCATCCAGTGGAAATACCAGTAGCCGACCTTCATCACTCACTGCCGCAATCCACTGATCATTCTCCCTTACCTCCACCGACAATAAAGGCAGAGACTTCTCGGGCAACCTGATCACGGCCTTGCCTGAACGATTCTTTGATATCAAATCCTCCGTGCGTGCAACAAAACCATATCCCGCATCGGAGCAAATAAGAATCGACTGCTTCTCGTCATTTGTCGTTAACACGGATGTGAAATTTGCACCAGGTGCAGGCGTCAAACGACCACTAAGAGGCTCGCCCTGCCCGCGGGCAGATGGCAGGGTGTGTGCAGCCAGTGTGTAATAACGCCCAGTGGTATCACCGAAGAGCACATTTTGGTTACTACGCCCTTGGACCGATGCCAGATATTGATCCCCGGATTTATAGTTCAGCGCCAATGGATCCACCTCATGCCCCTTGGCAGCTCTGACCCAGCCTTTCTCAGACAGCACAATGGTAACCGGGTCAGAAGAAATCAAGTCAGTTTCCCTTAGCGCCTTGGCTTCACTTCGCGCCACAATGGGCGAGCGCCGTTCATCACCGTACTTCTCTATATCTTCACGAATTTCTTTGCTGATTAATTTTTTCAAACGCGCATTAGAACCCAGCAACTGTTCCAGTTTTTTACGTTCTTTTGCCAGCTCATCCTGCTCGCCACGAATGCGCATTTCTTCCAGCTTGGCAAGGTGGCGAAGCTTCATATCCAAAATGGCATCGGCCTGACGAGGCGTCAGACTGAAGCGTTCCATCAGGGCGCTCTTAGGGTCATCTTCATGCCGAATGATGGCAATCACTTCATCGATATTGAGGAAGGCAATGAGCAAACCGTCCAAAATATGTAAGCGATCCAGTACCTTATCAAGACGATGCTGCAAACGTCGACGAACCGTCACAATGCGATATTCCAGCCATTCACTGAGAATACTGCTTAAACCCTTCACCTGTGGACGCCCATCCAGGCCAATCATATTGAGGTTAACCCGGTAACTGCGCTCCAGATCAGTGGTGGCAAAAAGATGATCCATTAGACCCGACACATCCACACGATTGGAACGTGGCACCACCACCAAACGGGTGGGGTTTTCGTGATCGGATTCATCGCGTAAATCCACCACCATGGGCAGTTTTTTAGCGTTCATCTGTTGGGCGACTTGTTCCAGCACTTTAGCGCCTGAGGTCTGATAAGGCAGCGCGGTAATTACGACTTCGTCGTCTTCTTTTTCATACACAGCACGCATTTTCACTGCGCCGCGACCCGTGGCATATATCTGCACCAAATCATTCGTTGGCGTAATCACCTCCGCGCTGGTGGGAAAATCCGGCCCTTTCACAAATTCACATAATTCATCAAGGGAGGCCCCTGGGTTATCCAACAGGTGAATACAGGCTTCACCCACTTCGCGCAGGTTGTGAGGCGGAATATCCGTGGACATCCCCACGGCGATACCGCTCCCGCCATTGAGTAGGATATTCGGCAGCCTGGCGGGAAGCTGTTTGGGTTCATCAAGCGTGCCATCAAAATTGGCTTGCCAGTCAACGGTGCCCTCTCCTAGTTCGGACAAGAGCAAGGCAGAATAGGGAGATAAACGTGCCTCGGTGTAACGCATCGCTGCAAAAGATTTTGGGTCATCAGCAGAACCCCAGTTTCCTTGTCCATCCACCAGCGGGTAACGATAGGAGAAATCCTGCGCCATCAACACCATGGCTTCGTAACAGGCAGAGTCACCATGAGGGTGAAACTTGCCTAGAACATCACCCACTGTACGTGCTGACTTTTTAAACTTTGCACTCGCCCGCAAGCCAAGTTCAGACATGGCATAAACAATACGGCGCTGCACTGGTTTCAGACCGTCACCAATATGTGGCAAGGCTCTATCCAGGATGACGTACATGGAATAATCCAGGTAGGCCCTTTCGGTGTATTCCTTCAGGGGAACTTTTTCAATATTTGACAGATCACTCATATCAGTTTGTTATTCCAACGACCAGAGAAGTAAAAGGTAAGGTAACTATTCAGCGAACCCCACAACTGCTCAAATTGCGTTCAAAGTTGCGCAGAACAAGGCAAAAAATATGAGCCTACAAGTATAAATGATCATTTTTTAACGCCGTTATGCACAAATTTAGGCGTGAGCTGAATAGTTACGAAGACGCTCGCCCCACAATATAGACGCAGGACGAGGAAATGTGAAAAACGTGCGAGCTAATAATCTACTGGGATGGCATAGGTATTACCTTACCTTTTTTCCTCTCGGAAGCAGGCTTATTCAAGCGCCTTAGAAATCGAGGCGACACATTCCAGGTATCCCCATCATCCGTTAAGATACGGACCGTTTTAGTATTAAATTTCACCAGTGTTCCTTTAACAAGAGTTCCGGTTTCTGGCTCAAATACAACTCGGTCACCCTGAGAAAAGCGCATCATGTCACCATTAAGCCGTGCCTTTTCCAGCAGTTTCAATCGTTCAACAATCTTACGATTCAGCTCTACAAGCTCTTTTTCAGACAAGTGTTCAATATCCATAATCCCTCCCTTTGAACCTGTTTTATCACGGCTGCGAGGCTCACTGCCCCTCAAGCGACTGCTTCTGGAATTATCCTAGAAGCCGCAGTTGGGCGCGAAAAAGGCATGACTCTACTACAGTTTATAGGATTATATACCCATCACACGCACACGCGCCTCCTATTGGCAAAATAGCAAGTCATTTATCAAACAACATCACGACACACAAACTTTATCCCTGCCAAGTCAGCAGCTATCATTAGTCTATGAAAAGTCAACAAAACCACATCAACAAACGCATCTCCGGCCAAAAAAACCTGAAAACTCCTTCACTACCGCCCAAGCTTTTACTCCTGCCCTCCTTATTGCTTGCTTTATTCCCAGGCCCAGCCGCACGCGCGGCCCATCAAGCGGAAACTGACGAAGAACACCACATCTCCAACTCCGCCAACCCAGAGGACAGCCAGTGCCTTCCTGAGCCCCTACCAACATGGCGCAAGGGTGCGTATCGCCTATCCGATGCACGCGATAACTGGAGCAGCCGTGTGGATCAATTCGCACGCGGTGTAGATGGTTTTTTTGCTGGAGAGGAAAGCCTGAACGAGCTAAATAAAAGCTATGCCAAACTAAGCATTGGAGGCCGCTGGATAGAAAGTGGGGATTACGAGAATGAAAGCGATCTAAAGTTCCGCCTCCATTTACCCGCCACCAAAGAACGCTACAAATTGATTATCGAAAACGATCCGGAAGAAGCGGAAAGCCTCGACGAAAAAAACCGCTCCAGCTTTATCGGCATTCAAGAATCCGGCAGGGACTCTGTTTCCGCCGCAATACAACATGTCCGCAAAAGAGGAGAATACTGGAAAACAAGCTCCCGACTGGGAATAAAAGGGGGCGTACCGCTCGACCCCTTCGCCAGAGTCACAGCCCAGCGCAGATGGAGCGCAGGGGAGGAATGGAATATTCCCTATCGCTTTCGCCTTTCCTACTTTCATTCAGATGGCTACAAAGCGATCAACACTATCTCGTTCCAAAAAAGCCTAGAACACTCCCTTCTGTTCAATGCTAAAACCGACATTGCCTGGACACAAGAGCGAAACACCCTGGAAACAGCCCAGATTTTTAGCATTTTCCAGCGTCTAGAAAAAAACAAAGGCATCGACTACAAGTTTGGTGTGTTAGGCGAAAGTGCCTCCCACCACGTTGTTAACGCCTACTTCTTATCCGCACACTACCGCAAACTAATTTATCAAGACTGGCTTTATATCAATATAATTCCTGAACTAAACTATCCGAGAGAACTGGATTACGAATCTGTTGCATCACTTTCCGTGCGATTAGAAGTTTTTTTCAAGCATTAATCAGAATTTCCTTAATATGAACATACCCCCGTCAAGCACCTTGGCTCCCGATCAAAAAAAGTTAGCCATCATCCAGCACGCCGCACAGCTGGATACCGCTTATATGGATGCCAGCGGCGGCAAAAAATTTGCTCTTCATATGAAACGTCAGTTTCAACCTTATTACTTTATGCAAGCACCTTTGTGGCGCACAGCGATTCGCTCCTTCAACAATAAGAACAGAGTAACGCCGGACTTTTTCAGCTTAGGTGCAGTGCGCTCCGGTACGACCCTGCTTGCGGATTACATCATGCAACATCCCTGTGTAGTGCTACCTCTGGCCAAAGAAATCGGTATGCGCGACGCGCCGATTTCCCGTTTACTGGAAGCCCAATTTCCCACCCAGAAAGAAAAAAAAGCTGTTGAGCAAAAACACGGCATAGCCAAAACTGCTTACTGCTCCCCCGTTGCCCCTTCCATGTTATTTCCACTGCTTGCCAGGAATGTAAACCCAAATGGCAAGATCGTAATGATTATGCGCAACCCCGTAGATCGCACCTTTTCCCACTGGCGCTGGGATCAGGTAACTATGAAAAAACTTAAAAAGGACAAACTATGGGATAACTTTCCAGGCTTTGATGAGCTGATCAAACTTGAAATCGAAACCAGCGAACAAAAAACCACTACCGGCTTCACCCTCGCGGGCGCCGGTTGCGGTGGTTACATACAACACAGTATTTACCTGCCCTTTGTAAAAAGCCTGCACCAGTATTTCGGCAAAGAAAATGTGCTGCTCATCAAAGCAGAGAGTTTTTTTGAAAACCCTGTCAATACAGCCAAAACCGTTTACAACTTTTTTGACCTGCCCGATTACGAACCCGTGGCAACTCCAGTAGGGAATGCGGGGCCTGAGGGAAAAATAAGCACAGAAACGAAGGAGATTCTCAGCAATTTTTTTGCGCCATTAAATGCACGGTTTTATGACTACATCGGTGAGGATTACGGGTGGTAACAAAGAATATTCGGGTTCAAATCTAAGCTAAGGCAAAGAACTGCCCTGTGCTTTCCACACCATAAGTGGGCTGCCCATTCAGGTCTTTCTCCTCAGCCATATCGGCTAACTGATAAAAGACACTCCTGCTCAACTTGGCCTCCAAGCCGTCCCTGATAACAACAAAGGGACTTGGTTCGTCACTATTTGGATCCACCTCCACCCGAATAGGGTGCTGCGCATCTGCTGTTACCCTATCACCCACATTGGTGACAAAGCTCAGTGCTTGCTTCCCTTCGAGTTCACTTTTCTCCACGGCAATAGCGATAAATGGCGCCGCTTCCACTTGGATACGCCATTTTTCCACCGGCGTTACCAGGTAAAAACAACCATCGTCGTCATGCCTGAGTATCGTTGAAAACAAGCGCACCAGCGAAGAACGGTTAATAGGGGAACCCTGGTAATACCAGGCTCCATCACTGGCAATGCACATATCCAAATCGCCGCACAGTGGGGGGTTCCATAAATGTACCGGCGGTAGTCCTTTACCCTGCTGAATGGCCTCCTTGGCCGAATCCAAAAACGTCGAAGGTGGCATGTCGGAGTCTGCAGGCATAGTGTTCATCACTGTATTAGGCAAATTAAGTCCGGCGATATTAACTTATCGCCAAAAACCGGCAACCTCTCCGTGGTTAGAAATATAACTGCTTCCTGCTAGCAGCCAAAGCTAACACTAAGTAAATAAATATTCCATAACACTACAATGAAACATACCCGGCAACGTATCAATCCAGGCCCACAAAAGGCCGCCGGCCCGCACCTAAGCGTCGCGCCAACTGATTCAAAGGCACCTTGGCCAGATCCGAAGGGCTATCGCCAATAAAAGAGAGATAACCACTTTTGCCCTGTATGTCGGCTTGATCCAACAGCTTGCCACTTGAAACCTCCACCAGTTTTATCGCCAGGCGAATTTTATCAATCCCTGTTTTGCCCTTGCTTTCCTCCAAAAGCGGCAAGTCTCTGCCTTCATGCCAATCGTTTGGCGTAATAAAAAGCGCATAATCACAATGCAGCTGTTTCGCTGACGCAAGGGCTTGTTTGCCATTTTCATCCACCCTACCCACCTCCACCCGGCGGAAAGTCGCACGAAAAGAGGCAGCAGCCTGATTAAGAAGATGAACATACTCCTCACTGCTAGACTCTTCACCTGTACCGACAAAGCCGACTCTTGGCATATAAATATTTGATTCAAAAGGAATGGTAAGATTTCTTTGGCGCTCAATTTGATAGCGATCAGTCAAGCGAAGATAGCCCGTCAAGGTATTGGTTTGCGGGTATACAGCACAAGCGGATAACTGCAAACCGAGAATAATAGTGAAAACTTTTTTCATAAGTCCTTGCGACATCTAATCTGTTAGAGGTAAAAATAGTACATCACCTCGTATACCATACAATTTTGTTGCCACTTTTGTTGGCTGCCTTATTGGCCATCACTGCCCCGCGACCCTGCCGCAGCCCCACTCACTCAACTGAAACGAGTCATTATGGAACTTTCCGCTGAATTCCCCCTGCACCCCGAACTGTGCTATCTCAACCACGCCGCTGTTTCCCCTTGGCCCAAACGCTGCGAGCAAGCGATACAAGAATTTAGTCGTGAGAACGTATTATGGGGGGCCACCCACTATCCCAAATGGATGAAGGTTGAAAGCACCCTGCGCAAACAATTTCAAACATTATTAAATGCCCCAAGCGGGCAAGATATTGCCCTGGTAAAAAACACCTCTGAAGGGCTTTCCATGATCGCTTACGGGCTGAAGTGGAAAGCAGGCGATACGGTCATCATCAGCGACGAAGAATTCCCTTCCAACCGCATAGTGTGGGAGTCCCTGCGCAACCAGGGCGTAAAGGTTAAAGAAATCGCCCTCTCCGGCGATGACCCCGAAGCCGCCATTATCGCCGCGTGTGATTCACATACCCGCCTTATCTCCCTAAGCTCTGTACAGTATGCCAGCGGTTTCCGCTTAAAGCTGGAGGTACTCGGCGAGCACTGCCGCGAGCAAGGCATCCTGTTCTGCGTGGACGCTATCCAAAGCCTCGGCGCACAAAATATGGATGTAGAAGCGATAAAGGCGGATTTCGTCGTCGCCGATGGCCATAAGTGGCTACTCGGCCCGGAGGGGCTCGGTGTATTTTTCTCCACCGCCGAAGCACGCAAACAGCTATCGGTAAATGAATACGGTTGGCACATGGTCGAACATGTCGGCGACTATGACCGCAAAGACTGGACCGTCGCTCAATCTGCACGCCGTTTTGAGTGCGGCAGCCCCAACATGCTCGCCACCCACGCCCTGTCGGCCAGCCTTTCCCTTTTATTGGAAGTCGGCATGAAAAACATTGAGAAGGAACTGGAGAAGAACGTAGGCCACCTTATTCAGCAACTTGAAGCCCACCCGCAGGTCACCATTATCTCGGCAAGAGAAAAAGAACGCCGCGCTGGCATTGTCACCTTTACCCATGCATCACTCAGCAGCCCCGAGCTATATCAACAACTTATGGAAAAACAAATTATCTGCGCCAACCGGGGTGGAGGTGTGCGATTTTCACCCCACTTCTATACCCCTATAAACACAATTGATAAAGCGGTTGCCACCATCCCCTGATACAAATATTTTGCAACTGGGCTGGCATTTTCACGATTATGATCAATACTTACCAATGTAACTGTTTAATCTATTGCAAACATCAATCTGTTTCGTAGTTTAGACATTACGGCTAACTCCTATTGGTCTTCGCCCAGGATCTTCCCCAGGATCCTGGGTTTTTTTTGCCTGCCATTTACGCAGAGTTTCTTTTCTTAAAACAAGCTCGGCTTTATCGTTAATTTCCTCGCCGCAATCTTAGCTTGCCAAGCAAAACAACCCTTAGCCTTGAGATGACAACAAGTGTTTTTTTGTACTTACAAGACAGTGCGTCCCTTTGCAACATTGAGCAAGGCCTTATCGTTACCGTTCTTGAAAAATCTTATCTAGTATCCCATTCACCTCAAAAACCTAAACCACCTCGCAAATAAATAGCAAAAACTAACAACATCAATGTAACAACCCAAACCAAAATATACGCAAACATGGAGCGCCGCGCATTTTGCTTTGCCTTCCATGTGAGTGGCGCTATACCACGAAATAAAAACACCAGCTTACAAGCCAAATTTACGCAAACAATATTCACCGCCAGTAGCAAACCCGCCCCAGCTGCCAAATCCATACGCTCGTAGCCTAATACGAGACCAAGCGTTGCGGCAGGGGGCAATAAAGCCACAGCTACCATCACGCCCACTAACACACTGGATAACCCAGTGGTTAACGAAAGCGCTGCCGCAGCACCTGATACCAGAGCGAGAGCCGCAGAATCTAAACCCACATCCGTGCGCCCCAAGAGTTCCGTGCTGAGCTCCTCGGTCGGCCAAAGCATTCCAATACCCACCGACAAGGAAACAGCTAAAAAAATCCCCACGACCAGTGATAAGAAAGAGCTCCGCATTAATTCCACATCACCCAAAGCAGTACCCAATCCGAATGCTAAATTCGGCCCCAGTAATGGAGCAATCACCATTGCACCAATAATAACCGCCACATTATTTTCGATCATGCCGATAGCGGCAACAATGGTGGATAAAATGACCAGCAAAACAAAGTTCCAATCCAGTCGCGCATTCTTTTGCACAGAGGAGTACAAAACCTCCCTGGAAGCCACTGCGGCATCTTCCATCTTTCGTTCTGCTTCAGGCGGTTTGGGCAACGCAACATCTACAGGAATGACCAAAATACGTGCTTTTGGATGCGTACCGAGTACCGTCTGCAGACCATCCAAGGTAGATTGAAGACGGTCATCACTGCTAATAATACGGACCGACTGCAGGCCTTCCTCGTCCTCAACGCCCAAACGAAAATCCAAGACATTTTGCTGCGTGGCCACTGCAGAGATAGTCTCTACATTTGATTTCTCAGCAATTATTTCTATAAGTTTCATCTACCCTAAACCTTTTAATATCTCATTTATTGATCAAATATCACCAAAGAAACTACCCACCTAGAAGTAGATTTTTTCGCTGAAGTACTTCTACAGGAGGCCAACAGACGAGGCGATTTTTTTCTTCAAGAGCCTTGTCGTAATTATATTTCCGCTTCTGCCATACGGGCGTGCCCTGTTCTGGTTGAATGAAACGGACACTTTAATAAGAGACAATACCCGTCAATTATTGGAGAGTCATCATGGGACAAAAACGTAGTTACAAGCAATATCCG
>Ga0209121_10001625_pt1 | contig 23547 bp, 19 predicted proteins | sample Cruoilmetagenom3_FD_187292 | JGI IMG/M metagenome (GOLD analysis project Ga0209121, IMG submission 187292) | Oil polluted marine microbial communities from Coal Oil Point, Santa Barbara, California, USA - Sample 3 (SPAdes) (version 2) | ecosystem: Environmental > Aquatic > Marine > Oil seeps ... | reverse complement strand
GAAGTCAAAATAAAGATTGCTATGTCCAATTCCATGGGCTTTGGGGGACATAACGCCGTATTGGTGGTCAAAAAATTCTGAGATGAAGATGAGTTCTGCCCGTAGAAAGGAGCTGGAAGAACTCCAGAGAAACCTCGGTGTTAAATTCACCAGCCTAAATCTCTTGGATCAGGCCTTAACTCACGCCTCCTATACTAAGTCAACTAATGAAAGGACTATCTCTGACTACGAAAGATTGGAATTTTTAGGGGATGCAGTACTGGAATTAGTTACCGCAGAACATCTTTTTAAAGCCTATCCAGGCCTGAGTGAAGGTGAGCTCTCTAAACTTCGTTCTACCATGGTATCCGAGGAAAGTCTTTCCCATTGTGCCCGAAAAATTAAGATAGGAAACTATCTTTTGATAGGCAAGGATCAGGAAGGGATCCAGTCGCAGGATGCTTTATTGGCCGATGCTTATGAGTCTATAATTGGAGCTCTATATCTGGATAAGGGGTTAGAGACCGCACGTCACTTCATATTAGACCGATTTATAGAAGAAGAAGAGGAAATTGCCAAAATAAAGGACTTTAAATCTCAACTACAGGAATATACCCAGTCGGTGCACAAATCTGTTCCTCAGTATCAGGTAATTCAGGAAATCGGTCCGGACCATAGTAAGAAATTCAGAGTAAAAGTTAGGATTGGGGGGAAAGTCTGGGGAGAAGGGTGGGGAACCAGTAAGAAGAGGGCAGAGAAGGCCGCTGCTCAATCTGCCTGGATGAAGGTATTGCATAATGAAAACTTTAATGATCAGCGTCTCAGGGGTAAGAGGAATCGTGGGAGAAACTCTTATCCCTGAGATCGTAACCAAGTTCTCAGCTGCCTTTGGTGAGTTCCTAAGCGCCGGACCCATTCTCGTGGGTTCGGATACCCGTACATCAAATGAAATGTTCAGACTCTCTGTCCTTAGCGGCTTAATTTCCATAGGGTCTGAGGTTATCGATGTAGGTGTTTGCCCAACTCCTACCCTGCAGCTTATGGTAGAAAAACTCCATGCTAGCGGAGGTATCGCTATTAGTGGAAGCCACAATCCGGCAGAGTGGAACGCCTTAAAGTTTGTGAGATCTGATGGTCTTTTTCTTTACCCCGAGGAGGAAAAAAAAGTCATACAAATTTATAACAAAGATATGATAAAGCGAGCACCCTGGAATCACCTAGGCAGGATTTACAAGGATGACTCAGCCATAGAAAATCATCTGGATCAAGTCTTGAAAGTTGTAAATGAAAAAAGAATCAGAAGTAAAAAACTTAAAGTTGTTATAGATGCCGGTAATGGGGCGGGAGCACTAATCAGCCCAAAACTTTGCCAGAAGTTGGGATGCGAGGTAGTTTCCCTTAACTGTGAGCCTAACGGTATCTTTGCCCGTCCCCCTGAGCCGATTCCTCCCCATCTAAGGCAGCTTTCCGAAATAGTCAAATCTACCAGAGCAGATATCGGTTTTGCTCATGATGCTGATGCAGATAGAGTGGCTATAGTGACTGATAAGGGAGAAATTTTACCTGAGGATTATACTCTCTTAATGGCAGCTAAATTTTCCCTAGGTAAAAAGCCCGGGTTGGTAGTCACAAACCTTTCCACCACGCAGGCTTTGGATGATGTAGCTGCCGAATTTAACTGCGCTGTTAAAAGGACAAAGATAGGAGATGTTCATGTATCCCGTTGTATGAAGGAAGAGAAGGCAGTAATAGGGGGAGAGGGGAATGGAGGAGTGATTATCCCTGAGGTTCATTACGCTCGGGATGGAATTGCTGCTATTGCCCTACTGCTTGATTATCTGACTGACGCCAATGAACCGGTGTCAGAATTAGCTAACAAACTACCCCGCTATTACATGGTAAAAGAAAAGCAAGCATTCGCTGGACAAGATTTTTCATTGATTAAGAGCAAATTAGAGGAGCAGTTCAAGCCCGAGAGCCTTGACATTCTTGATGGGGTAAAAATTACCTTAGAGGACGGCTGGATTCATATAAGGCCTTCAGGTACGGAACCGGTGATTCGTATCATTACCGAAGCAAAAACCAAAAAAAGAGCGGAATCTCTCTACCAAATAGGGCTAGAGAAGATTAATGAGGTGGCTTAAGGCTGGCTTCCAAAAGGTTTTCAGGAATCATTAACCTAAGAATTGTCAAAATAGTAGGAAATTCTGGAATATCTCGGGACTTTTCCCCTTCGTCGCTGTATATCGACTTTGGATTGTTTCTACTCTTCTTCTCGTCTCGGGAAAGACGTGAAACTCCTCGCTTTGCTCCTCAGACAACACGTCTTTCTTCTTCCTCAACTATCTTTGAGGGGGACAACATTCCCCCTCAACGCTCGCTCGGCTCGCTGCTCCCCTTTCGAATCGAAAACCAGCAAAGCCGACTCGTTAAGGTGGCTGATATAAGGCTCCTGCGGGGAAAGTCCCTCGATACGTGTATAAATCTTCTAAATACCAATACTTTCCTAGTACCAAAATAGAGAAGGAGGACATATGAAATCGATAGCAAGGTGGTATGAAAGGTGCATAATTGAAAAGGGGAAAGAGAGTCTTCTTTGGGCTTTTATCGCCTTTGCGACCAGCGTGTTGGTCTCCCGTGCAGTTGTTCTGGACGTTGAGAAGGGAAAGGCTATTTTCAGCTATTTCTACATTAAAGGTTACCACATTCATCACTTTTACTACGGGATACTTTTATTGATAATCTCCAATTGGTTAGCCTTGATTAGATATAAAAGATTATACAGGAGGGTTTTTAAGGGAGTTGCCAGCGTGATGTTTGGAGGAGGTCTTGGATTAGTTGCAGATGAGTTTGGACTCTTGTTGACCATGGAGTTTGGCCTTAAGGGCAATTACTGGGCTCCTCAATCCTATTATGCTATAGGAGTAACAACTTTTCTCTTATTAGGGAGTTTGCTGTTTTTAAAGGCAGATTAGTATAAAAAATGGGAAGAATTACCGCTATAAATTCTCAAAGGAGAAATCCTAATAGATACTCTATCTTTATAGATGGAGAGTTTGTCCTGGGCATTGATAAAAAGACAGTTGAGGATATGGACTTAAGAGTGGGAAAATTGGTAGATGAGAAGGATCTTAAAAAGATAGCCTCTCAGGAAGAGTTAAATAAAGCCCAGGCCTATGCTCTCATGCTTTTAGGCTACCGGGAAAGGAGCTTGCGAGAAATAAAAATAAGGATGAGGCAGAAAGGATATGAGGAAAAACTGGTAGAGAAAGTTGTGAAATACCTGAAAGATCGAAATTTGATAAATGATGAGAGATTTACTCGATTATGGGCAGAAAGCCGTATAAAAAAAGGTTATGGAAGTTGGAGAATACAGCTTGAGCTTGAGCAAAAAGGGGTGAATAGAGAGATAGCCGATGAGATCCTCAAGGATTTATATTCCGGAATTGATGAGGTCCAGGTAGCCTTAGATCTGGTTGAGAAAAAAAAATGGGTTTCGAAGGAACCACCGAGACTCACTGAACGTGTTTCGAACCTATTGAGGCGGAGAGGCTTTTCTTTTGAAGTAATATCTAATGTGGTGGAGAAAATCCACAAAACCTAAATTCTTGACACAGCCTCATGCTTTGCCATAATAGAAAGGTCAACAGAGCCGTTAGCTCAGCTGGTAGAGCATCGGCCTTTTAAGCCGAGGGTCGCAGGTTCGACTCCTGCACGGCTCATCCGGTCCCCATAGTCTAACGGATAGGACACTGGGTTTTCATCCCAGCGATGGGGGTTCGACTCCCCCTGGGGGCACGCGGGGTTAGCTCAGAGGAAGAGCGCTTGCCTTACAAGCAAGAGGTCGTTGGTTCGAACCCATCACCCCGCACCAAACTCAAGGATCATGAATCAGTAAAATTAGATGGGGTTCACAGGAAGGGATTTCTTTAGATATTGTGGGCAAAATCACAATTACCTTTGATAGTTGACCGCTGATAGGTTAAAGGGGGAGGGGGTGGAAGAAGAGCTTTTTTTACTTATTGAGCTTCAAGACCTAGACTCAGAAATAGCTAAGAATGAGCAAAGGAAAAAGAAACTCTCTCATCAGATTCGACAACGAGAGATCAAAATCAGTGAACTTGAAAAGAATTTATTAAGCAAACAGGAGGAGTTGAAAGAAATAAAGAAAAAAAGAAGGGGAGAGGAAAGAAGGATAGATGAAGTGGATCTAAGGTTGGCCAAGCATGAGGAGGAGAAATACAAGGTCAAATCACAGGATGAATTTTCAGCCTTAGATAAAGAGGTCAGCCACGTAGAGAGCGAAAAAAGGGAAATAGAGGATCTCCTGTTGGAATTGATGGAAGAAGAGGAAGAATTAACCCAATTTCTTCCTTCTTTTGAAGTGAAAGCGGAAGCAGAAAAGAATGAGCTTAATCGTGAGAAAAAAGTTTTGATCTCCAATTTAAAAGAGCTTATCTCTAAGGGAGAGAAATTCCATGAGGAGCGAGAGAAATTGATCCCTCGAATAAATCCCGTTTTATTGGAGCAGTACGAGAAACTTCGCCAGCTAAAAGATGAACTAGCTGTGGTCCCCATCAAAGACGGTATCTGCGAGGGCTGTAATGTAAAAGTTCCTCCTTCTTTAATCGGCCGAATTAAAAGGGGCAAAGAAATCGTCTATTGTGAAAATTGCAATCGGATACTTTATGATGCCTCACTAAGAAAAGTATAGGGAAAGATGCGAGTATTGTCTCTGGATTTAGGAGATAAAAGTATCGGGTTAGCAGTGAGCGATCTTTCTCAAACCGTAGCCCAAGGGATAGGTCAGATGAGGTGGTCTAAATCTACTCTCAATGAAAGTATAGATCAAATTAGAAAGCTCCTCTCTCAACATAAGGTAAAAAAGATAGTAGTAGGTTTGCCCAAGAATATGAAAGGTGAGGAAGGGTGGCAGGCAAAAAAGGTGCGCTCCTTTGTCAGAGATTTATCAGCAAGGATAAATATTCCAATAATCTTATTTGACGAGAGACTATCCACGGCTGCTGCGGAGAGAGTCTTAAAAGAGGCGAAGGTAAGTTTTTCCAAGAGGAAAAAGGTCAGGGACAAAGTGGCCGCTACTGTGATTCTACAGAACTATCTAGATTCTCAGAAATACTTGAAGGATAATCCTCTAAATTCTTCCCTCTCACAAGAGTGAAAGAGAATCGCTTTAGCCGCATGAAAACTTTAAAAATGCAAAATTTTAAGAAATTATGGTGGAAGAATATATGCGTAATAGGAGTACTTTTTTTGGTAATCTGGTTTATCTCGCTGATTTTCTTTCCCTCTTATAACCAGGAATCTGTAGAGATTCTCATTCCTCAAGGAGCGGATTCTTTGAGGATTGCCAGGATTTTGTCTCAACACCAGCTTATTAAGAGCCCATTTCTCTTTATATTTCTTTCCAAAATCTTTAGTTGGGAAAAAGACCTCAAGGCAGGTAAATACGAGCTAACCTCCCCTACTCTGATCGAGGTTCTACACCAGTTAAGGAAAGGACAAATTAAGATCTATCGAGTCACTATCCCCGAGGGGCTTCCCAAATGGGAAGTGGCAAAAATTCTGGACTCTAAGGGAGCCGTAAAAGAAGATGTCTTTCTCAGGTTAATAGACGATCCCCAAATTTTCAAGGAAGATCGCACTTTTCCACTACCTAAGGAGGGTCTGGAGGGGTACCTTTATCCCGATACCTATTACTTCACCAGAAATGAGAATCCCCAGGAAGTGGTGAAAAAGTTCCTGGTTCGATTTGAAGAAGTCGTGGGTCCACTCTATGAAAGTTGGAGAGAGAACCATCGCTTTTCGTTGAAGGACGTAATTACTCTGGCTTCCATAGTGGAGAAGGAGGCTCGTGTGAGTTCAGAAAAACCCATTATTGCTGCTGTCTTTTACAATCGTCTCCAGAAGGGATTAAGACTGCGAGCAGATCCCACTGTCAAATACGCTTTGGGAAGTTTCCGGGAAAGGTTAACTCGCAACGAACTTAAGACCCCCTCTTCTTATAATACCTACCTTTATCATGGGCTTCCACCTGGTCCTATCTGTAGTCCGGGAAAAGATAGCATTTATGCGGTGTTATATCCAGCTGAGGTGGACTATCTCTATTTTGTGGCCAAAGGCAATGGAATCCACCAATTTAGTCAGACTTACGAGCAGCATCTGAAGGCAGTCTCTAGGTATCAAAAGGAACAGGTTAATGATTCACTCCCCTAGAGGAGTAGAGGATCTACTCCCAGAGCAAACCCCCCAATATCAATGGATCGAAAAAGAAGCTTCTTTCCTTTTTTCCTTGTACGGATATGAGGAAATAAGAATCCCTACTTTCGAACGCACCGAGCTTTTTCTTCGCAGTTTAGGAAAAGAAACCGACGCAGGCAAACAGATGTATATCTTCAAGGACAAAAAGGGAAGGAGTCTATCCCTACGTCCAGAAGCCACCGCCTCCGTTGTACGGGCTTATCTCCAGCACAAACTGTATGGACACTCCCTCGAATGGAAAGTCTACTATATGGGTTCTATGTTTAGATATGAGAGACCTCAGGCCGCTCGGCTTCGAGAGTTTCGCCAAATAGGAGTGGAGGCAATAGGGGAAATAAGTCCACAGCTTGACGTAGAAGTTATAGAGATAGGAGCTGAATTCTTTAAAAAAATAGGATTAGCCAATTTTCATATTCAGCTCAATTCTATTGGATGCAAGAAATGCCGTCCAGTTTATGAGGACCGACTCAAGGAATATCTTAAACTCAATCTGGCCAACCTTTGTTCTAATTGTCGCAGACGCTATCGATATAACATCCTCCGGGTTTTGGATTGTAAGAAAGAGGAGTGCCAACCCACAATAAAAAGAGCTCCCGTGATTGGAGATTACCTGTGTGAAGATTGTCAGAATCATTTCAAAAAAGTAAGGACGGGTTTAAAAGACGCTCACATTAAGTTCAGCGTTGATCCTCATTTAGTGAGGGGACTTGACTACTATACCCGCACTATTTTTGAGATCGTCTCATCACTACTGGGACCACAGGCTACTATTTGTGCCGGGGGAAGGTATGACGACCTGGTAGAAGAATTAGGAGGCCCCTCTATTCCAGCCATAGGTTTTGCCATAGGAGTAGATCGGTTGTTAGTCACCTTAAAAAAAGAGCATAAAGAGCTCCGTTCCCAATATTCTTCTGTGATTCACATTGCTACGCTGGACGAGGAAGGGCTAACGGCCGGATACTGTTTGGCTAGGATTCTTCGCAGTCAGGGAATAAGAACCAGGGTTAACCTCTCACCAAAGAGCCTTTCTTCTCAGTTAAAGATCGCCGATAAGAGACGGGCTAGATGGGTAATGATTGTAGGGAGAAAAGAGGTAGAGGAAGGAAAGTTCATTCTCCGGGACATGGAGTCAGGTCAGCAGAAAAAAGTAGGGTGGGACGAAGTGAAACTTCTTGATTTCTCAGGAAAGTGTTAGTATTTAGAAGATTTATACGGGTATCGAGGGGAAGAGTCCCGAGATACTTCTTGATCGTAGACTAAACGGAAACGGCTGATGTCAACTACTCCCAGCTAACGCAGGGGGCTTGTAGTTGCTTTCGGCCTCAATTGCTCCTTTCGAGCCTTTGGCTTCATCGAGCACTACTTAGGGGCTGGTTGACACTCAGCCCAACCCAGAGAGCATGCCCTCTGGTAAAGTGTAAAGCTAGTGTAGCCCGAACTTCAACGGTTTGCCCGGTGGGTGCCTTACCCCAAGAAGAGGTGTTCGGACAGTAGCTTACCCACAGAATTTTACGCTCAACGGGATTGCGCGAGCAACTCCCTGTTCTGTCAAAGAACGATGTTAACATAGCAGAAAGAGATTATTTGTCAAGGGGGATGGCTCTCCTCCCCGCCCTCACGGATGGGTGTCCGAGCCGAAAGAATGATGAAGTTGAAGCGAGACCACTTTTGTGGAAATTTGTGTAAAAAAAACGAGAGTGAAACCATTGTTTTAGCTGGATGGGTGAAAAAAAGGCGAGATCATGGAGGATTGATTTTTATTGATCTAGGTGATAAATCAGGAGTTGTTCAGGTTGTTTTCAATCCCAAGGTAGATGAAGAAAGTCACCTGCTAGCCCGCAGCTTGAGAGAAGGGTGGGTAATTGCAGTAGAGGGTAAAGTGAGGTCACGCCCACTTGAATCGGTAAACCTAGAGCTTGAGACGGGAGAGATAGAAGTGATAGTGGAAAATCTGGAAATTCTAAATATATCTGAGTCTCTTCCTTTTCCTATTCAAGATGAAATTGAGGCAAGTGAGGAAACCAGACTAAAATATAGATATCTGGATCTACGAAGGTCAGTGATGCAAAGAAATCTTCGCCTGAGATATGAGGTAACTAAACAGGTACGCAGTTTCCTCGATAAAAAGGGTTTTATGGAAATAGAGACCCCCTTTTTGACCCGCAGTACTCCTGAGGGAGCAAGAGATTATCTGGTTCCCTCTCGGGTAAATCCGGGAGAATTCTATGCCCTTCCTCAGTCTCCCCAGTTATTCAAACAACTTTTGATGGTGGCCGGTTTCGATCGATACTTTCAGATTGTGAGGTGTTTTCGAGATGAAGACTTACGAGCGGACAGACAGCCAGAACACACCCAGATAGACATAGAAGCCTCATTCATTGAAGAAAACGACATATATAACCTGGTCGAGCCCATGCTGGCCCATGTATTTAAAAAAACCCTGGGAATATCCCTGAAAATTCCCTTTCCCCGTCTTGGTTATGAAGAGGCTATGGATCGATTTGGCATCGATAAACCCGACACTCGATTTGGATTGGAGTTAAAGAACATCTCTTCTTTGGCTAGCCAGAGTAAATTCCACGTCTTTCATAGGTGTTTGGCCCAAGGAGGAGAGGTGAAGGGATTGAGACTCCCCGGGGGATCTCATCTTTCTCGGAAAGAATTAGAGGACCTATCCCAGAGGATAGAACCTTACGGAGCTAAGGGATTAAGTTGGATCCTTCTTACTCCTGAAAAGATAAAATCACCTCTGAGTAAATTCTTCCCCAAGGCTATTCTTTTAAGGATAATAGAGCATATGGAGGGTGAAAAAGGAGATGCTCTTTTCTTTGTAGCCGATAGAAAGGAAGTGGTGGCCGCGTCTTTAGCTCAGCTTCGTCTTCATCTGGGAAAAAGGTTTAATCTAATTCCTAAGGATGTATATCAACTAGTATGGATCGTAGATTTCCCTTTATTTGAGCAAGATGAGGAGGGAAGATTGACTGCCCGCCATCACCCCTTCACCTCCCCTAAGGAGGAAGATCTGCCCCTCTTAGAGATTGATCCAGAGAAAGTCAGGGCTCGCAGTTACGATATTGTCTTGAACGGTGAAGAAATTGGAGGAGGAAGTATAAGAATCCACCGAAGAAAAATCCAGGAGAGAATTTTAGAAATCTTAGGAATAGATTCTCTTCAGGCAAGAGAAAGATTTGGTTTTCTCCTTGAGGCTCTCTCTTTTGGGGCTCCTCCGCATGGAGGAATTGCCTTGGGGCTAGATCGTCTGGTGATGATACTAGCCAAAGCAGAGTCTATAAGGGAGGTTATTCCCTTTCCTAAAACTCAGAAAGCCGTTTCTTTAATGACCCAGGCTCCTTCCCCTGTGGATGAGCAGCAGCTCAAGGAACTTTATATAAGGCTTAGAGAAAAGTCATTCCCATCCCAATAAGATCTTTCCTTAGGGAATTATACAGGGGGTATTCTTTTTCATTCTCCTTTACTTGCCGTATTTTCATTTAACTCAGATTCGATAAACTCCTTTAGAGAATAGTTTCTCTAAGGTAGCCGCAACCTTTAGGTTGCGCTGTTTTACGCAGGCTAAAGCCTGCGGCTACCTACCAATTTTTTCGTGCAAAAGCTAGCTATGCCAAATTTGAGTTTAACCAACGAATATGATATCAGATCTGGGTTAGACTTTATGTAATTGAGTTCGTCATTTGACATATTTTAGAGATAATGCTATTATTACTAAAAATTATTCAATGCTGATATTATTAAAATGGAAAAAATAGGCAAAAACCAATATTTTCCGCGCCATATTCTGACTAATTTGAAAAAGTGGATAGATCGTAGGGAAATTTACGCCATTAAAGGGCCACGTCAATCTGGCAAAACGACCCTTTTAAAAATACTTCAAGACCATTTAATCCAGGAAAAGAGGGTAAATCCTGAAAATATTGTATTCTTAACTCTTGAAGATAGAGAAATATTAGACAAATTTTCCCGCTCTCCTAAAGAATTTGTTAGAACTCTTATCATGCATAAACAAAACGAACGTTTTTATTTCTTAATTGATGAGTTTCAATATCTTGTTGAGGGTGGTCAGAAATTAAAACTTCTCTACGACATCTTTGAAAATATTAAGTTTATTATCACGGGTTCTTCTTCCCTGGAGCTAGCCGGGAAAACTGGTAAATTCTTAGTAGGAAGAATGTTTTCCTTCTACCTTTATCAATTGAGCTTTGAGGAGTTTATTAGTCTAAAATCTAAGCAGCTTAACAATGTTTACCAGCAGAGAGCAAAACTAGTAAGAGATTTCATGATCAAGGGAAAAGATTTTCAAATTGAGGAGGATATCTTTGGAGGTGATTTTAAAAAGTATTTTGAGGAGTATGCCTTATTTGGTGGTTATCCAGAGGTAGTAAAAACAGAGGATATAGAAACTAAACGAATTATTCTTAAGAATATATACGATACTTACATAACCAGAGATATCATAGAATTATTGAAAATTACTGATATTACTAAGTTCAGAACTATCCTTGGGCTTTTAGCTAATCAAGTAGGTAGTTTAATCAACTACAATAGCCTAACTGCCGATAGTCAGACTTACTTTAAACAGATAAAGCATTATCTTTCCATTTTGGAAGAAACCTTTATCATTAGTCTGCTTAGACCTTTCTTTACTAATAAAGCAACGGAACTGAAGAAGAATCCTAAAATTTATTTTATAGATACTGGTTTTCGAAACTACATTCTCAACAACTTTAATGAACTTTCTCTTCGACCTGACGGGGGAGAAATTATTGAAAATGCTGTTTTTACCCAACTAAAGATAAGTCAGCCAGATAATCTAAAATATTGGCGAACTTTAGCTAAAGCGGAAGTAGACTTTATCCTAGAGATAGGAAGTGAAATAATTCCCATTGAAGTTAAGTATTCCTACCTGAAGGTGGCGAAAGTATCGCGTGGATTTAGAAATTTCCTCTTGCAGTATCATCCCAAAAGAGCTTTGGTTCTTACTAAGGGTTTCTGGGGAGAATTAAAGATTGAATCCTCTCCGGTGAAGTTTATTCCTGTCTGGTATTTATAGGAGTTGGTCTAAAAAGCCGTAGCTTGATTTTTCTGAAGATTTCAATAAAGTATGAATTAGTCTCGCATAATTTCCTCTTTGTCGATCAAGGAAGTTGCCATAAAAAAGGGGTAAAATGACATCGGAAGGTAAAGTGAAGTATATCAAAGTGGTATTGAATCTTCCTTTGAATCAATCCTTTGCTTATAAGGTTCCTGCAGAAGTCAGCTCTCGAGTCAAGATAGGGGGAAAAGTGCTGGTTCCCTTTAAGAGGAAAATCCTGAGCGGTTTTGTGGTGGACAAGATAGAAAGAGAACAGAGCAGGGGAAATCTAAAGGAAATTATCAAGGTGATGAAGGATTTCCCTCCCCTAAGTAATAGTTTTATTGAGCTGGGAAAGTGGATAAGTGATTACTATTGTTGTTCCTTAGGGCAGGCTCTTCATTCAATCTTTCCCATCCAGGAGACCTTTAGAATCCAGAGAAGCAAAGAGAGCGAGAGAAAAACTTCTGCTGGTCAAAAATTTGGAAAATTAAGCTCTAGGGTGGGGAAAAATAATGAGAGTGTTTCTTTTCTTAAAGAGAAAGGGGTCTTTCTTTTTAAAACAGAGGATAATGAGAAAAGGAAATCTTTATACCTTCCCTTGATAAAAAAAACCCTGGAGAGAGAAAAGCAGGTTATCTTAATTGTTCCTGAAATCAGTTATCTTCCTATTTTGGAAGAGTTGATCCACTCTTATTATGAAGGAGAAATAGCTATTCTTCATAGTCGCCTTTCCTCCAAACAAAGATATGAAGAATGGCGCAAAATAAGCAGGGGAGAGGTATGGCTGGCTATAGGAACGCGATCGGCTGTATTTGCTCCCTTTAGCAGATTAGGCTTAATTATAGTTGAAGAAGAAGAGAATTCTGCCTATAAACAGATAGAAGTACCGCGCTATCACCTGCGGGATGTTGCTATTAAACGGGCAGAGGTAGAAGATTTTCCCGTGGTTCTATTCACGGCAAGTCCTTCGTTGGAATCCTGGCATCGGGCAAAAAGGGGAATTTATAAATTTGTTGAATTTTCTCGAAACGATGGTAAATCTCGCCAAGTGAGAGTTATAGATATGCGTAAGGAAAAAGATAGAATCTTTTCCTTGACTTTGGAAGAAGAAATAGAGAAAAATCTAGAGGAAGATAATCCTGTCCTTCTTTTTTTTAATAGACGTGGTTTTGCTAATTTTCTCCTCTGTCATGAATGTGGAAAAGTACCTCGTTGTCCTAATTGCGATATAAGTCTTACTCTTCATTTGAATGGTAAGTTAACCTGCCATTATTGCGGTTATGAAGAAAAAGCTCCTCGAGTTTGTCCTTCCTGTAAGGGAAGCTACGTTCGTGGTGTAGGATTAGGGACAGAACAGTTAGAGATAGAAGTGAAAAAAAAATTTCCCAAAGCTTGTATCAGGCGCGGTGATCTGGATATCATCAATTCTTCTCTGCTCTATAAAAAGCTAAAGAGTGATTTGATAGAAAAAAAAATTGATATTTTAGTAGGCACCCAGTTGATCATCAGAGAAGAGATTTTGTCCTATGTAAGCCTGGTAGGTATCATTCTAGCAGATGGTTTACTAAATCTACCTGACTTTAGAGCGGGAGAATATCTTTTCCAACTTCTTACCAAGATAAAAAGATTAATGAAACCTCAAGGCAGGTTGATTATTCAGACTTACAATCCTACTCACTATACTATAGAAGCATTGGCAGGAAAAGAAGAGAATTTTTATGAGAGAGAAGCTCAGATAAGGAAAGATTTAGAGTATCCACCCTATCTGCATTGGGTAAGAATCCTTCTAGAGGGAAAAATAAAGACAAAAGTAGAAGAAACGGCAGAAGCACTGAGAGAAAAAATAGAGGGAGAAGAAATAGAATTTTTGGGCCCTGCTCCCTGTCCTTTTGCTAAAATAAAAGGAAAATATCGCTATCATCTGGTTTTAAAAGATAAAAATTTGTCTTCCATAAGGCAAATTCTAGAAAAAAAACTGAACCCTTTATTTAGTGGTATTCAAGGAGTTAGGGGAATAGTGGATGTAGATCCTCTACGGACAATGTAAAAAATAGCCTATAGAACCGGAGTTTACTTATGACAGGAAATGAGATTAGAAGAAGATTCCTCGATTTTTTTAAAGAAAGGGGCCATCTCATTCAGCCATCGGCGCCCTTATCGATCGATGATCCCGCACTTTTATTTACTATTGCAGGGATGGTTCCCCTTAAGGCATTCTTTTTAGGGAAAAAGAGACCCCCAGCTTCTCGTCTTGCTTCTTGTCAAGTTTGTTTTCGTACCAGCGATCTGGAGAAAGTGGGCCAGACTCCCTACCATCATACTCTTTTCGAGATGCTGGGTAATTTCTCCCTGGGTGACTATTTCAAAGAAGAGGCATGTGAGTGGGGGTGGGAATTTGTTACTAAAGAATTGGGCTTGGAGAAAGAAAATCTGTGGATTACCATATTCAGAGAAGATGAAGAGGCTTATAAGATCTGGAAAAAAATAGGCATTCCTTCCTCCAAGATCTTAAAAAAAGGTGAAGAAGACAACTTCTGGTCTTTAGCTGAAGTGGGGCTCTGTGGACCGGACACAGAGATTTTCTTTGATAGGGGCCAAAGCTTTGGCTGTGGAAAAACGCACTGTGAGCCAGGGTGTGGCTGCTCAAGATGGGTCGAACTCTGGAATCTTGTTTTCATGCAGTTCAATCGAGACAAACTCGGGAGGCTCTCTCCTCTGCCTTCAAAAAACATCGACACTGGAATGGGTTTGGAAAGAACAGCTTCGGTGCTACAGGGAGTGGAGGACGATTATCAGACTGATTTATTCAGTCCCATTCTTGATTGGTTGAAAAATCTTCTTCCCGAGAAGATACATCAGGAAAAGAGCTTCAGGACAATCTGTGATCATCTGCGTGCCTTAACCTTTCTCTTGGGAGAGGAAATTCTACCTTCCAACGTGGGGAGGGGATATGTGGTGAGGAGAATTCTTCGACGTGCTCACCGTCTGGGGAGAAAATTGGGTCTGGAGGATCCTTTCCTTTATCAGGGCGTAAGTACGGTGGTCAAATTAATGGAAGAACCCTATCCTCATCTAAAAAAGAAGCAAGGTCAGATAGCCTCGGTCATTAAGGCAGAGGAAGAGAACTTTCGGGATACTTTAAGCAGAGGAATGAGAATTCTAGACGCCCTAATCGGGAATTTAAAAGCAAAGGGAAAGAAACTGATTCCTCCCCGCGATGTCTTTCGGCTGTACGATACTGACGGTTTTCCTATAGAGCTAACTGCGGAAATAGCTCTAGAGGAAGGATTAGCCATAGATAAAAAGGCGACTGAACTCCTGTTAGCTGAACAGAAAAAATGGGGAAGAGAGGATTTCAGAAAAAAGAGACAGGATATGAGACAGTTCACTGCGTCAACTCACCTCACGCGTCTAAAAGAACAAACAGGAAGAGTAGAGTTTAAAGGATACGAAACCTTGAAACTGGAGACATCTCTGGTAGGAATTATTAAGAAAAAGAACTTAGCTGAAGAGTTAAATCAGGGAGAAGAAGGAGAACTAATTTTGAAGTCCACTCCTTTTTATCCGGAGGGAGGTGGACAAATAGGAGACCAGGGTCTCATATTTACCTCTAACAGTCGAGCCCAGGTATTGGATACTCAGAAAATGAATGAGGAGCTCATTCTTCACCGAGTGAAGCTATTAAAAGGTACGCTTAAAAAGGGAGAGAAGGTAGTCGCCGAGGTTGATAAGAAAAGAAGGAAGGCTATTTCTCGTGCCCATACAGCTACTCATCTTTTGCAGGCAGTCTTGAGGGAGATCTTAGGTACAACTGTCAAACAAAGTGGTTCTCTGGTTGATGAAGATAGATTACGCTTCGACTTTACTTATTTTTCAGCTATAACCAGGCATGAGCTTCGAAAGATAACCCTTTTGCTGAACAGAAAAATAAGAGAAGTTCTTCCGGTGACGGTAGAGGAAACCACTCTGGGTGAAGCACACCGCAGAGGTGCCATAGCTCTCTTTGGGCCAAAATATGAGGAAAGAGTAAGGTTGGTAAATATTGGAGAGTTTAGTAAAGAAGTCTGTGGAGGAACTCACCTTTCTAACCTCGGAGAGATTGGATTGATGAAGATAATCAGTGAAACAAGCATAGCCTCTGGTGTAAGAAGAATAGAGGCTTTAGTAGGGGAAAAGGCCCTAAAACAGGATGAAGAGAAGGAAAATTTGTTAAAAACAATAGCTACTAAATTAGGAACTTCGGAGGATGGGATATTGATCCGTCTTCAAGAAAAAGAGGAAAGACTTCAGAATCAGGATAGAGAGTTAAAAAGATGGCAAGAGAAGTCAGTAAATTTAAAGATCACTAAGATGTTAGAGGAGGCCCAGGAGATTGGAAAAGTCAAAGTGGTGAGTGGAAAATGGGATAATTTATCTGCCGAAATGCTCAGAGAAGCAGCAGAAAAGCTGAAGGCTAAATTAAAAAAGGGCATAGTAGTGTTAGCCTCCGTAAGTCCAAATAAAGCCCTTCTGGTAGCTGCTTCCACCCAAGAGAACCTCTCTGCTGACAAGGTAATAAAAGAGGTCTGCCGGCTGGCAGGGGGAAGTGGGGGAGGAAGATGGGATTTTGCCCAGGGAGGAACCTCACACCCCTCAAAAGTGAGCTCAGCTTTAGAAAAGTTGCCTCTTATTGTGAACCAACTTCTGCCCAAGAATCGGTAGTCGTGGACTTATGTAGCTCGTAGTCTTTAAGTGTCAATCAACTTTTACACGAAAAAATTGGTAGGTAGCCGCAGGCTAAAGCCTGCGTAAGACAGCGCAACCCGAAGGTTGCGGCTACCATATCTTACTCCCCTCTAATTAAGTCCAGAGCTGGCGGAGGGGCTCGAACCCCCAACCTGCTGATTACAGGTCAGCTGCTCTGCCAATTGAGCTACGCCAGCCTATTTCTCGAGCACATTTGTGTCTTGAAACTCACTTGCCCAAATAATGTTTTTTTCTTGGTTATTTTTAGGATTGGCTATACGTAAGTTAAGTGTGTTATTTTTGGGAAATATCTCAATGGGAATAAAGTAGATATTGTCATTTTTGGGATCATAAACAGCTATAATATTGACATTTTCCAGGGTGTACTTAATAGTATTCCAATTATTTGCACTTCGGAGAAAGAGAGCAAGGCGACCTTTTTGGGGTGTAACATACTTCACTTGTATTCTCTTGAATACTCCTTCTTTTTCTGAAACCAAGTCATATCTGATATCTTCTCCCCAGGGAATTGATACGTTAAACCCTCTCTCTATTAAATAAGCTAGCACTTTTGTTTCAGCGATCGCTCCCTTTTTCTTAGTTAGAGCCATCTAATTCACCTACCCCTCAGTGAGTTTTCAATTCTCCACGTAGTTTCCTCTTTCCTATCTTCTAACTGAATTCCTATATTTTTTAATTTTTTTCTAATTTCATCAGCTAAATCCCATTTCTCTTCCTTGCGAAGTCTATCTCTAACTTCAATTAAAACCTTCAATAGCTGCCCTGTTTTTTGATTTAACTCTTCCTTCTTCTTTGTCTGAAAGAGCCCCAGAATACTGCCTAGATGCCTTATTTTATTGGCAACTCCTGATAAAACAATCCTCGAGGATTTGGATAGAGGTTCCTTTAAAATAAGATTGACTTCCTTAACCATTTCAAATATTGTTGACAAGGCTACCGGGGTATTAAAGTCATCATCCATTGCCCGGATAAATTTATCGGATAGCTCCTCAAGTCGAGGAGGAATTTCTTCTTCTTTAAAAATAACAGTGCCTGATGTTTCTTCCTCAATTCTGCTTAACAAGGTGTAAACCCGATTAAGGGAGGATTTAGCTTCCTTTAGACTATTTTTATGATAATCCAGGGGACTCCGGTAATGAGCAGAGAGAAGGAAGAATCTTATGGCCTCTCCGTCGTAGTTCTGAAGAGCTTGAGAGAGTGTGAAGACATTCTGGGTTGATTTTGCCATTTTTTGATCCTTCATCTTTACCAAGCCATTATGAATCCAATACTTAGCAAATCTTCTCCCCGAAGCTGCCTCTGATTGAGCAATTTCATTCTCATGATGAGGAAAAATTAAATCTTCTCCTCCCCCATGAATATCTATGCTTTCTCCTAAGAGATTCATAGCCATGGCAGAACATTCAATGTGCCAACCCGGTCGTCCTTTCCCCCAAGGGCTATCCCAGAAAGGTTCTCCCTTTTTCGTTTTTTTCCAGACCACAAAGTCCAGAGGATCTTCCTTTCTTTCGTTCACCTTTACTCTTGCCCCTACCGACAACTCTTTTAGATCTTGACCGGATAGTTTTCCGTAAGAGGGAAATCCTCTTACTCGAAAGAAAACATCCCCATCCTGAGCATAGGCCAGATTCTTCCTCTCCAGTTTCTTAATTAGATCTATTATCTCTTTTATGTATTCAGTTGCGCAAGGATAGTCATTTGCTCTTCTTACTCCTAGAGGCTCCATCTGCTGAAAATATTCCTTAATAAGTCTTTGAGTTAGATCAAAGATGGACGTTCCCAGGCTTTTGGCTCGATTGATAACTTTATCATCTACATCAGTAAAATTGGTTACGTAATTTACTTTAAATCCCCGATGTTCTAAATAACGCCTAATCACGTCAAATATTACCGCCGCTCTCGCATGTCCCAAGTGTAACTTATCATAGAGAGTAACCCCACAAACATACATCCTAACCTCTTTATCCTTAAGGGGTATGAACTCCTCTTTCCTCCTGGTCAGGGTATTATATACTTTTAAAGACAATTTATTCCTCTTGTTTTACACTGGCAACTGTCCAACAGCAGACCCCCCTTTTTTCACCCAAAAATCCTAGTCCCTCCGAGGTGGTAGCTTTGATCCCGATTTTTTCGGGCTCTATTTCTAAAATATTAGCGATATTTTTTTTCATACGGGGAATGTAAGAGGCAAGTTTAGGTTGTTCAGCTACTAGAGTAGAATCGAGATTATTTACCCCATAACCATTCTTTTTTAGAAGCTGGCGAATCTGCTTTAACAAAATTAGACTGGAGATCCCCTTGGTGGTAGGGTCATTGTTAGGAAAAAAAGAGCCTATGTCCTTTTTTCCAACTGCACCTAAAAGGGCATCTGCAATGCTATGCACAAGAACATCAGCATCTGAGTGCCCAGATAGACCCATGGAATAAGGAATATTTACTCCTCCCAGGATGAACCTCCTTCCCTTTACCAGAGGATGTACGTCATAACCTATACCTACCCGCATCATCTCGTATCTCGTTGTTCGTATCTCGTATCTCGTATCTCGTAAAACAATTAACCAAGTTTTTTGATTAACTTTGTTAGCATGCAAGATTCATAATGTGTTTCTAATTCAGCGAAATTTCTAATCTTCTCAGTCATTTTTTTTACGAAATACTAGATACGAGATACTAGATACTGTCTTTTAATAGTATCTCCGCTAATTTTAAATCTAGAGAAGTGGTAATTTTAATGTTTGTTTCTTCCCCTGGTATTACTTTGACTTTTTCTCCTAATCTCTCTACCAGACCAGCATCATCACTGGCCCACCGTCCTTCCTTTTTGGCTTCCCCATAGGCCTTCAGGATCAAGTCTTTTCTGAATCCCTGGGGTGTCTGAATAGAGTAAAGCTTTCTTCTATTCAAGGTTTTTTTTACTGCATTGCCTTCTTCTGTCTCTTTTACCGTTTCTCTCATGGGAATTCCTGGAACCACCGCCTTATATTCTTTTGCCCCGTCAATTACTCTTTCTATAAGATGGCAGCTTATTAGTGGACGAACGCCATCATGGACAAGGACAATATCTGTGCTGGTATCCACCTTCTGCAGCCCTTCAAAAACCGAATCACCTCGTTCTTTGCCCCCTTCCACTATTGCCTTGACCTTCTTGTATCTGGATGAAGAAATCACTGTCTCCTTTGCATATTTGCTCATCCCCGGGGGAACAACCAGGATAATGTTATTAATTAATTTACATTCTTCGAATCTTTCTATGGTCCAGGCAAGAAGGAGCTTTCCCCTCAGAAGACAGAACTGTTTCGGGCGAAAATCACTAAACCTGGCTCCTTTTCCCGCCGCCACAATGACCGTCTCAATTTTCAATTCGCCTTTCCCTTCACTCTTCTCTTTCTCTCCTTGCCAGTCTCATTCTTTATCTCAGTAAATATCATTTTACCAGTGGTGGTCTGAAGAACAGAAGTAACCAAAACCTCCATCTCCTTACCAATGTACTTTTTTCCTCCCTCTATCACTACCATTGTTCCGTCCTCTAGATAGGCAACTCCTTGATTGGGATTTTCTCCCTCTTTAAGGATACTGATCCTCAGGCTCTCTCCCGGTAAAAGAACAGGTTTCAAAGCAGTAGCTATTTCATTTATATTCATAACTTTTACATTTTGAATTTTAGCTACTTTTTTTAGATTATAATCATTAGTAATTATATCGGCTCCCATTATTTTAGCCAATTGAAGTAGTTTACTGTCCACTTCAGGTATATGAGGGAAGTCTTTGTCTATAATTTGTGTGGGGATATTTTCCTGACTCTGGAGTCTATTTAGCATATCGAGCCCTCTTCTACCCCGAGTTCGTTTGGTAGAGGCCGAAGAGTCGGCGATCTGTTGAAGTTCAGTGAGGATAAAGTTGGGAATGACCAGGGTCCCTTCGATGAAACCTATTTCGCAGAGATCAGCTATTCTTCCGTCGATTATCACTGAAGTGTCCAGGATCTTATATTTTTTCTCCCCAATTTGGGCTTTTTTCCCGCTGAGGCGAGATAAAAAATTAGTTATCTCCTCTCCTCTCCTCACAGCCACAGTTAATCCAACGCTGGCAAATATCACGTTAATTAAAAGAAGAATGAAAGGGGCAAGTTGTTTTAGAGGATCAATCAAAAGAATGGGATAGGCTAAAAGATTGGCCAGAACAACCCCTATCCCCAAACCAAGTCCTCCCATCATAAGCCCTCTTATGGAGACCCTAATAAGGCCCCGTTCAGCAACAACCACGATTGTTGTTATCCATCCCCCCACCAGAGTGGGCATCCATGGATCAAAACCCAGGTTATCTGCTACTCCGTAGCAGATAACCCCTACTAATATAACAAACAAAACACGTACTCTAATCTGCTCCATTTTCATAGATTTCGTCTCCTCGATAGTGAAGTGCTCCCGTGACTATCTTGTTTTTTCTTATTAACGTTTAACTAAGAAGGCTCCGTCTCTTAGCCTTTCCAATTCTCGTTTTATAGAATTGGCCCTTCTTTCTCCCACTTCGTTGATTTCGGTTAGCTCCAGAACAGTAGAGTTCATAATACTTTGCAGATCCCCTAGAGCCTTTACCACATTCTCTATTACCGCGGAAGGCAGGTGAGGAACCTTGGACAAAATCCGATATCCCCGGGGAAAGACAGATAAATCAAGATTTTCAGAACTCGTCCCATAACCTAATGCATTTGTGATGTTGGTTAAATCTAGTAGCTCGTCCATACTTATCTCTTCCAATTCCAGAAAAACTTGTTCATAATCTTTTTTAGTATAATCTCTTATTATTTGCCTGTTTTCATGCAAAGCGTTTCCTATTATTTCCTTTAATTGCATCTCTATCAGTCGTGCCTCCTCCCCCAATTCTACCATGTATTTTTCTATTTCCTCTTTTATTTTTGCGATTATCTGGCCTCTCTGAATAGCCTTCACAACATCTAGTAATCTTACCTCGTCCTGAAATTCCAAAAGTTCCAACTGCGTTAGAACCTCATGGAAAGTAGCTCGATATCCTTCCAGGGTTAGCAGAGCTTGATTTGCCTTACTCATAAGCTCTGGCGGAGTCTTTAGAACATACTTCATATTCCCCTGGTAAAGGCTAATTGTTCGACGAGATTGAGAAATAGCAATTACGGGGCAATTTGTCTGTTTAGCCATTCGCTCTGCAGCCCGATGACGAGTTCCTCTCTCACCTGTGGCAATAAGATAATCAGGGACCAGTTCAGTATTAGCATACAATATCCTTTTTATATCTTCGGACAAAATAATCGCTCCGTCCATCTTAGCCAGCTCAGCTAGAGAAGTTGGGGTAAGGTGACAATTCACTTCAAAGCCCCCCTCAATAGCACCAGGCACCTTTTTTCTATCCCCAATCACGATCAATCCACCGGTACCGGCTTGAAGGATTATCTCGAGTCCCCGTCCCAGGGGAGTTCCAGGAGCTACCAGTTTAAGAAATTTAAAGAAGTCTTCTTCCTTAACTTTCTCATTTTTGGACATATCTAAAGCTCCTTGGTTCCTCTTTCTAATGCTTCCTTGACGCTCCTTACTTTGATGAGTTTCATTTCAGAAGAGATCTTTGTATCCTTTGATCCAAAATAAGGAATAAGACACCGGTTGAATCCTAGTTTCCTTGCTTCTTCTAATCTTTTTTCCATGAATCCTACTGGACGAATTTCTCCGGCGAGGCCTACCTCCCCCACCGCTACCGCTCCTTTTAAAAAGGGCTTATCTTTGAAACTGGAGGCGATGGCTAAGACTATAGCCAGGTCACAAGCTGGTTCATCTACTCTCATTCCTCCGGCTACATTCAGGTAAACATCTTGATTATAAAAACGCATATTTCCTCTTTTTTCTAATACCGCCAGCAATAGACAAAGCCTGTTATAGTCCATTCCCTGAGTTACTCTTCTAGGAATGACAAGAGTTGAGGAGGTTACCAGAGCTTGAATTTCCACCAGGAAACTTCGACTTCCCTCTATAGTTGGCACCACTGCTGTGCCTGAACTGTCTCTATCCAAAGAAGGGTCTCTTAAAAAGAGCTTGGAGGAGTCAAGGATCTCTCTTATGCCATCTTCTTCCATTCCAAAAATCCCAATCTCCGAAGTAGGTCCAAATCTGTTTTTTACTGCCCGCAAGATTCGGTATCGATAATCTTTCCCCGATTCGAAATAAAGAACTGTATCTACTATATGTTCCAAGACTCTGGGTCCGGCAATGGCTCCCTCTTTGGTGACATGGCCTATCAAAAAGATGGTTATCTTTTTCTGCTTGGCCAACTTCATCAAATAGGCAGTGGATTCTCTTACTTGAGAAACAGAACCGGGAGCAGAACTATAGTCCTCTCTATAGATAGTCTGTATGGAATCTACAATGACTATCTTGGGCTCCAAATCATTAATCTGCTGAGTGATCTCTTCCAAATTAGTTTCTGAGGAAACATAAAGATAGGCCGAGTCTATTCCTAACCTTGTAGCCCTTAATTTGTTCTGCTCTATGGATTCCTCCCCCGAAATATAAAGAACCAGAGATTTTGGGCAGCTGAGTCTGTTGGCTATCTCCAGTAAGAGGGTAGACTTTCCTATGCCAGGTTCGCCCCCCACTAATATTAAACTCCCGGGAACTACTCCTCCTCCCAGGATCCGATCAAATTCATCTATTCCACTCAAATAGCGCGCCAGGGTAGATCTTTCAATTTCCCTTATAGCCACAGGTTTGCTAGGGGTGAGAGAGAGACCACGGGTGAAAACTCCTTCTTTCAGCTTTTCCTCAGAGATACTGTCCCATCTACCACATTCAGGACATCGACCAAGCCATTTAAAAGAGAGATAACCACAATTCTGGCAGACAAATCTAGTTTTCCTCTTATCCACTATTAATACACCTCTTTTAGCAGATCTATACTTTGCAGAGCTCTTCCTGTCCCAATGGCTACACAAGAGAGGGGATCATCGGCTAGTTGAGCTTTGACACCGGTTGTCTTCTCTATCAGCTGAGGGAAATTTTTCAATAGACTTCCACCCCCGGTGAGGATAATGCCTCTCTCAATTATATCTGCCGCTAGCTCTGGAGGCGTCTTTTCCAGAACTGCCTTCACTCCTTCCACAATGGAAGATAAAGGCTCAGACAGAGTTTCGGAGATCTCCTCAGCACTGATCTTAACCCTTTTGGGTAGTCCGGTCATTAGATCCCTACCCTTTACTTCTAATTCTTCATTCTTAGGGGGTAAAATGGCGTAGCCTATTTCCTTTTTTATATATTCGGTGGTAATTTCTCCCAGGGCTAGATTATGGTGTTTTCTCATGTACCTACCAATGGCTTGATCCTGTCTATTGCCACCTGTACGAAGTGACTCGGCGGCAACGATACCTCCCAGGGAAAGTACAGCAATATCGGTAGTTCCTCCGCCCACGTCAACTACCATGTTTCCTTCCG
>Ga0209121_10001624_pt1 | contig 23548 bp, 27 predicted proteins | sample Cruoilmetagenom3_FD_187292 | JGI IMG/M metagenome (GOLD analysis project Ga0209121, IMG submission 187292) | Oil polluted marine microbial communities from Coal Oil Point, Santa Barbara, California, USA - Sample 3 (SPAdes) (version 2) | ecosystem: Environmental > Aquatic > Marine > Oil seeps ... | reverse complement strand
TGGCAGATTTGTAAACTTTCAAACGGGATCTATGTCACCAATATTACAGCCACTGGACCTTCTGACCAAGCTTTTTAACGAGCACGGAGCATCAAAGTCGTATCGGTCTTTATTGCCCGATGCGCCAAAGCAATAAAAGAACAAATTTGCTAAAAGCGCAAGTTACTTTCCATTATAATGCCGACGTGTCGGCATAGTGGAGCTTTTTACGAATACGTCTTAATTTGCATTTTTACATTAACTTCTTTTTGGTGTACGGTAATGTGCCTCCAACCAGGATGATTTCCCTTTCCTTTTGCGACAGATCAATAGAGACTTCGAATATCTTGTTCTTCGTCTTGTTGATGATAGTGGTTCTGTCACTTTTTTGTAAGACACGTCGGATATCTGGGATCTCAAGTTCATCGCCCTGGTCAATCCAATCGTAATCAGCTTCACTGACGAAAGCAAAGGGAATAATTCCAAAATTAACGAGGTTATCTCTGTGAATCCTTTCTATGGATTTGGCCACTACAGCCTTTACGCCGAGATACATGGGGCACAGAGCCGCGTGTTCTCTAGAGGATCCCTGCCCATAGCTCAGAGCGCCCACGATAATATTATACCTTCCCTTATCTCGAATCTTGGTTGCACGGTCATGAAAAGATGGATCAATGACCTCAAAAACAAACTCTGCATACTTTGCAACATTCGCCCGATATTTCATCCTGGATCCACTCGGTACTATGTGATCGGTTGTTATTTCATCGCCGACTTTGATTGTGATTTCTCCTATTATAGTTTCTGGAAGGGGCGGGTTCAGGGGCACCTGACCCATGTGAGGTCCTTTATAGACTTCAACCTCTTCTGGCCGCTCTGCAGGGTGAATAAAAAGATTATCGTCAATGATGAATTGTTTTGGCATCACCACGTGAGGATATGGTATACCCGCGTCTCTTGGATCCGTAATCATACCTGTTAGAGATGAAACGGCGGCTGTCTCAGGACTTACCAGGTATACTTGAGCACTCTTGGTACCAGATCTACCCAGAAAGTTCCTGTTGCTTGTCCTGACGGATATTGCTTCTGTTTTAGGGGACTGACCACCTCCCATACAAAAACCACAGGAGCTTTCCTGAAGGCGTACACCACTGGCCAGGAGAGCTTCCAAGGCTGATGCACGGGTTACCATCTGTAATACCTGCCTTGATCCTGGTGCCACCACCACACTCACATCAGGATGAACCGTCCTTCCTTTAAGAATCTCTGCCACCATTATAAGATCCCGATAGGAAGAATTGGTACAGCTCCCAATGCATACCTGGTCGATTTTTAACCTCTCAAGATCTCGAACTTTTTTAACATTTCCTGGACTGTGAGGACACGCTACCTTTGGAACTATATCGCTTAAATCTATCTCCACAGCTCTGTCATATTCTGCTCCTTCATCAGCCTCGAGTGGGACCCAATCTTTCTCTCTTCCTTGGGCTTTTAAGAATTCTTTCGTTCTCTCATCACTGGGAAAAATGGAAGTAGTAACTCCACATTCTGTTCCCATGTTTGTTATTGTGGCACGCTCAGGAACAGAAAGGAGACTAACGCCTTCTCCCCCATACTCAAAAATACATCCAACGTTTCCCTGGGTAGTAAAAATCTCCAAAACCGTTAATACTATGTCTTTTGCGCTTACCCACGGTTTCAATTCGCCGGTAAGATGAATTTTTATCACCCTCGGATAAGTCATGAAAAAAGGGTTTCCTGCCATAGCCACAGCCACATCTAAGCCCCCCGCACCGATTGCAATCATACCTATCCCCCCAGATGTTGGGGTATGGCTATCAGCACCCAGTAGCGTTTTTCCCGGTATGGCAAACCGCTCTAAATGGACTTGATGACAAATGCCATTACCTGCTCTGGAAAAAATGACACCATATTTAGCAGAAACGTTCTGCAGGTAGCGGTGATCATCAGCGTTTTCGGGACCTATCTGGCTCGTGTTATGATCTATGTAATTGACCGAAAGTTCAGTCTTAACTCGCTTGATTCCAAAAACCTCAAATTCCTGGAATCCCATTGTACCCGTAGCATCATGTATTAGGGTCTGATCAACCCGGATACCTACCTCCTGCCCCGGGATGCATTCTTTTTCTTGAGTAATTAAATGATTATCCAATATCTTTTGTGTTAAAGTTTTTGGCATTGTCTTTGTCCCCTTCTTTCCAAATAGCGTATTCTCGAGATTGGGCTTATTGTTGTATTTTTCCATGCAACCTTTCTGAGATTACATCTATGAACTCTTCAGTATTTACCTTTCTATTGCTTGGACTTTCTTCGGCAACAAGAAGAAGATCCCCGGTCATGGTTCCTGATTCTATTGTTTCAATAGCTGATTCTTCCACTTTATTTGCAAAATCAATTACCTCTATAGTCCCATCGATCTCGCCCCGTTTGCGAAGGCCTCCAGTCCATGCAAAAATGAGGGCCATCGAATTTGTTGAGGTTTCTTCTTTATTTAGATATTTATAATAATGTTTTTGCACGGTTCCATGGGCTGCCTCGTATTCATAGTAGCCGTGGGGAGAAACTAAGACAGATGTCATCATGGCAAGACTTCCATTGGCAGAGGCAATCATATCGGACATAACATCACCGTCATAGTTTTTCAATGCCCAGAGGATACCTCCTTTGGATCGCATAATTCTTGCGACAGCATCATCAATAAGAGTGAAAAAATATTTGATATTTGCGTACTTAAATTTCTCTACCCAGTTATTCTTATACTCCTGTTCGAATATGTCCCGGAAACGGGCATCGTAGGTCTTCGAAATGGTATCCTTGGTGCTAAACCAGAGATCTATTTTCTGATCGAAGGCATATGTAAAACAGGCCTTTGCAAAGCTCTGTATTGATTCATCAGTGTTATGGATTCCCTGAATGATCCCCGGACCTGTAAACTCTTTTATGGTCTTTTTTTCGGGTTCGCTCCCATCGGAAGGTGTAAAGACAATTTCCGCCTTTCCCGGACCGGGAATGTTTATTTCGATATTACTGTACACATCACCATAAGCATGTCTTCCTATAATGATTGGCTTTACCCATGTGGACACAAAAGGTTTTATTTTTTGTACAAGAATTGGTTTTCTAAATACCGTTCCATTGAGAATGGACCTTATTGTGCCGTTAGGACTTTTCCACATCTTCTTTAGATTATACTCATTAACCCTTTCTGCATTTGGGGTGATAGTCGCACACTTTACACCCACACCATATTTCATAATGGCCTTTGCCGCATCTATGGTAATCTGATCATCGGTCTCGTCGCGTTTCTTTATATGAAGATCGTAATACTCTATATTCATATCCAGGTATGGAAGAAGAAGCTTGTCCTTGATCATCTTCCACATAACTCTGGTCATTTCATCACCATCTATTTCAACGATGGGTGTTTTTATTTTGATTTTATTCGTCCGTGTCATCATTACACTCCTTCCAGACTTTTATTCATTCATGCTGAACAAGGAACAATCATCGCAAAAGAGCTGTTAATTCTCCAATGCTGGTAACTTCCTCAAGATTTTGTACAATATTAGAAATGTCTTCAATTCTTTTCTCGTCATCCATGCCTGCTTCTGCCATGTTTGCTTTAAACTTATCCTTAATTTCATTTTTCTGTAAGGGATTTTCTCGGCTGCCACGTTCGAATTTCTGACTAAACCGGTACCGTTTACCGTTCTTCATCTCTATGGTTACGTCCCCGGGAAAATGTTCGGTTTCCTTTAAAAGGGTCTCGTCTTTAATATAGCCCGCTATGCTTGCAGTGGTAATTATACGTTTATCATTCAGGCACCGCTCTGCAAATTGTTTCAATCCAACCTTCCCTTCTACCAATGCCACTGCTATTGTATACGGCAGACTAAAACGGGCACCATAAGATGTGGTAACTTTTCGCTTCTTTTCGATAGGCTCGCATATGATTGAAGCCTGTCTGGGACTGATCCTGCACTCTACCCGTTTGGTGTCTTGCCATTTAATATCGAGTTCTTTCTCAAGGTGTAAAGCACAATCTATAAAACTATGGGTAAAGTGACAACTTGGATAGGGTTTTATTGAAATTCTTAATGTTTCCCATATCTCGCCAAGGCGTTCCGTTAATAAATTGAGATTATAGTTTTCCACTCCCAGATAGGCGGAGAAAAACCAAATTTCCCTTCAAACACTTCTGAAGGGCCAGTAAATCCTCGAGAAGCCAATAAACTGGCTATTATTCCACTATGCACAGCCCATCCCGGATGAAGCCTTTTTGTCCAGGTGCCATCAAATAAAAACTGCTGTATCCCTCTTGCCTGACTACCGCATATGCCCATTGCATTGACCAGTTGTTGAACGGTTTGTCCCTCTATCCTACCCGCTACTAAGGAGGCAGCAAACGTGCCACAAAGTGGAGTAGCATGAAATCCTTTATCATGAAATTTTCCATCCGCAGCCATCCCTATTCTGGTTATTATCTCATACCCCAGTACCAGTGCCTCGAGTGCCTCTTTCCCCGTAATCCCCCTAACTTCACCACAGGCAAGAACGGCAAGGACAATACAGACGCTGGGATGAACTATCCCCGGGATATGAGTATCATCAAAATCCACTCCATGAATCAAAGCACCATTGGCGCATGCAACATATTCCCGTGATGAGAGTTCTTCATCTCCTATTATCGTGCTCTCTTTCTTGCCACTTAATTCTTTTGCAACTTCTATTATTGATTTTGCAAAGGTTTCCGATATAGAGGCAAATCCCACACCTATAATATCGAAGAGATGTAATTTTGCTTTTGCAATAACTTCGGACGGAATTGATTCAAATCTGAGATTAACAGCAAAATCAGCTATTATTTCTGAATATGTGGACATTTTTTTATTCCTTTTCTCTTCATAAATGATAATGTCAACACCCAGCTATAGTGTTAATGACCACTCTATGAGAATTTATCTCAGGGAGGGGAAGAGAGTAAATACGTATACGCCAGAAGCAAAGATAATGGCTCCCACTGTTACAAGACACCAGGTTAGATGCTGCGTCCTCTTTTTTTGAGTAGTTCCAGGTCAAGAATAAGCCTGTTGAGGCCTATCATTCCATGAACCACCGCAAAAAGCAGCAATCCAAGATCAATCGTTTGGACAATGGGGGAACGCAGGGCCAAAAGGGTATTTCTTAAGGTAATTGGTTGAGATGAGGCATAGTGAACAAGCCAAATATGGGCAAAGAGAAAAAATAGTAGAATAGGCCCTGTCCCATACAAACCGAGCCATCCCACAAGTCCTATTCTTTCATGAGGTTCACTGAACTTCTGGACTAAAGAATTCTTCTTTCCGACAGCTTCCATCCAATATACCTCCCGACATATATAACGATGGTCATATTCATAGAATTGTAGGAATACTTATAAAAACCAGAATCAAACTGATTATGGCAACCGAATAAGCAAGTTTCTTGTGATTGATCCCGGGCATCAGGTTAACCAGTAAAAGTCTAAAGCCGTTTAAACTGTGTAAAAAAAGAATCCACAGTAGAATTAATTCCCCGATCTTGATGATAGGCCCCTGCATACTTTTCATGACCTGCTCAAAGGCAGCTTTTCTCCCTGTGATCGAGCTTAACGTATAAAGATGCACAATCAAAAATCCCAGGATAATGAATCCTGTAATCCTCTGGGCCGCCCAGGCGTGTGATTCGAAACCCAACCACTCCCCCTTTAAGGTTCTCTCTATAAAGCGTCTTGTAACCGTTTTACGTTTACCCAGAGAAGTCATTGATCTAGTCCCCTCCTAATCCAAGAAACTTTAACATTTTTTTCTTGCGAAACTTTGCAACTTCATCACCTGGGCTCAGTTCAACGGGACAGACATTCGCGCACTCGAAACAACTTATGCATGCCCATATCCCTCGCCCGGAGGCCTGCTTTATCCGGTCCATTGTGTCAAGAGGATGCCGGTCGGCTCTGGCAAGTTGCAGTATGTGCATGGGACCGGCAAATTTAGATTCCTCGGAAGCCGATGCCGGGCATGCCTCCAGGCAACAATAGCACTCGATACAGCGGGAATATACCTTGTGAAAATCCTCTGTAACCTCCGTGGGAACATCAAAATCCCTCTCTCTGTCATCGGTTTCAGGCCAGTACTTCAAATCCTTGATCTTATCTTTCACCGCACTGGTATCCACAACAAGATCCTTGATAAGAGGGTAACGTGACAGCGGCTCCAGAGTCATATTGTCCTCAAGCAGGGTATTGCAGGCAAGGCAGGGTTTTCCATTGATGAGCATGGCGCATGACCCACACGTAAATTCCCTGCAATTGGCCCTGAATGAGATATATTCCCCTTGATCCCAGAGATATTCCAATGCCTCTATAACCGTCATGGTCTTTACGAAAGGAATCTTGTACGTCGCCCAGTAGTGTTTGGCACCCCTTTCCGGGTCGAATCTCTTTATTCTAATAGTGTAAATTGCCTCCGGTTCATCAATGGGCAAGATATAAGCGGTCATCTCAATCCCTCCTTAATGCCAGGGTGAATCTGTGTCCGCGTATTTTGGCAAATCCTCGCTCTTTGCCCTCTCTATCTCTTTCAGCATGGTCTTTATCCCCTCTTCTGATCGAATGACCCCTATATGGGCATCCATCATTTCCAAGTGCTTGCGCCGGAGTGGTGGAACTGTAACAGGCTTCTTTTTGCCGGATTCGGAAAATAGGTTTGATATTCTTTTAATTTCATCCTTTACCTGTTGAACGATCCCTTTGTCTGATAGAGCATTTTTTCTTTTTTTTGACGCGGCATTTTTCCCGGCTATTTCTCCAAAGACCAAGATGTCGACGAGGGCATTACTTCCAAGGCGGTTGGCACCGTGAACGCCTGCCGTAATAGCCCCGGCAGCAAAAAGCCGGGGAACCTTTGTCTCTGCTGTCGTGTTTATTACTACTCCACCATTGACATAGTGAGGCCTTGGTTTTACCTCTATTGGCCCCTTTCTTACATCGTAGCCGAAATCAATATATTTTTTGAAAATGATGGGAAGTTGCCTTACAATATAATCAGGATCTAAATGCGCTACTGTTGCATATATTCCGCCGTGGGCAGCCCCTCGCCCGGCGAGAATCTCCTTGTATATAGAAACGGACACCTTGTCTCTTGTGGCAAGCTCCTTTTGCTCCGAATCGTAGTTTACCATGAAGTGCTCGCCCTCACTATTGAGCAAATAACCACCTACCGATCTAAAGCTCTCGCTTACGCTCCCCCTGACACCGTAAGGCCACCATGCGTGTGTGGGATGGTATTGAATAAATTCTATATCGGCTAATTCCGCATCTGAAAACTACACAAAAGAAGAGCTCTGCGCAGGATGGTATTGAATAAATTCCATATCGGCTAATTCCGCTCCTGCCTCAAAGGATAGATAAGCACCGTCACCCCTCTGTCTTTCGGCTGCCGAAGGCCAGACGCCAGAAGCATCAGCGGTGGCAAGTATAACAGCCGATGCCTGAATCTCATAAAATCCTCCGGTCGCAATGTCCCATCCAACCGCTCCTACCACTTCGCCGTCATCAACAAGCAGCTTTGTAATCATAACCTCATCTTTAAAAGAGATGTTTTGGCGATAGATTTCTCGCTTCAGTCCGGCCATCATTTCATGGCCTGTTTCATCCCCGCAGAAAATGGAGCGTTTGTATTGATGGCCGCCAAACTGTCGAATACTATAAGCGCCGTCTTCATCCCTGTTGAAAATTGACCCATAACGTTCCAGCTTGCCGGCAAATTTCCAACCGCCTTCACACATTATCTTGACGATTTCCTGATCGTTTAAAAAACCACCACTCATCAAGGTATCCTCTAAGTGAACCTTCCAGTTATCCTTTTGGTGCTTGTGATAGATAGCCATTCCACCATGGGCATTAGGTGAACATCCACTTTTGCCCACCTGTCCCTTATCTAACATAAGAACATCGGCGCCTTCGTTCTTTGCACTAATAGCCGCCATGCAGGCTGCAGCCCCCCCTCCCACAACCAAAACGCCTGTCTTTATGACTTCATAACCTTCCATGTTTATTCCTTTCACTTAGATTGATGATAACAATTTTATATCTAAACAGAACAGGAGTGAGAATGCTCCTGGCAACCCTCTTCAATAGCTGCCACACCTCCCTGCTTAAGGTCACAAAAAATTTACAAAGGCACCCTTGACAACGAAACAATATCGTCTCATACTTATATAGCCACAATTTTTGTGCCAGTCACTTTAAAGTTCGTTGATGTATTGAAAATTAATAAATTTACTATATAAGGTATTGGATCATTGCAATAGACATTTCGTTTAATATATGTAACAATAACTTCAATCTATGTATCATTTCAAGAGACGGATGGAAAGAAAATTATGGAGAAAGTGATCAAATTGGGGGTGATCGTATTAAATATTCCTCTTCAAACCCATGCTTGTCAAATAGCTGGAAAATAGAGCCGCAAATTTTCAAAATAAAAGGTTTTCTGTTGTTATATCCCCAGGAAAAAGACACAAGTATATCCCCTAATGCCATGTATTTACGGATATGTCTGCGTCACAAGATTGCTCTAACCACGCGGCATGCAGCAATTGCGGCGTGAACTCAGCTGAACGAGTCTTTTCATTTCACTACGGTTCCTACGGTAAAATCCGGATTAAAAGAAACATATGTGAAAGGGTCCCTCTTTAAAGAGAGGTTTAACAAACATCTGTTTTTGATAAAGAGAAAGGAGGTCTTATCATGCAAGTAAAAATACCGGCTGTCTATATGAGAGGAGGTACGAGTAAGGCAGTTTTCTATTGATAAACCGAAGATTGGTATTCAGGGGAATTGTGGAAACATATCTTCTGCTGTAGGTCCCTTCGCCATTGATGAAGGTTTGGTAAGTGCAGAAGAACCTATCACAAAAGTGCGGATATGCCAGGTAAATACAAGGAAACTGATCATTGCAGAGGTCCCGGTCAAAAATGGTTTATACAATGCAGAAGGTGATTATACAATCGATGGCGTTCCTGGTATGGGTGGAAAGATTGTTCTTCATTTTGTCGATCCAGGTGGATCAATTACAGGTAAACTGCTGCCCACAGGTAATGTAAAAGATACGATAGAGGTGCCCGATATTGGTGAAATTGAAATCTCGATCGTTGATGCGGCAAATCCTGTGGTTTTTTTCGAGCAAGAGACCTTGGTCTTGCAGGAACAGAGATCTATAAAATAGATGAAAATGTTTCTATCAGGCAGAAACTTGAAGCCATACGCAGCAGGGGAGCTGTCATGATAGGCCTGGCTTCAACTCCTGAAGAGGCAAGTGAAATGAGTCAGGATGTACCAAAGCTGGCTTTTGTGAGCGAACCTCAGGATTATAAAACGGTTACTGGCAGAAATACTCAGAAAGATGAGATTGACATTGTCGTCCGAATAATGTCGATGGGCACGTTGCATAAAGCATACGCAGTTACAGGAGCTATTTGCACAACAGGAGCAGCAAAGATTAAGGGTACTGTTGTTAATGAAATGCTAAGTGAAAAGGCACTTGATGCAAAAGAGATTCGTCTGGGACATCCTGGAGGAATTATATCCGTCGGTACGGAACTGGAGAAAAATGAAAACAGTTATGAATATAAGGAAGCAGTATTAGGTCGTACAGCGCGTCGTTTGATGGATGGTCATGTATATGTCCCGGAAAAGTGCTTTCACAAAGTAGGGTGAGAAAGAAAGTTCATCCGGATGGGAAATGACATTGTTCTCGTTTCCGTTAGTTAAATATGATGAGATTAGAGAAAAGGCAAATAAAGGAAGGCAAGTTATGGAGAGGTGCAGGATTATCTTTTCCGGATCAGGTGGACAGGGTATAATCACAGCAGCTATCATCCTTGCTGAAGCAACAGTTATATATGAAGGTTTAAATGCGGTACAGTCCCAGTCGTACGGTCCGGAAGCCAGGGGAGGCACCTGCCGCTCCGACGTAATCATCGCAGATACAGATATCCTCTTTCCCAGGGTTATCCAGCCAAATGTCCTTGTGTGCCTAACACAGGAAGCATACAATAAATTCTCCGGTCTTATCAGGCCCGGCGGGCTTTTATTGTCTGACAGTCATTATGTCAAGCAGGGAAAAAAGGTGGATGCCAGACAGGTAGAACTGGATATGTATAGAGAAGTTATGGATAAGATTGGAAGGCCGATTGTCTTTAATATCTGTATGCTTGGGGTCTTGATCAGTCTTACCCAATTGATTAAACCAGAATCAATCATGAAAGTACTTGAGAGCAGAATCTCATCTGGTGTTTTGTCACTAAATAAACAGGCCCTGGAGTTGGGTTTGAAAATGGTGGAAAATATTGATCACTGAACCAATTTTAACGCATTCATAAAAAGTCAGTCAAGAAAGGAAAATTTAGGGAGGTATTTTATGTTAAAAATTGAGTGTCCCGAATGCTTGAAAACTTTTGTCTGGGCGGACGATATGCCACTTAAAGGGAAATGCCCGACACCTGATTGTGAATGGAGATATGATGTCCATGAGGAATTGAAAAAGAGCACCACGGGGAAAATCATTGAAACTGAGAGGGCAATTCTGTGCCCTAATTGCAAAAACCCGATAGAATCGAGAATGACAATATGCAAAAACTGCGGACATTTCGTTGTCGGATCTGTAACCTTCAGAAAAACATCCCTGGTTGTTACAGTTGTCGTTATTCTCTTGGTACTCTCTCTTGTATATAAATTCTTGTAGTCATAACATTCAAGCCTGATTCTCGGAAGCATACACAAGTAATCTGTTGACAGTCTTGCCAACTCATAGAAAGTTCCGGGAAGTTGACGTGAAAGGATACAGAACCGTCTTTAAGGAATGTTTTTACAGGTTATTCCCGTGAAGACAAAATCAGGAATATTATGAAAAGCAGTATGGGAACAACGATTCCCCCGGAAAAGAAATAGACTGCATTTAGACCCCATGCCTCCTTTATCCAGCCAACAAAATAAACAGCAGTAGACCCCACTCCAAAGGTCAGGATAAATTTTATCCCGTAACCTGTGCTTCTCCATCTGTGCGGTGTAAAGTTAGCCACCAGACTGTTTTCGATTGGCTGCATACCAAGGGCAAAAAAGATGTAAATCGCAGCAGAAATTACCAGAAGTTGTTCGCTGAAGATACCCATGAAGATAAGAAAGGGAAGACTCAAGCCGTGAAAGATCAGATAAAGCCGGCGAAGGTCGTATTTGTCAGCCAGTTCCCCCCCGGCAAGCTGTCCAAAGATGGCCACTAAATAGATGAATGAAGTTAATAAAGTGGTTGCCATGGTCTTCGTCCCTTCAATATTGGTATGATTAAAGCTTTGAAAAAATTTCCAGAGAAAACCTGCCCTGTATTCAAGATAGGCAGGCAGTACTACGTTATTTGCCCTGTAGGCTAATCCGGCAAGTGTCATAACCACGCATACAATCAGGAAGTACTTAAGATAATTATTGTTGGATTTGTTGTTTGTCATTTCCTCGTTCCTGTGGACCGGTGTTTCATCAATCCTTCCGAGGGACAGAATAATTCCCCAGAATATGCTAAAACCCCCTATTAACAGATAAGCTATTTTCCATCCCACCAGCCAGTTTAACAGGCCTGCCGCAAAGGGGGCGGTAGCGAGACCTGCGGTACCAGCTACACCGTTGATTCCAAGAGCCATACCGCGGTTTCTTACCCCGGGGGAAATCAGTCCCATTCCGGCCGGATGGTAAATGCTTGCAAAGAAACCTATGGTGGCAGGGGATAACATGATTGATGTTCCCGAGTTGGAAAGAGAGGTCATAACGGCCCCTGCTCCTGTTCCGATGAAAAAAATGATCAAGTTTTTTTGGTTGCCGAAGCGATCTGAGATAATGCCCCATGGTAGTGCGCCCAGTCCGAACAGCAGATACATGAAAAAACTCAATTTAAGTACGTCCGGGAGGCTCATCTTCAATGAAATCATAAGAGGAATGGCTAAAGCAGGAAATATTAGTTCATAGAAATGGCTAAAGAAGTGAGCCACACAGGTAAAGAATATAAATTTTTTCGTTGTTTATGGATAAAGCTATATTTAAAAGATGATTTAATCAAACAGCCTGTACTGAAAATTTGCCACTATATTGAGTTTTGTCAGGTTAAAGTTTTTGGGAAGGGGAGCGTATGGTGCAGATGATTTGATAACATGAAGTGTTTCCATGTCAAGAGATTCAAAACCGGAAGACGTGATTATACAAAAGTCACATAGGGATCCACTTTCTGTTATGGAAAATTTGGCAACTGTGATTCCCTCTTTCTTCCGGATGTAGGCCTCTTTTGGATATGACCAGTTTCTCCTTATAGTATCTCTCAGTTTCTTCAGATAGGAACGATACTTAATGTTCATACTGTCGAGATTAATTGTATCTTCTCTTTCATGCAATGTATCGATCTTATCCTCAGCACCTGTACGGGACAAATTAGTCTCTCTTTTCTTATTAGCGGTTTCTTCATAATCTTTAGGTGGTTTTTTCAGGTCAACTGTAAAAACTTCTCTATGGTTGTTTCCACGTACATCTATTATTCCAATAATTGCCAGAATGACAATATGAACCGCCAGAGAAATCGAGATGAATGTGACCAATATCTTCTTTGAAAGCATATTGAAGCCCCTTTTATAATACCTCTATATATTTCAATTGTATGGTGAAAATCAAGACATATCCTGCTTTAAGATATCATTTGACTTGACAAAGATGAAAAAGTGCTATTTTATTCTATCCTTTATTTTTAGTGGCTGGTGGGTTATATGAGAAACAACGATGAAAGATTTATGAAACTTGCGCTTGAAGAAGCGAAGTTAGCGTCCGCATCCGGAGAAATTCCTGTTGGTGCTGTGATCACTCTTGGAGATGATATACTTGCCCGGGCTCACAATAAATCCATTTCGATGAATGACCCATCTGCCCACGCGGAGATTCTTGCCATCCGCATGACTGGAAACAAAATCGGAAACCATCGCCTTGTTGGGACAACGCTTTACGTAACTCTCGAACCCTGTATCATGTGTGCCGGAGCTATAATACAGGCAAGGATTTCGAGGGTCGTATTCGGTACAGATGATCCCCAGAATGGGGGAGTGATCTCTCTTTACAACATCCTTGATGACAGGAAACTCAATCATTCTGTGGAGGTGACATGGGGCATTTTGAGGCATGAGTGTGCAGAAATTTTGAGTAGATTTTTTGCTAAAAAGAGGATAAAAACGTGATGTAAATTAAGAGTTAAAAATGAAAAGTAATTGACCCCGGTAAAATAATGATTTGGGAAGAATAAGGTAAGTTAGGCATTATTTTTTCAAATTTTCATTTTCGCTTTTCATTTTTCATTTGTATCGACAGCGGAGAGGTACCGAAGCGGTCATAACGGGGTCGACTCGAAATCGATTGGAGGGCCAAAAGCTCTCACGTGGGTTCGAATCCCACCCTCTCCGCCACTAAGGATTCAGAATGAAAAGTGAAAAATGAAAAATTGGAATTTGTTTTTTAACTTTTAATTGTAGTTAGGGAGAGATGTCCGAGCTGGTTTAAGGAGCACGACTGGAAATCGTGTGTATGCCCAAAAAGGTGTACCGGGGGTTCAAATCCCCCTCTCTCCGCCATTGATTTGATAGCCGGGTCCCGTGCGACGGAGGGTTGCGAACCCCGCCAGGTCCGGAAGGAAGCAGCGGTAGCAATTACCGAAGTGTGCCGCGGGTAACCTGGCTATCATTTTTTAGTTAGCGAATTTGCTTCACAGGAGGAGTAAATGGAATATCTTGTCCTCGCCCGAAAATGGAGACCTCAGGTTTTTGAAGATGTTGTGGGACAGGACCATGTGGTAAAAACTCTTAAAAACTCCATCAGTCATGACCGTGTCGCTCACGCCTTCATTTTTGGTGGTCCCAGGGGTGTGGGGAAGACGTCAGTGGCACGTATATTGGCCAAGGCCCTGAATTGCGAAAAAGGGCCGGCGGAAGTGCCATGTAACGAATGCACCAATTGCAGGGAGATAACTGCAGGAACATCTATGGATGTTCAGGAGATTGACGGGGCGTCTAACAGGGGAATAGATGAGATAAGGGAACTACGGGAAAACGTAAAATTCTCTCCGGTGTCTTCACGCCACAAAATTTACATAATTGATGAAGTACATATGTTGACAAAGGAGGCGTTCAATGCACTTCTTAAAACCCTTGAGGAACCTCCATCGCATGTGATTTTCATATTTGCCACGACGGAAGTCCACAGGGTTCCGGCGACCATACTTTCCAGATGTCAGCGTTTTGACTTCAAAAGGGTATCCAAAAAGCTTATCACCGATAAATTAGAACAAATCGCCCGGGTGGAAAAGATCAGTATAAGCGAAAACGGCCTTTTCTTACTTGCTGAGGGTGGAGATGGAAGTATGAGGGATGCCCAGAGCATATTTGATCAGGTGATATCCTATGCCGGTACCGATATAAAAGATAGTGACATAAAAGATCTTTTGGGTCTGACTGATAGACGTTTTCTCTTTGATCTTTCTGCGGCAATTTTTGAAAGAAACGCAGGAAAATGCCTGAAGATTATTGATGAGGGATATTACTCAGGCCTTGATATGAAACACTTTTACCAGATGCTCACGGGTCATTTCAGGAACTTACTAATGACAAAAGTAATCGGGGATGATGTTTCCACTGTTAATCTGAGCGGGAGCGAGATTGAAAAGCTAAAAGAACAGATAAAGAGCATTTCCAGAGAGACCCTTCAACGTATGATAGATATTCTCATGGATGAAGAAGAGGGTATTAGAAGAAGTATTAATACACGATTGAACATTGAACTTACCGTTGTGAGGATGGCCTATCTTGAACCGATGATACCGGTCGATGAAGTATTAGAAAAGATGGAAAGGCTTGAAAGAAAGTTATCTTCAGAAGGAGAACTTTCTGCAAAGCCCAGTCAGGAGCCGCTGAGTGGTATTTTTGAGGATGGGTCATATGAAAGGGATCATCCGGAATATGAAATTAAAGAAGGAACAGATCCTGAGAATTTCTGGGAGGACTATAAAGGTTTTGTAAAAAAGGAAAGTTTTCCACTCTGGTCAAAAATTGAGCCGGGAAATTTCCTCGGGTATGAAGACAGGTGTTTGCGTATAGGTTTCCCACGCGGGTATATTTTTCTGGATTATATAAACGAGAAAACTCAGAAGGATCGCCTGACTGAGATATCGAAGGATTTTTTCCGGGAGGATGTAGTTATAAAAATCGAATTGGTTGAACCGGGGCCCGAAGACGGTAACCATATGAACAAAAATGGGCCCGCACGGAATAACAGAACTGATGAGATAAAGAGGGAAGCCCTGAACCATCCGCTATTGCAGAAGGTTCTGGATGTATTTGAAGGCGCCGAGGTGAAAGAGGTTATTCTGAAAGGTAATCACTGAGTAGCTGTACAAAGCTTTCGGTCATTAACAATAAAGATCAGGAGGTAGGTACATTGACACAAAAATTTGGAAATATAATGAAACAGGCCCAGAAGATGCAAGCGAAAATTGCCCGTCTTCAGGAGGAAATGGCATCCAAAACTGTTGAGGTGACAGCCGGTGGCGGAATGGTAACTGCTGTTGTTAGTGGAAAGAATGAACTGTTATCAATGAGAATTGAGAAAGATGTTGTCGATCCCGAAGATATAGAGATGCTTCAGGATTTGATAGTGGCGGCTGTAAATGAAGGAATACGCAGGGCCCAGGAAATGGTTTCAGAAGAGATGTCGAAGATAACGGGTGGTCTGAATATTCCCGGCTTGATGTAGAGGATTTCTTGTTATGACAGGTTATGCTCCTCCAATAAGACGTCTGATCGAAGAACTCTGCAGGTTTCCCGGAATAGGGGAAAAGACCGCAATGAGATTGGCCGCATTTATTCTTCGTGCTTCCGATGATGATGCGAGAAGACTTGCTGAAAGCATTATAGATGTCAAAGAGAAAATCAAACTCTGTTCCGTCTGTTTCAATCTGGCAGAGGGGGATCTTTGTGAAATATGTAAAGATACTACAAGGGACAGAGATATCATATGTGTGGTAGAAGATCCGGATTCACTTATGGCTATAGAGGAGAGCAGTAGCTTCAGGGGCACGTACCATGTCCTTCATGGAATACTGTCGCCGCTCGATGGGATCGGGCCGGATCACCTGAAGCTGAAGGAACTCTTAGAAAGAATATCTAACGATGGGGTTAAGGAAATAATTATAGCAACCAACCCAAGCGTCCAGGGTGAATCAACTGCCCTGCTCATTGTTAAACTTCTCAGTGGAAAGGGTGTAAAGGTTACAAGGATTGCCCTCGGCGTGCCGGTAGGAGGAGACCTCAAATACATGGACAAGATGACTCTGTCAAAGGCCATTGAATTCCGTCGGGGAACGTAAGGTGACAGGGCAAGGGTATTCTGATTTTTATGCTTTGCTTTTTCTCAGGTGCGAAGCGCGAGACAAAGTGCGTTCTCACATAAAGCATGAGAACCGGGCAAAAGATTTTACGAAATTATTAAAAAAATCTTGACAAGAAAGTTTGATTGTTATAAGGGTGAAGCGTTTGTTTTAGTTTTATTAATTAAGCTAATTTATGAGGGAGATATCTGATGATTGAGGTAAGATGGCATGGAAGAGGAGGGCAAGGTGCTGTAACATCAGGAGAGATGTTGACACTTGCTGCTATTGAGGAGAATAAGTATGGGCAGGGCTTTCCGCTATTCGGTCCGGAAAGGAGAGGGTCACCGGTTGCTGCATTCACGCGTGTTGATGAAAAACAGATAAAAATAAGGCATTATGTTTACAAACCGGACGTGGTTGTCGTTTTGGATGCAGGTCTTGTAGATGCAGTTGATGTTACCGAGGGGCTGAAACCTGAAGGAGTTATAGTTGTCAATACTTCGATGAATGTGGAAGAAATGAAGAAAAAGCTCGGTTTTAAAGGTAAAGTTGCAACAGTGGATGCCAATAGGATTGCCTGGGATGAGCTTGGGGTTCCGATTGTGAATACAACAATGCTTGGTGCTCTTATCAAGGTGGTACCGATTGTAGAACTGAACTCACTTGAAGCCCCACTGAAGCACAGATTTGGAAAGATAGCAGGGAAAAACATCAAGGCACTGAAACGGGCTTACAATGAAGTAAATGTAGGTTAGCAATCTGAATTAAATTTGAGGTGTAATTATGTCAGAAGTAAATTGGTGGGAAATTGAACCAGGAAATATAGTTTTGGAACCTGGTAGCACAAAGGAGTACCATACGGGAGCCTGGAGGTCACTTCGCCCCATATGGGATAATTCAAAATGTATCAAATGTGGCGTCTGTTATGTGTTTTGTCCTGAAGGGTGTGTTAGCCAGGATGAAGATGGGTATTTCACGGCAGATCTGGATTACTGTAAAGGGTGCGGGATTTGTGCGAATGAATGCTGGCCAGGCGCAATAGAGATGGTAGAGGAGGGAGGATAAGTATGTCGAAACGTATTGGTATGGAAGTGGCGTTAGCTGCTGCAGAAGCAGTGGGGATGTGTAATGTAGATGTTGCTGCGGTCTATCCTATAACTCCTCAGTCTCACATAGCGGAACACTTATCGGATTTAGTTGCTGATGGGAAGACCGATACGGAATATGTTACAGTTGAATCTGAGCATACATCTATGAGTATTTGTATAGGCGCTTCAGCGACTGGTGCGAGGGCTTATACGGCGACCTGCTCTCAGGGTTTGATGCTGATGCACGAGTTGCTTCCTATAGCATCAGCAATGAGATGTCCTATAGTGATGTCAGTGGCAAATCGTCCGGTGAATGCTCCTCTTAATATATTGAGTGATCATTCTGATATTATGCCCCAGAGAGATGCCGGCTGGATCGTTATCTTCTGTGAGAATGGGCAGGAGGTTGTAGATCTGACTTTAATGGCATACAGGATTGCCGAGGACAAAGATGTAATGTTGCCTGTGGTTATAGGTATAGATGGTTTTATTTTAACGCATATGGTTGAACCTATGGTGTTCCCCGATCAGAAAGAGGTAGATAAGTTTCTTCCCGTTTATAAGCCTTATGCGACTTTGCATCCGGATAAGCCGCTGACTATGGGGGCTTTTGCAATGCCGGATGTCTTTCCTGAGATGATGAAAGCGAAAGATATGGCGCTTACGAATTCAAAAAAGACCATAATAAAGATCTGGGATGAGTGGGAAAAGAAGTTCGGGCGCAGATATAACCCGGTGGAGACTTACAGGACTGACGGCGCCGAAGTGATACTGGTGAGTATGGGTTCGATGAGTGAGACGGCCGAGTTGGGTGTTGATATGCTGAGAGACAAAGGTATCGCTGCCGGGGTGGCTAAGATAAGGCTCTGGAGGCCGTTCCCGATTGAGGAGTTGAAAGCGGCTACGAAGGGTGCGAGAGTCCTGGCTGTGTTGGATAGGGCGATTTCTCCAGGGATAGAAGGAGCACCCGTTTATACTGATGTCAAAGCTGCATTTTATGATGAAAAGGACCGGCCTGTAATTGTGAATTGGTTGATCGGACTCGGAGGTGAAGATGTTACAGGCGAAGATTTTGTAGAAATAGCAGAAAAGGCGCTTAAGGCTAAAAAAGGAGAACATGAATTCTTGGGAGTGAGGTAATTAAATGAGCATTATAGGGAATTATGATTTGTATGCCCCGAGACTGATTGATAAGAAGGAATACTTAGCTTCGGGCCATACTGCATGCGCTGGGTGTGGAGAAGCTCTGGCAGTGAGATTGGTCATGAAGGGGTTGGGTGAAGATACTATTGTTTCGAACGCAACGGGATGTCTGGAAATTTTCACGACTCGTTATCCTACGACCGCCTGGGAAGTACCATGGATACATGTGGCATTTGAAAATGCCGCAGCGGTTGCCGCAGGTGTCGAATCGGGGATAAAGGCGTTGCGTCGTAAAGGGAGGATACCGGATCGAGATGTCAAATCGGTAAGTATGGCAGGGGATGGAGGTACGACTGATATCGGACTTCAGGCCCTGTCGGGAGCAATGGAGAGAGGCCATGATATGTTTCATGTCTGTTACGATAATGAGGCGTATATGAACACCGGAATCCAGCGTTCCAGTCAGACTCCTTTCGGGGCGTGGTCGACCACCTCACCACCGGGTGAAGTGAGTTTCGGGCAGAGGACGTGGAAGAAGAATGTTCCTGAGATCATGGTAGCTCATAATTTAGCTTATGTAGCCACGGCATGTCCGAGCTATCCTATAGACTTGATAAATAAGATTAAAAAAGCGAAGAAGCTGAAGGGTCCTGCTTATATCCATGTCTTTGCGCCATGTCCAACCGGATGGAGGATGGACTCAAGTCTGACGATCAAGATAGGTCGGTTGGCGCTGGAAACAGGAGTTTTCCCTCTTTATGAGGTGGAAAATGGCAAATACAGGATAACTGTTGATATGCCGGATCCGCTCAGACCTGTTGGGGATTATCTGAAACCGCAGGGTCGATTCAGACATCTTACACCGGCCTTGATAGAAGAGATACAGGAAAGGGTGAACCTGGAAGTTAATAAGTTAAAGAATAAGGTGAATTATTCAAAGCCCTGGGAAGAGTTGCGTTAAAGACAGGGCCGTAAACCAAAAAATACAGGATAGGGTGGTATAAAAATGAGTGCAGTTTCATTTAGCAGTTGGGACGGTAAGATCGTTGATAATAGGAAAGGTAAGGTGTCCAAGGCCGCGAAGTCCGTAGATATTAAGCTTCCTGCCCGGTTAGATGATAGTGTATCGGCAGTGATGGGCTGGAGCGGTCTTGTGGTAATGGATCCGGATACAGACATCATATCCCTGACCATCAATTATCTGAAGGAAGCAAGAAAACTCTCCTGTGGTGAATGTTCAGTTTGCAGGATAGGGATTGACAGGCTTCTGGATATCTTTGGAAAGATGGCGGAAGGTGATGGGAGCAAAGAAGATCTTCCAGAGATTCAGCAGATAGTCGGGGGAGTATCCGAGAACAGCAAGTGTAATTATGGCCAGACTGTTCTGTTTCCTGTGCTGGATGCCATTAAATATTATAAGTCGGATTTTCTGGCCCTGATGAAGGGTGAAGGGAAGCTGGAAGCAAAAGAATACTCTTGTGCTGTCACCTCTCCCTGTATGGAGGCCTGTCCGGCCAGTCTGGATATTCCCGGCTACATTGAGCTGATTAAAAACTCAAGGTTTGGAGAGTCGCTTGATTTGATCCGTGAAAAATGTATCCTTCCCGGTGTGATAGGTCGTGTCTGTCCTCATCCCTGTGAGGACGCCTGTGTGCGTAATGATATAGACGAATCGCTTTCCATCAGATTGTTAAAGAGAGCGGCGGCTGATTATGATCTTCAGACAGGCGCCAGTCCCCTGGCGGGTCCTGCTGAAGAAAAGGAAGAGAAGGTTGCTATTATCGGGGCAGGCCCGGCAGGACTGGCTGCAGCCTATCATCTCCGTTCTATGGGATATCGGGTTACCATCTTTGAATCGCTGCCACGTGCAGGTGGGATGGCCGCGGTGGGGATTCCGGATTATCGCCTTCCTCAGGATATCCTTAATCATGAAATAGACCTTATAAAGCGAATGGGTGTCGAGATAGAGTTGAATACTAAGGTTGAAAAACTCGACCTGAAAGATTTGCAAAAGAAAGGTTACAAAGCGGTATTTCTCGCAATTGGCGCTCATGTAGGGACTACGATTGGCGCCGAAGGGGAAGATGAAGGATACGAAGGGTTTGTTGACGGTGTGGAATTTTTGAGAGATCTGAACCTTGGCGAAAGGATTGAGCCGAAAAAGAAAGTAGTTGTTGTAGGTGGTGGTAATACCGCTTTAGACTGCGTTCGTAGTTGCTTCAGACTTGGTTTTGATGATGTGCAGATCGTTTACAGAAGATCGAGAGTCGAAATGCCGGCGGCTGACGAAGAGATAGAAGAAGCGGAAAATGAAGGTATTAAATTTAACTTTCTGACGACTCCTGTAAAGATCCTGGCAAAAAATGGGAAGGTTACAGGAATAGAATGTATAAAAATGAAATTAGGTAAGCCTGACGAAAGCGGTAGGAGAAGACCGATTCCTGTTAAGGGATCCGAATTTACCGTCAAAACGGATATGGTTATACCTGCTATAGGTCAGAAACCTGATTTGCTTGGAGTAACCGGTAAAGACAAAATTGAGGTTACCGACTGGGGGACGATTGAGGTTGATCCGGTAAGCTATATGACAAACGTTGAAGGTGTGTTTTCCGCTGGGGATTGCGTTACCGGTCCGGCTATTCTTATTGATGCACTGGATGCGGGAAACAAGGTTGCTCGAAGCATAGATTGTTACCTCCGGGGAGAAAGTGTAAGCGAAGAAGTTTCTTTTGAGGGCGTTAATTTAAAGAAACGGGGGGAGCCTGGATTTAGGGCCAGTAAAGCAGCTGAGAAGGTTGATTTAATGGATGTGGATGAACGGGCTGGAAGTTTCGCAGAAGTTGAAAGCGGATATGATGTGTCCGAAGCCATGAGCGAAGCCCAGCGCTGCCTGAGATGTTATAAGCTTATGGTATGGGAGCAGGCTGGCTGAACTGAAAATACGAAATCAATAAGGGGATTGGATGATGGTAAATATAGTTATAGATGGGAGTAAGGTCAAGGCACAAGAGGGTTCGACCATACTGGAAAATGCAAAGGAGTTAAAGATAGAAATACCTACTCTTTGCTATCACGAGGAGCTAAGTTCATTTGGCGCATGCCGTCTCTGTATGGTAGAGGTCAAAACAAACGGTAAGTGGGAACTGACGACTTCATGTGATACCGTTGTTGAGAAGGGGATGGAAATAAAAACGGATTCAGACAAAGTGCGCGATAGTAGGAAGCTGGCCGCACAGTTGCTTTATTATAAATTTCCTACAACGGCAGTGGTTCGAGATATGGCATTGAAACTGGGAGTTGATGTGTCCGATGTTAAGGCCGAGGACAATGATTGTATTCTTTGCGGATTGTGTGTGAGGGCATGCCGGGAAATAGTTGGAGTCAGCGCGCTTTCGTTCCGGGACAGGGGGCTTGGTCGTGACATAGATGAGCCTGAGATTGAGTTTGATCCGAATCTCTGTGTAGGTTGCGGTTCCTGTGCTTATGTGTGTCCAACCGGATATGTAAAGATGGAAGAAGTTGACGGCAAGCGGACTATCTGGGATAAGGTCTTCAAGATGGCGGCCTGTGACGTATGTGGAAGATATTTTGCCCCGAAGGATCAACTGGAGTATATAAGCAAAACGACAGGTGTGCCGATGAGCAAACTGTCTACCTGTATAAGTTGTAGATAAAGAGATTTTAGGTAATTAGACCTTGCCCCGCTGGATAGAAAAACTTATCCAGCGGGGCAAAGTTTATATGGCATTTATGTTACGTGAAACAATTCTTTCTATATTCCCCCAAAACGTCGATTCGCTTTAAGAATATTATTTTCATTTTTTGAAAGTTGTGTTATTTCTGTTATGTTTTTTAATGTTCCCCAGTAGCTCAGTTGGTAGAGCAGATGGCTGTTAACCATCGGGTCCGTGGTTCGAGTCCGCGCTGGGGAGCCAGAAAAACAAAAAGCCCAACCTTACGAGGTTGGGCTTTATAAATTCGGGAGGCTGTTATTCACTTTCCGAAGGTTTGCTATCTTTCACAGGCCACTCCCCCTTGGCCAGTCTTCCTACTGTTTCTTTACACTCATCGGGAACCTCACTACCCCTGCCTGTTCGTTCAACAAATTCAGCTATAGCTTTAGGATCATTGCCTTTTACCGCTCGTTCAAATTGTTTATCATCCCGTATTTCTTCGTAAACCTGTCTATCCGTTTTACTACCTATGGAAAAAGGAGATAATATTCGCTCAAGTTTATTATTCCCGCAGTTTGGACAGGAATGGGAAATGTTAGAAAAACCCTGCTGATATATGTCAACTTTTTGCTGGCATTTACTACACCAGAATTCATAAATCGGCATCCTTACCCCCCTTTGATTTTAGAACCAATTTTTGTCCATCTGTTGGATCTAATCCACGTCCATACTTTATAAAGCAATCTTCACAGAGATAACACCAGAGATCAGCCTGGGTTCTGGCATTAAACCGGGCTTCCTTACCGCAGAAAATACAGATTGGGAACTCATCAACTTCTAATTCCTCAATATAACCTTCAAAAGGATTTTTCATTATATTAACGCTCCTACTTTGTTTGGTTGTTCGAAACGTTTGGGTAGTGTAAACTATATTGTGTAAAATATAAAACAGGTTGAAAAGAAAGGTGCTTTTCCTTTAAAAAGGGTTTACCAAAATAACCTAAACAAAAAAGGAGAAGCGCCCATGAAACTGCAAATTAGTGTACCGGAAGTTGTAAACATTTTCAAGGAAATTAAAGAGCAACCCGACCAACTTTATGAGATGATTAGAACCGATATCAGAGAGACAATAGGTCAATACCTCTCCAGTCTGATGGATGCGGAGCTTACGCACTTTTTGGGCAGA
>Ga0209121_10001623_pt1 | contig 23549 bp, 19 predicted proteins | sample Cruoilmetagenom3_FD_187292 | JGI IMG/M metagenome (GOLD analysis project Ga0209121, IMG submission 187292) | Oil polluted marine microbial communities from Coal Oil Point, Santa Barbara, California, USA - Sample 3 (SPAdes) (version 2) | ecosystem: Environmental > Aquatic > Marine > Oil seeps ... | reverse complement strand
ATTTTGAGATATTTTTTACAATGGGCAATATTTATATATGCGTCAGTATTTATATTTAACCGTCATAATTTTGTTGTAGTTGTTGCTTATAACTATGATAATGACCAGTTATAGCTGGATATCTGCTATAATAGGGCGTAGTTAACCGGTGGCGGTTAAGCGGCTGTGGAAATCGGTGATAAAAGAAAAACCATGATACTTTACTTCATGGCTTAATATACTATTAACATAATTTTTTAATTTAATCAATTATCTATTAAATTATCAACTATTCGTAATTAGGAATCGTTATACTAGACTCTCCTGTCAAAAGGATCTGGAAAGGTGTATCTCTAAACCGTTCCATATAAGACTCTCATGCGCCCCAGCCTTAAAGACAAAAGGTATTTTCCAAGTATTATCCTCCAATAATTTATATTGTCATATTTAGTGTGGGAAGTCTGTCCCAAAAATTAGGCGTGCCCAATTATGCTAATGGGAGTGTATTTATTGGTAAAATAAAAAAAATCACTTGTCGGAGCTGATCATATATAATTATGCTTTACGTATAAATTAGCATAAACTATAATAGAAATATGCAAAGTTATAAATTTAAATTACTTCCCAATAAAGAACAACAAAAAAAACTAAACGCTATGTTTGGGTGTTCTCGTTTTGTTTGGAATTATTTTTTAGATTTAAATAATAAAATATATTTAGAAGCAAAAGAAAAAGATTTAAAAAAGAAACACTTAACCTATTATGATTGTGCAAATAAACTTACTGGTTTGAAAAAAGAAAATGAATGGTTAAAAGAAGCTAACTCACAAGCTTTACAACAAACGCTAAAAGACTTAGATACTGCTTATAATAGATTTTTTCAAAAGAAAAGTGGTTTTCCCAAATTTAAAAGCAAAAAAAATAAACAGTCATTCCGAATACCACAATTTTTTGAATTAAAAAGCAATCATTCTTGTTTTCCTAAATTTAAAAAAGGTATTAGAACTGTTGTTCATAGACAAATGGAAGGGAATATAAAATATGCCACTATTATCAAAACAAAAACAGGTAAATATTTTGTTTCAATTACTACCGATTTTGAAGTAAAGAAAAAAAGAATATCAGATAATCAAATAGGAATTGATTTGGGAATTAAAGACTTTGCAGTGCTGTCTAATGGTAAAAAACACAGTTTGAAAATTAAAGAAACAAATATTAGATTTTTACATAAGCGAGTTAGTAAAAAGATGAAAGGTAGCAATAACAGAAATAAAGAAAGATTAAAATTGGCTAGACAATACGAAAAGATTGATAATCAAAAACAGGATTTTCAACATAAGCTTTCCGATAAAATTTGTAAAGAAAATAAACTAATTGCCATTGAGGACTTGAATATTAAAGGAATGGTTAAAAATCATTGTTTAGCAAAATCAATATCCAACCAAAGTTGGTATTCATTCATTACAAAATTAGAATATAAAGCTAAAAGATATGGCGGTGAAGTCGTGAAAACCAAACGATTTTACCCCTCGTCTAAAACCTGTTCTTGCTGTGGTTTTGTAAACCAAGACTTGACATTTGCTGATAGATATTGGCAATGTCCACGATGTAAAAGGAAATTAGATAGGGATATAAATGCCAGTCAAAATATTTTAGCCCAAGTATTGCGAGAATTAAACACTGGAGGCGGTAGGAACTACCGTTTAAAGCCTGTGGAGCTGTCGTCGTTAGACGAAGCTATGAAGCAGGAAGCTTTTTTGGGTCTTTAGCCCAAAGGTAGTTCACTGATGAATCATCAGAAGGTTAAAGTTATTAATTTTATTTGAGGGTGTTATGAGTTTTAAAAATTACTTAAAGTATCTAATTATTGCTATTATTATAGGGATAGTTGCTGTTAGTATAATATTAAGTATTAATAAAGGAAGAGCAAAAAACAGAGAAGATGCTATAGGAGAAGAACAATTAGCAGGAGAGACTGTTGAAGGGAGAAAAGAAGGCAGTAGCGAAGTAGCCTCAGAAATAGTAGAAAATACAGTTGAAAAGAAAAATTATTATGTAAGCAGCTCAAATGATTTTAAAAATTACTCCTTTGTATGTCCTGACGACTGGAAACTGTTGGAAGAAGATAGTGGAAGCAGAGTGTTAATTGAAAGTTGTAATAATTTAAAAATCAGATCTACGGAAAGTATTTTAATTATAGCTGGACAGGTATCAGATATATTCTCAGGTATTGGTGATTTAAAAAAGCCTGAGGATATTATTAATAGTTATCTAAGTGTTGCCGATGATCTTGCTGGTAATTCGATGGAAACAGAAATTTTGGATAAAGAAACTATTTATATAGATAATATAAAGGCAGAGCTGGTTGGCTACAAATATACCAGCTTATTGAATGAAGATTCAGAAGGAGATTTAAAAGAAGTAGATTTTATAAGTTATGTGCAAAAGGATGGATGCATATACTTAATAAAGTATATGGGCAGCAATATAAGTGCAGAGGGTGCGAAAGAAACTTTAAAGAATTTTTTTTCAGCATTTTCTTTCAATGAAGACGTAGAAGCAGTAAAAGGTGATGATAAAAATACTTCTATTAATATATTGATACTTGGAGATGACAGTGCATTTGATAGGCCTGGAGGAAGGGTTAGCGGAAGAACTGACATTATTTTACTGCTGCATTTAAATCTGGAGACTTATGAAGGTACTATAATTACCATTCCCAGAGATACATGGGTTGAGATTCCCGGTCACAGCGAGGGTAAGATTAATGGGGCTCATGCAATAGGAGGGACAGAGCTGACTATAAAAACAATAGAAGAGTTTTCAGGACTTGATATAGACAATTATATAATTACAGACTTTGATGGTTTTAAGCAGTTGATAGATTTTTTAGGTGGAGTTACAGTGGAAGTTAACGAAGACCTTGCTGATGGATTTTCTGGATGTTACTTAAGTAAAGGAGTTCATCATTTAAATGGTGAGGATACTCTAGCTTTATGCAGAGATAGGCATAGAAGTGGTGACGGTTCTACTCAGCCTGGTGCATATGCAAGAGAAAAAGAATCTGCGAAAGTTATGTTAGCCTTATATGAGCAACAAAGTACACTTGAAAAGGTGTTAAAACTTCCAGAATTTGTAAATTTTCTTCTAAATTACACATGGACAGACATGAAGTTTGGAGATATTTTAAGGTTACTTCCCTCACTTGGAAAAATAAATTCTCAAAATATAGAGATAAGAACTATCCCATCATGGCCTCAGATGGTAGGAAATGCAAGTGCTGTTGTATATGATGAGGAAGCAACCCGAGAGTTATTTGAAGAGATTAAAAATCAGTAAGCAATTCAGTTTAAGCAATTTTTGGTTTACCTGTTGCCTATGTAAAAAAGTATCTGAAAGCCTATTCGGTTTATTGACTTTTACTCTGTAACTGGTTAATATTTTACAAGCAAATAAGCTTAGCAAGTAAAGTTAAAAAATATTAAGATAAATAAGTCTAGAAAAAAGATAGAATAAATTTACAGATTAAAGTGGGTATATATACTGTATAAATAGTACATATAGTTAAGCAAATTGTGTTCTATAAATTAATCTGGTAATGAAGTAATATTTTTCTATAAGCTATTTAATAGCGAGCGGAAGTGGCTCAGTTGGTAGAGCATCACCTTGCCAAGGTGAGGGTCGCGGGTTCAAGTCCCGTCTTCCGCTCCATCTTTTTTATAATAAGAGTTTTTATTATAAAAACACTATAATTCAGCAGTAGAAGGAATTAAAATTAGTTAGTTCCTGGTGAATAATTATCCAAAAAGATGATAAAATAAGTATTAATATAAAAGAAAATTATTAATTTTTATAAATTTTACTTAAAAGAGTATAATACGAACAATTAATTTTTATCAATAAATCATTATCTTATAAAATGAGGCGCAGATTATGGTTGAAGTTGGAATTAAAGGAATAGGTAAGGTAAAAGTTGAAAACGGCAGTAGCATATATAATGCAATTTCTACTTTTGATGAAAATCTGGCTAAAAAGGCTATTGCTGTAGAAATAATTAAAGATAATGGGAAAAACCCATCAAATCGTATTTTAGACGTTAATTCGAATTATTATAAGCTGGATAAGGATATTACTATAAATGTCATAACTCCTGGTGATGAAAAAGCTATTGATATTTTAAATCATAGCTGTGCTCACATAATGGCTTCAGCGATAAAAAGGATATACCCTGATGCAAAGTTTGCTATTGGGCCTTTCATAAAGAGTGGATTTTACTACGATTTTGAAGTAGGAAGTACTATTTCTCCGGACGATCTTTCTATTATTGAAAAGGAAATGAAGAAAATTATAAAAGAAAACTCAGAATTCAAAAGAAATGAGATTACAAAAGCAGAAGCTACAAAATTATTTAAAGAAAATCCATACAAAATTGAATTAATTAATGAAATTAAAGATGAAATAGTAAGTATATACTACACAGGAGATTTTGTTGATCTTTGCGCAGGGCCTCATATACCATCTTCAGGCATGGTTGGAGCTTTTAAGCTCTTAAGTGTGGCAGGTGCATACTGGAGAGGCAATGAGAAGAATAAAATGCTTACAAGAATATATGGAACTGCGTTTTTTAAAGAAGGAGATTTAAAAAAATATTTAGATAAAATAGAAAAGGCTAAGAGGAGTGATCATAGAAAGATAGGAAAAGATTTGGATTTATTTAGTTTTCACGATGAGGCTCCTGGATTTCCGTTTTTCCACCACAGGGGTATGATAATCAGGAATATAATTCTAAATTACTGGAGGCAGGAACATCTAAAAGAAGGCTATCAGGAAATAAAAACTCCTATTATTTTAAGCAACCAGTTATGGAAAACATCAGGACACTGGGATCATTATAAAGACAACATGTATTTTGTGAAGATAGATGAAAAAGATTATGCTGTAAAACCTATGAACTGCCCGGGTGCAATTATTATATATAAATCTAATCAACACTCATATAAGGAATTTCCTATGAGGTTTGCAGAAATGGGGCTTGTTCACAGACACGAAAAGTCAGGCGTGCTCCATGGTTTATTCAGGGTTAGAAGTTTTACACAGGATGATGCACATATATTTTGTATGGAAAGTCAGTTAAAACAAGAGATTTCAAATATTATTGGGTTGATTGATCGCATGTATAAAACTTTCGGGTTTGAAAATTATCATATAGAATTCTCAACACGTCCACCTGAAAGAATAGGAAGTGATGAAATGTGGGATAAAGCAGAAAGAGAACTGAAGGAAGTTATAGAAAATAAAAATTTAGATTATATAATAAATGAGGGCGAGGGAGCTTTTTATGGACCTAAGATTGATTTTCATATAAAGGACTCTATGGATAGAACCTGGCAGTGTGCTACGATTCAGCTTGATTTTGCAATGCCTGAAAAGTTTGATATTGAATACACAGGAGAAGATAATTCAAGACATAGGCCTGTTATGATACACAGGGTAGTACTGGGAAGTCTGGAGAGATTTATAGGAATACTAATAGAGCATTATAGCGGCAATCTTCCTCTCTGGCTTGCTCCAGAGCAGATTGTAATTCTTCCAATTTCAGATAAATTTTATAATTATAGTAAAAAAATATTTGAAAAGTTAAAAGAAGAGGGTTATAGAGTAGAAATTGATAATAGGGTAGAGTCACTAAATAAAAAAATAAGACAGGCTGAGATTAAAAAAATTCCTTACATGATTGTTGTCGGAAAAAAAGAGGAGCAGACTAAAACTATTACTATAAGAAGGAAGATTGGGCAAGATATAAAAGAAACTAATCTGTCGAATTTTATGTCTATGGCAAAAGATATAATAAAAAATAAAAAACTACTAAGCTAAGTTTTCAACTTTTTTAAAAGTTTATTTTTAAAATATAATTTTTATAAAGTGAACTGATATATAGCAATTCTGACCTTAATTTCTTAAAATAATTATCCCTTGACATACATAACTTAATGGATAATAATATGTATAATGATTAAATAAATTTTGGAGGTATAGTAATTACTTTTTTTGAGTTTATAAAAAAGTTCCCGAGTGAGATTGATATTATAAATCTATATGTTGGCATACGCTATAATGGTAAAGTAGTATGCAATCATTGCGGGTCTGATAAAGTTTCCCGGAGGTTGAATAATCCAAAATTTTTCCAGTGCAATAATTGTAATAATAGTTTTTCAATATTTAAAGATACAATATTTGAGAACACGACAACAGATTTAAGAAAATGGTTATATGCTGGTACGTGGCTTTTTTTAAATAATATGGTAACTATGAATGCAAAAAAGCTCCAATTGGAAATTGATGTAACTTATAAAACAGCCTGGAGAATAGTTAAACAAGTGGGGATGTCTATCGAAGAATTAAAAAACAAAGCTTTCTTTAAAGCAGTGGCTGATGTGCTTTAGAGTTGCCATAATTTATATTATAAAAATTTATAACAAATATATTATAAGGAGCTTGTAATGACATTAAAACAAAGGGTAAGGTTATACACTACTAAAACAGCTATCAAGGGTGCACTTAAAGTGCTTCCTAAAATATCAGATGAAAGATGGCTTTCATTAATTAAAGGAAGAGTATATAAGCTTAAGAAGAAAGAAGAAAGAGATTTTATGGAAAACCTTTTTATTAGCTTAAAGAAGGCAGCTACAAGAGTATCACCAAGTGTTAGAGATAAAGTAGTAATGAATTTGATTAATAATGCTATGATACAGGGCCAGCCAAAAAGGCTTGCATTTGCTAAAAAATACGGCATTAATCCTCCTAATCATTTAGTGATTAGCCCTACTATGAAATGCAATTTAAAATGTATTGGTTGCTATGCATGGCAGTATGGTAAAAAGAACGATCTTCCTTATGATGTTTGCAACAGAATAATTGATGAAGCAAATGATATAGGTCTTTACTTTTTTGTAATAACAGGAGGAGAACCAACTATATGGCCGCATCTGTTTGATTTTTTAGAGCGCCATAACGATTCTTTCTTCCAGATATATACAAATGGAACATTAATTGATGACAAGTTTGCAAAAAAACTTGCAAAGCTTGGAAATGCTATTCCCTGTATCAGCGTAGAGGGTTTTGAAAAAGAAACTGATTGGAGAAGAGGAAAAGGTGTCTGGAAAAAAGTAATGAGAGCTATGGATGTACTCAGGGAAAATGGCGTTCTTTTTGGTTTTTCTGTAACTGCAACCAGAGATAATAATGAATTGGTAGTAAGTGATGAGTTTATAGATTTATTTGTAAAAAAAGGTGCTTTTATCGGATGGTATTTTAATTATGTTCCTATAGGAAGAGAGCCTAATTTAGAGCTGATGCCCACACCGGAGCAAAGGGACTACAGAAGAAGGAAAATTTTGGAAATAAGAAGAACGAAAAATATAATAGTTGCTGATTTCTGGAATGATGGACCGCTTGTAAATGGATGTATGGCTGGCGGCAAAAATTATCTTCATATCAATGTAAATGGTGATGTGGAACCATGTGTATTTGTACATTTTGCTGCAGATAACATCAAAGAAAAAAGCCTTGCGGATGTAATAACATCTGATTTCTTTATGGGATTTAGAAAAAGACAGCCATATACTGAAAACCACTTAAGACCTTGTAGTTTTCTTGATAATCCATGGGTACTTAGAGATATAGTTGCTGAAACAGGTGCTCACCCAACGCACGAAGGTGCAGAAACTCTTATTACGACTCTTGCAAAGTCTTTAGATGAATATGCAGCTAAATATAAAGTCATAGCTGATAAGGCCTGGAAAGAAGAATACCTACCTAAAGAAGAGGGGGAGGAAGAGAAAGCGGTATAGGTTATACATGTATTGGTAAATAATTAAGCTATTTAGATATAGACAAAGAATAAAGAAATTAGTATAATTCCTTAAGATTTAATTATAATATAAATAATAAAAAAATAATTAGAAGGAATTTGTTTAATTTAATAAAAGTAGAAATCGTCTATTTCTCACCAAATGGCGGTATAAGTACTTGCTGATTTGGTTAATAAGTTGTAATTTAAAATAGGTAGATGGTTTGTGCTACCTATTTTTTTTATATTATAATAAGAATTTATGGAGGTGAAAGTTTATTATTAAGAGAATTCGTATAAACGAACAAATTAGAGAACCAATGGTTAGGCTGATTTCTGATGATGGAGAACAAGTTGGGATAATAGAAATAAAAAAAGCTATGTCTATGGCTTATGAGAAAGATTTAGATTTAGTAGAGATAGCACCAAATGCTAAACCACCTGTTTGTAAAATTATGGATTATGGAAAATATAAATATAAGTTAGAAGTATCGCAGAAGGGAAAGAAAAAGAAACAGACCCAAATAGTTGTAAAGGAAATTAAACTAAGACCTAAAATAGATAAAAATGATCTTAATACTAAAAAGAATCATATAGAAAGATTTTTAAAAAATGGGAATAAAGTAAAGGTCACTATTATGTTTAGAGGAAGGGAAATAATTCATAAAGAAATAGGGGAAAAATTATTAAACTATGTAGTAGAAGAATTAGAAGGAATGTGTATAGTTGAGCAAAAGCCAAAATTGGAAGGATACAATATGGTTATGTTATTGAGTCCATCCTAAATTAGGTTAGATGAATTTGTAGGTTTGAAGCAAACATATATACTACTAAAAAGGAAGGTTGAATAGATTATGCCGAAATTTAAGACTCATAAGGGAGCAGCTAAAAGGTTTAAAGTTACAGGTGGTAATAAAATTGTTAGAGGAAAAGCATACAAAAGTCATATACTTACAAAAAAAAATGCTGAAAGAAAAAGGAGATTAAGTGGAAGGAAGGAAGTATCGCCTTCCGATAATAAAAAAGTTAAAAGACTTTTAGGTAAATAGAAGGATGGTGTGATTATAAGTGACTAGAATAAAAAGAGGACTGGTAAAAAGAAAAAAGCACAAGAAAGTTTTAAAAAGTGCAAAAGGTTATTATGGTTCAGGAAGTAAAAATTATAGGGCTGCAAAGGAACAATTATTAAAATCATTAAGTTATTCATATAGAGATAGAAAAAATAGGAAGAGAAATTTTAGAAGATTATGGATAATAAGAATAAATGCGGCTGCAAGGTCTAATGGGCTTTCTTACAATGAATTTATGAATGGGTTAAAGAAAGCAAACATTGAAATAAATAGAAAAATGCTATCAGAGATTGCTATAAGTGAGCCAGATGCTTTTAAAAAATTAACAGAAGTTGCAAAAAGACAGGTGTCATAAAGAGCCATGAGTGAAAAAGAAAAAGTTACAACCGAAATAGAACAAAAATTAAATTATGAGCTGAGTAACTTTAATAAAGAAATAGACTCTATAAATGACCTGAATGAACTTGGTAAAATAAAAATAAGGTATTTAGGAAAAAAGAGTTTTTTATTAAAGACTTTAAAAAATATTGGCAGTTTAGCAAAGGAACTTAAGCCAGTTGTAGGTAAAAAAACAAATGTTATTAGAAAAGAAATAGAATTCGTTCTTGCCAGAAAGGAAAAATATTTTAAGAGAATTGATTTTGATAAGAAATTAAGAAAGGAAAAAATAGATTTAACTTTGCCCGGTAGGAAGATTAAAATTGGAAAGAAAAATATTATTTTTCAAACTATTGAAGAAATTGAAGAAGTATTTATTGGAATGGGCTTTAATATCGCAGAAGGACCTGAAGTTGAGACTGATTATTATAACTTTGAAGCATTAAATACTCCTGCAGATCATCCTGCCAGATCACTGCATGATACTTTCTTTATTTCAGATAATGTTTTACTAAGAACTCATACTTCACCTGTACAGATAAGATATATGGAGAAACATAAGCCACCTATTTATATAATAGTTCCCGGAAAGGTTTACAGGAGAGACTATGATGTATCTCATACTCCTATGTTTACCCAGGTTGAAGGATTGGTAATTGATGAAGATATTAATTTTAGAAACCTTAAATGGACACTTGAAATTTTTGTCCATAAAATTTTTGGGAAGGAAAGGAAAGTTAGATTTAGGCCTCATTATTTTCCTTTTACTGAGCCAAGTGTAGAAGTAGATGTTTCCTGTAATATTTGTAATGGAAAGGGATGCAGGGTGTGTTCAGGATCAGGATGGCTTGAAATTTTAGGGGCAGGGATAGTTGATCCAAATCTGTATTATTATATAGGCTATGATAAGGAAAAGGTTAGTGGTTTTGCATTTGGAGTGGGTATCGAGAGGATATGTATGTTAAAATATGGTATAGATGACATTAGATTATTTTTTGAGAATGATATGCGGTTTATTAGTCAGTTTTAATGTTTAGCGTTTAAGCCTTCTTTTGCATTAGTTCTATTTTTGCTTTTAATTCTAAAAATACTTTTATAAATTTACTTTTTAATTTTTGTTAAATAATTAGAAGATTAGAAGGCTTTAAGATAATTATTAAGTGGTAAATAAATAAAAAAATAATTTAAGACAATCAGTAGAGAAAGGAAAGCGTAGAAATTGAAAGTTACCCTGAACTGGCTGAAAGAGTTTTTAGATTCAGATAAGATTGACCCTAAAAATATTGCCGAAATTTTAACTATGAGTGGGTCTGAAGTCAAAAAAGTAGAATATGAAGGAGAAAAATATAAAAATATAGTTGTAGGTAAAATAATTGATTTTTCAATACATCCAGATGCTGATAAATTATCTGTTTGCAGAGTAGATATTGGGTCAGAAAAACTAAATATTGTTTGTGGAGCAAAAAATTTTAAGAAAGAAGATAGGGTTGTGGTAGCTTTATCAGGCGCAAAAGTTTCAGACTCTATTATCAGGAGAAGTAAGATAAGAGGAGTAGTTTCTGAAGGAATGATGTGCTCTGAAAAGGAATTAGCTATATCTTCTGAATCTGAAGGCATAATGATTTTAGGCGATAGTTACAGGGTAGGAGAGGATTTTTCAAAATCTGCAGCACTTGATGATGTAGTGATGGAATTAGAAATTACTCCTAATAGACCTGATTGTCTTAGTGTTATTGGAATTGCAAGAGAGATAAGTGCACTAACTAAAGCTGATTTAATAATTCCTCAATATGATTGGAAAAATGAGTTAAATATAAGTAAAGATTTTGAAATTTTAATAGAAGATTATATGCTGTGTCCTAGATATTCCGCAAAAATATTTTACAATATTCCAAAAGTAGAATCGCCGCTCTGGTTAAAAAATAGACTTATTTTATGCGATATTAGACCAACAGACTTAATTGTTGATTTAACGAATTATGTTATGTTAGAAACTGGTCAACCACTGCACGCTTTCGATAAGGACTTACTTTATTCTGAAAAGATCATAGTTAGACGAGCTAATGAGAATGAAAAAATAAGAACTATAGATGGTGTCAGTAGAAGTTTAGATAGAGATATAATAGTAATTGCAGATGAAGAGAAACCTGTGGCCATTGCGGGAATAATGGGCGGGAAAGAAACAGAAATAAATTTTGGTACTAAAAATGTTCTTTTAGAATCAGCAAACTTTAATGGGCCTGCTATAATGAGGACTTCAAAAAGATTAGGCCTTAGGAGTGAAGCTTCTAATAGATTTGAGAAAAAATTAGATTCAACACTAACAGTATTAGCAATAAAAAGATATGAGGATATACTGCAAACAATAACAGGTTGCAATATAGAGAGAGGGATTTATGATAATTTCAAAAAAACTAATAGGCAGAGAAAAATTGATCTAAGGCTGAAAAAAGTAAAGCAGGTTTTAGGAAAAGAAATTAAAGCAGATTCTATATCTAATATATTATCAAACCTAAAGATAAATAATAGAATAGATGGAGATATAATAAAGGCAGTAGTACCTTCTTTTAGATTTGAGGATTTAGAAAGAGAAGTAGATTTAATAGAAGAAATAGCAAGAATATATGGTTATAATAATTTTGATTCTGCTCCTCCAGAATATAGTCTAAGAAGAGGAGAATATAATTTTTACCAAAAAACAATTAAAAATGTAAGACAATCTTTATGTAATATAGGTCTTAATGAAGTTATAAATTATTCTTTTCTTAGCGAGGAATTATTTAAAAAGTTTAGATTAAATTTAGAAGAAGAATATAAAAATGCAGTAAAAGTGCTAAATCCGATTAATGAAGACTTTAAACTTCTGAGATCATCTATTCTTCCAGCAATGATAAAAAATGTTGGGTACAATATTAATTACAATATAAAAGATATTAGAATATTTGAGATCTCAAAAGTATTTCATGAAAGAAAAGATACAGTGATACCCATGGAGAAAAATATGCTGGGTATTATATTAACTGGAAGGATAGTTAGAAAAAATTGGAATGAGGAAGAAAGATATTATGACTATTATGATTTAAAAGGAATTTTAGAATATATATACAGTAAGTTTTATAACGAAGGTAGTTTAAGAATAGAAGAGAAAGAATATAAATTTTTCCATCCAAAAATTAGTGGGAGGGTGATAATTAATAATATCAATATGGGAATAATCGGGGAGATACACCCTGATTTGATAGAAGAAATGGATATTGGGCAAAATGTTTATTATCTTGAATTGAATTTAGATAAGTTTATAAAAAATATTAGCAATGTCAAAAAATATAAGTCAATACCAGTTTTTCCTTCTATAGAAATTGATTTAGCAATTGTAGTAGATCAGGATGTAAAAAATGATGATATAGAAAATGAAATAAAAAGTAGCGGTACTGGCATGCTAAAAGAAATAAGGTTGTTTGATATTTATAGAGGCAAACAAATAGAATCAGGTAAAAAAAGTATGGCATATTCATTAAGTTTTGGAGAGGAGAACAGGACTTTAAAGGATATAGAAGTAGAAATAATAGTAAAAAGAATTTTAGAAAGTTTAAGTAAAAAATTTAATGCCAGGTTAAGAGAATAAATTATTATGATATTAGAATTTCCAGGTACCAGGGGAGAAATACAGGAGAGTAGCAGTAAGCACAGGTATCACTCATCACTAATTATCAGATATAAAAATACAAATATACTTATTGATTTTGGTGAAAAACATGCTCCTTCTCTTGAAAGCAAGATAAATGATTTTGATGCAATTCTAATTACTCATGCTCATCCTGATCATTATATATGGACTGTAAAAGAAGAAAAAGAAGTAACTACTACTGTATATCTAACAGAAGTCTCTTTAAATTATAGTAAAAATAAGCCTTTAAACTATAAAATTATTAAAACAGGTAAAAAAATCAAGTTAAAAGATTTAATGGTAACAGCTTACAAAGTAATACACTCACTCAGATGTCCTGCCGTATGCTATAGAATTGAGAATGATAATTCTATTGTGTATGCTCCTGATATAGTAGATATTGAAGAAGAAAAAGAAAAAGTATTTAAAAAGGTAGATATGCTCATAGCTGATGGTTCCAGCCTTAATATAAATATGGTCAGGAGAAGAGATAATAAATTATTCGGTCATACAAAAGTTAGAACTATTATAGGCTGGTGCATAAAATATGGAGTATCAGATTTGATAATTACTCATTGCGGCAGGCAGTTAGTTACAATGGATGAAAAAGAGCTTGAAAATAATCTTAACAAGTATGCAGATGGCAGGATTAATATAGAAGTAGCTTATGATGGATATATAAGAGAAATTACAAAATCATAATAAATCTTTTTTCTTCAACAGCTTTATTGATTTTTCTAAATTATTTTTATTGGTCATTAACTTTACCCCACAAACACTTATTTAAAATTTAATCCTTTTTTTCTAATTATCTTAATACAAGCATCTACTACTTCAGGATCATAAAGTGTACCTTTATTTTTTTTAATTTCCTCTAAGGTCTCATCTATACCCAAAGCGGGACGGTAGGGTCTGTGAGAAGACATAGCGTCAACAACATCAGCAACACCTAAAATCTTTGCTTCTAAGATGATTTCTTTATCAGAAATGCCATAAGGATAACCAGACCCATTTAGTCTCTCATGGTGCTGGAGTATGATTTTTGCAACTGGTCCTGGAAATTCTATATTTTTTAATATTTTATAACCAACTTCAGGATGTGTTTTAATAATACTGAATTCGGCTTCACTTATTTTGCCAGGTTTGCTTGTAATATCAATAGGTATAGATATTTTACCTATGTCGTGAAGTATAGCAGCTATATAAATTCCTTCTATCTGATCTTCTGGAAGGTTCATTTTTTTAGCAATCGCACTGGAAAGTAGAGCTACCCGCTTTTGATGACCTGATGTATAGGGATCTCTCATCTCACTTATTAAGGTTATAGTGTCTATCATTTCATATAAAGTTTTTTGCAACCTTACATAACTTTTTTTAAGTTCCTCTTCATATCTCAAACTTTTTATTCCAATAGCAATGTCTTCTGCTACTTCCATCAAGAATTCAACTTCTTCATCACCAAAAGCATCCTTTTCTACAGAATAAACATTTAAAGCGCCAACAACTTTTCCTCTATGTATAAAAGGTAAAGCTATAGAAGTTAAATAACCTCTTTTTAATGCTTCTTTTCTACAGGGTTTGTATACAGGATTATTTTTTATATCTCTCATAATAAAAGGTTTGTGAGTTTTTATAGCTGTACCTGTAGGACCTCTGCCATACCTGGAATCATCTATAGTGACTTTAATTGATGAAATATAATCATTTTCAAATCCTGCTTGTGCTGCAGGGGTAACTCTATTGCTTCCTTCTTTTACAATTCCTATCCAGACGAATTTATAATTTTTCATTTTTATAAGAGTGTTACAGATTTTCTGAAAAAGCTCTGACTTACTCTCAGAATTTAATAAAATTTTATTTATTTGAGAAATAGTATTATTTAGAATGTTTAATCTTTTAATTTCTTCAATGTAACCTATGCTTCTGTCATCATACTGTAATTGTGAATCTATGATTTGCTTGGTTTTTAACATATATTACCTTCTAAAATAATTATTTACTTATGACAATTTAATACATTTTTTATTAATGATATCTTATATACATTGTATTTATATTACTTTGTAATTTTTACCACTAAAATGAAATTAAGTCAAGTTGCAATTAGATATTGAAATGCTAAAAGACAGTATCAAAAGAAAAGTATCCACTTTTATTCAATTTAGAAATATTATTTTTAGAAAATTATTAATTGCATTTGCAAATTAGAGAGTTTTAGAAAAAGCCCAAAATATGCATAAATAGAGTTTTATCTACAAGAATTTATAATTGTACATAAAATGATTGATAATGAAAAAGCTTAGTAGATTTATCTGATAGCAGAAAATCTATAAAAACAAGACTATCGGGGGTAAAAAATTAAGAATTAATGAATTTTTTTAGAATTTTTTCACCTCTTAATTTCAAGAATGTATCTAAAACTTCCTGATACCTTTCACAGACTGGTGTGTTGTTATCTTTAAATATAAGAATAGAAGAGTACATACAACCTCCACCACAGATAGGAGCAAACTTACAAGATCTGCATTTTTCTATATTTAAAATAGTTCTTTCTGTCCACATATTTTTTTTATCTTCATAAAAATGCAACTCTGGGCTAAATTTTCCAATTGCTATTTTCGTATTTCCTATAGATTCCCCACATGCATAAATATACCCGTCAGGGCAAAAAATGTTTAGTTCAAGTAAGTTACTCTCACAATTAAAAAATTTTGGTGAAACGTTTGGAGCTCCATTTACAATATCTAAAATATGTCTTAAAGGTTTAAATATGTAAAATCCAAATAAATCTTCAAGTTTAGGGTAGCTATCATATATCTTAACTAATTTTTCTAATAGCTTTTCTTGAGGAATTATAATATTGTTAAAATCCAAAGTGCTGTGATCTTCTACCAACGCTAATCTTACACTAAAATTGGAATGTTTTAACCAATTTTTATTAATTGCATATTCATATAATTGAGGTAAATAATTGATATTAGTATTATCAATATTTACTCTTACATTAGTATTTATATCGTTTTTTAATAAAGCGTCAATACTTTTTGATATTTCATTAAAACTTCCTTTTCCAGAAGGATATTTCCTGCGCTTATCATGAATTTGAGGTGGACCATCAACTGTAATCTGCAGTATATCTATATTTTTTTTTAGAGGTGATAAGATGTCTATATAATCCTTGGCTCTTACTCCATTGGTTATAATAGTTATTGTTGCATCTTTTCTTTTTGCAAATTCTAAAATTTTATTTACTAAAGACTTTGTTCTTAAAAGTAATGGTTCTCCTCCAAACAATTCAACAGAATTAATCACACCTGAATATTTTTCTGAAATTTTTTCTGCAGCGTTTATAGCATCATCTAATATTTTACTATTCATAAATTTGTGAGGATTAGAATGAAGATCTTTTTCAAAGCAGTATATACACCTAAGGTTACACTGATAGGTAGGACAAAACACACATCTTACAGGCCTGGACAAAGCTTTTTTTATATAATTCGTATATAGTTGGTTGAGGATATCTTTTTCTTTTTTTAAATCATAATAAAGATACCCTCTCTCAATTAAGTTAGAGAGAGGGTTAGTGTCAATGTTGTTAAACTTTTTGTTTACTACTAAATCCCAGATATTATTTTCAATTATATCCAATGCACCAGTCAAAGTATTGTTTATAAGAGTATATCTGGAGTTTATTTTACAATAATAATTGTAGTTACTCTGAAGCAGTTTCATCTTCTATATTCTACTCATATACCACCAACACCAATACCAACAGCACATGGGCCCCATATTTTCTTTTAGGCCTTTAAGAGTAAGGTCTTTGTTCCATAGCTTTTTAGTTTTGTTAATTGATATCATAATCTCCTTCCTCTTTTCTCTAATAAGTTTTATATACTTTAGCTGATTATATCATATAAATACTAAAAATATAGTTTTTTTAGTAAAAAAATATAACTTGTTGCTAATTTTAGTATAATTTGTAAATTTATCTTAAAAATATATAAAAATTATCTATTTTAACTATAATTAATAATTGGATTAATAATAGTAATACAAATAAGATATACATTATTATTTTAGGAAGAATTAGGCAATAAATTTTATCAGGATCAGTTTTAATGATGGAATTTATCCTATTTTCTAATCTTTTCTGGTTAATTTTCATAAATAGGAAAAATGAAGAGCTTTGAGTAGGTACTGTACTAATCTTTGTTGACGAAGTTGATTTTATTTTTATAATAGAATTTAGGATATTCTTGGCTATTTCTTTGGTGGTTTTTTGAGAATATCTTACTAATAACTTGTCACTACCTATTTCCTGTTCAGATTTAATCAAGGAATAGGCAACATATGCAAAAGGATTAAAGAAGAGAAGATCTCGGAGTATTAGTGCTGCCCAACCAATCAGATTATCATTTCTTTTAATATGGGATAATTCATGCTGAATTAATGTTTCCTTCTCACTTCTGTTTAATTTCTCAAATAAATTTGGATATAAGACTAAAGTATGGTTTCTGATTCCAACTATGAATGGAGAGAAGTAATTTCTATGAGTTAAGCTTATATCAGGAGGTTTTACTTTTATTTTTTTAATATAATTATCAATAATATTATAAATCTCAGGCACATCTTTTCTTCCTACCCTTTCTTCATAAGCTAATTTTTTATAAAACAGGGCTAAGTTTGCCCATCTTATTACTAATATTAAAAAAATACAAATAATTATTAATAATATAGTAAGATAGTTTATATTAGAAAAAATTACTGGGCCTTGTCCTAATTTCTCAATTATATTAATCATATTATTTGGGTCTGGGAACCTAAGTCCACTTGTACCAAACTTTGAATAAAAATATTGTTTATCAATATCAATACTCTCAATAATAGTTATAAATGGTTTAATTAGTGGTAAGAAGAAAAATAGGATTCTAATGTTGGAATCTTTTATTCTAAATATGAATAAGAAAAATAGAACTAGAATTAAACCTACCATACTGTCGTAGATTATAGGTATTATGTAGTTAGTCAAAACTTCTATAAATATCATATATATACATTCTTAAAATAATTTTGTATAAAGCATCTATTTAAAGTATTAATAAATGTCCTAAACAATATCTTATTATATATTTTATCTATATACAATGTAAATAAATTATAAAATAATAATTTAAAAAAAACCATATAGAAGCCTAAAAAGATTATACAGAAAATATTTAAAATAATCGTAACATTTGTCACTATAGTTAATTATTATTAAAATTTGCAGGCATCTATTATTTCAGGGTAAATAATAGAAATTCAATGATTGTGTGAGATAAGATATTTATTCTTCTTCTTGTTCTTCTTCCTGCTGTATTTTGCCAGCATCTATTAATACCAATGTTCCTAGTGTAGACACATTGTTTAAATCAAATTGTTTTGAAGAGGAAATTACAAGTTCTGTTGTTGGCAAATTGTCTGCATCCAGCAGGTTATCTGTATCAAATATTGAAACTGTAAATCCAAGCAAATCTTCATCATGAGGAATATAATTTACAAAATTATACCATGGAACACTCGCCTCAGTTATATATCCATTTGCAAGCTTCGTGGATTTTATATTCACACCTTTAGCTGGAGAATTGGAAGGCCAATTAATAAAAGATTCCTGAAAGATATTAGAAAAATTTCCTGGAGAAAAATCAATTTGATAATCATCGCTATTATAAAAAGGAATTTGCATATCTCCTTCTAAATCAGTGTCAAAAACAATCATTATGCTATCTCCTTTATTTATCTGATTTCCAGTAAATGGTTGATTAAATACGTCATCTACTACTTGAATTGCAAAATAGAAATTGTCTTCATCCCAACAGGAATAGAAGGTTCCGTCTATGTCTGTATGGGTAGTGTAATTTTCTTTTTTAATAGTAGGATTAAAACTTGAGAATTTTTCGAATTTTTCCCATTCCTGAATACTTCCATCTATAACAGGAGGTGTATAGCATTTATAAGAAAATATTGGAACCCCTGCAGGAATGCAATTTTGAGATCTGTATTGAGACTCGCTTAGTATTTTATTTTTCTTTTCTTCTACATCCATACTTACAATAGTGCTTTCAGTTTCTTCTTCTTCGTATCCAACTAAAAATTTAATCTTGTTGGAAGTGGAAACAATATTATAGTTTTTATCAATCAACTGTGCTACCAATTGATATTCTCCTGAATTATTTGGATTCCAGTTTATTTTATAAGGGGGAGAATTAAAGGTTTTTATTTCTTTATCATCGATAAGTACCTTTATACTATAGTCCAGACCTTCAATTTCTTTTGCCTTTATTTCTATAGGGATAGTTTCATTTTGATTGATTAAATTGTAGATTTCGTTATTTGATGGTGATGTTATAAAAATTGTATATTCTGTCTCAGATTCTGATTCAGTTTGAACTGCTGAGAAAAAATTAAGAGGCAGTTTTTCTATAATTAGTAAAGCAATAATTACTGACAGCGTTAAAATTATAATTAGTATAATAAATGGAAATCTATCAGGAAGAGAAGTATATTTGTTGTATTTTTTTCTCATTCTTTTTGCTTTTTCCTTTCTTCTTTTAATTCTTCAGCTAAATTTGGAGGAAGCTCACTGTAGCGTGAAAGTTTTTGTTTAAACATTCCTCTACCTTGAGTTATAGATTTTAAATCTATTGAATAGTTAAAAGTTTCAGATTGTGGAACTGTTGCTTTTATAATCTGTTTTTTATTTTCAGCAGGAGTGATAGTTATTATTTTTCCTCTTTTTGAATTTATATCTCCAATAATATCTCCCATATATTTCTCTGGAACAGTTACTTCAAGTTCCATAATAGGTTCTAATATGCATGGAGAAGAATCCTGCATGCCTTTTTTAAATGCCATGGAGGCAGCAATTTTAAAAGCAATTTCTGATGAGTCAACACTATGAAATGATCCATCATATAGGTTCACATATATATCTACAACAGGATATCCTGCCATTACACCACTATTTAACGCTTCTTTTATCCCTTTTTCTACTCCTGGAATATAACCTTTAGGAATTGCTCCACCGAATATGTTATTTTCGAATTTAAAACCTTCTCCGCTACCGAGAGGTTTCAATTCAATTAATACATGGCCATATTGGCCTCTGCCACCTGATTGTTTTTTGTACTTATACTCAGATTTTGCCTCTTTTTTTATTGTTTCTTTATAAGCAACGTCCGGGGTTATCATATTTACATCTGTATCAAATTTTTCCTTTAATTTATCCTTGATTATGGATAGATGAAGTTCGCCAATTCCCCAGACAATATTTTGATGTACCTCTAAATTTTGTTTCTGTTTAATAGTAGGATCCTCTTCTAATAATTTAGATAAGCCATTACTGATTTTTTCTTCATCACCTTTACTTGCTGGAAAGATAGCTTTAGGTAATGTTGGAAGAGGATATTCAGTTTTTTTCATCTTGAGCGGTCTGTCCTGAGATGAGATTGTGTCATCATTTGAGATATCCATAATTTTTGAAACTGCTATTATATCACCACATACAGCTTCAGTAATTTCTGTTTGATTTTTACCCTGTAATTTAAAAAGGTTAGTAAATTTATATGTTTTTTTAGCACTGGATATATAGTAATTTTTGTTGATTTTGATTGTACCTGAAAAAATTCTAAAGATAGATAATTTTCCAATATATTGGTCTGCCATGTTTTTAAAGACATATGCTAAAACAGGATCATCTGTTGAAGGTTTAATCTCTATTTCTTTTTTTTCATTTATATCATCTGCCTTTAGAGACTCTCTTTCCAGAGGAGACGGAAGGAGACTGTTTATATAGTCCATTATAATATCTATGCCTATGTTTTTGCCTGAGGAAGCAGCAAATACTGGAATTACTTTTCCTTCCGATACAGCTTTTTTAAAGACTTCATTTATACTTTTGTTGTCTATTTCTTTACCTTCTAAATATTTATTAAGCAGGTCATCATCTGTTTCTACGATCGACTCAATTAATTCATCATGGTGCTTTTGAACTTGTTCTTTAATTTCACTGTCTATTGGAGTTTTAATACCATGAGGGGAATCTTTCTTATAGGTGTAAGACTGGTTCTGGAGCAAATTAATAACAGCTGAAAAATTTTCACCTGATTCTAAAGGAATAGTTATTGGAACAAGATTGGAGTTAAAGTTTTTTTTAATTTCATTAATAGTTTTAAAAAAATCTATATTTTCCTGATCCATCTTATTAATTATACAAAATACAGGTATATGGTTTTTGTTCAGGTTTTCAATTATTCTATCTGTAACAGATTGTATTCCTGATTTTGGATCAATTAACAGGAGTGCCCCATCTATAACATTAATAGAAGCTAAAATCTGGCCTAGAAAGTCTACATATCCTGGAGAGTCGATAAGGTTGACCTGAAAATCTTTCCATTTATAATTAAGTACGCTTGAGCTTATACTAAAACCTCTTTTAGTTTCAAGTGAGTTATAATCAGAGGTGGTATTTTTTGACTCAATTTTTCCTAATCTGTCAATGGCACCCGAGTTAAAAAGAAAACACTCTGCAAGGGATGTTTTACCGGCATTGTTTCCAGAAAGAAGACCTATTACTTTTTTATTGGAACAACTGAAGTTATTCATTAATTTTCCTCCCACAAAATATCTGATAGTAATTGATAGTATTAAGATATATTGAAAAATATACCATAAAATTATTTTTGTGTAAAAAACAATTAGTTTAATATTGAGAATCTACAGAATTGCTGTGACTTTATTAGTTGATACAGTTCGTATATTAGTTGCGAAATATATTTTTGATAGCATTTATATGCTATAATTTATATTCATTGAATTTTTAAGTTTTTGGTACATAAGAACTTTTAATAATTATTGACAATTAAGTTAGACGAACAGGAGGATCTATGTTAACAGGAGTTATAATTATTGTAATCGTTATTGTTGCTGTTATAGCAATATTGTTGTTAGTAAGTGTAGGTTTATACAATTCTATAGTGTCTTTGAGAAATAAGGTTGATAATTCCTGGCACCAGATTGATGTGCAGCTCAGGAAAAGATATGATTTGATACCAAATTTAGTTGAAACAGTAAAGGGATATGCTGCTCATGAAAAAGAAACGCTGCAGAATGTTGTAAGTGCTAGAAAGCTTGGCATAGATGCAAAATCGGTTACAGAGCAGGCAAAAGCTGAAAATCAGATAACAGGTACTTTAAAATCTTTATTCGCAGTTTCTGAAAGGTATCCTAATCTTAAGGCTGATCAGCATTTTGCAAAACTTATGGAACAATTAAATGGTATAGAAAGTAACATTGCATATGCGAGACAATTTTATAATGATATGGTTATGAAATTTAATACAAGAATTCAAACATTTCCTGGAAATATGTTTGCCAGAATGTTTAATTTTGCAGGCAAGGATTATTTTGAAATTGAGGATAAATCAGTTAGGGGCCCAGTTAAAGTAGAGTTTTAATGAAATAAATAAAGGATTTTTAAGGTAAAGTCTCTTAATATTAAAATATAAAATATTAGTAGTATAATTATAGAGTAGTTGTATGATTACAATATTTTAATATCGGTTTATCTAATTAAAATATATTATAATTAGATAATAATTAGATGAAGGTACTGCAAGAATGTATGAAAATATTGCTAAAAATAAAGCAAAGACTGTATTTATTATAATAGGATTTTTAGTATTTATAGGTATTATTGGTTACGCGATTGGTATGTATTTTGACTATAGGTATGGCATAAACGGAGGGTACTCTGTTATATTTATGATTTTTGCATTAGCTATAGCAATTGTAATAAGCTTTGCAAGTTATTATAATAGTGATAAGATTGTCTTACGATTGTCAAGAGCTAAGCCACTATCCCGAGAAGGAAGTCCAGGAGTATATTATATGGTGGAAGGACTTTCAATTGCTGCTGGAATACCAATGCCTAAGATTTATACTATTGAAGATAGAGGTATGAATGCATTTGCTACTGGCAGGGATCCTGATAATGGCGTTGTAGTTTTAACCAGGGGGCTTATCGATAACTTAAATGACAGCGAATTAAAAGGAGTAATTTCTCATGAACTTTCTCACATAAAAAACTATGATATATTACTTGGAACAATAGTAGGTGTACTTGTTGGAATGATAACGATAATAAGTAATATAATTTTAAGAAGTTTTATTTTTGGTGGAGGAAGGAGAAGATCAAGCAGAAGATCAGGTGGCAGTGTGTTGTCAATAGTTTTACTTGTATTTGGCCTTATACTGATAATACTGTCACCAATTATTGCTACTATAATAAAACTAGCTATAAGCAGAAACAGGGAATTTTTAGCTGATGCAAATGGTGCACTTATAACAAGGTATCCTGCAGGGCTGTCAAATGCTCTTAAGAAAATAAGTACCCAGAGTGAAGTAGAAATAGCAAGTAATGCAACAGCTCATTTATTTATAGCAAACCCATTTGGGAAAAAATCAAAAGTTATGTTTAAGAATTTATTTAACACTCATCCTTCTATAGAAGAAACGATAAGAAGACTTGAAGGTATGTCTTTAGGAGTGGGAGTAAATAATTAGGAGG
>Ga0209121_10001622_pt1 | contig 23556 bp, 21 predicted proteins | sample Cruoilmetagenom3_FD_187292 | JGI IMG/M metagenome (GOLD analysis project Ga0209121, IMG submission 187292) | Oil polluted marine microbial communities from Coal Oil Point, Santa Barbara, California, USA - Sample 3 (SPAdes) (version 2) | ecosystem: Environmental > Aquatic > Marine > Oil seeps ... | reverse complement strand
ATTTTCCCTATTCCCAAATTGACTGCGCCTATTTTTCTCTCCAAAACCGCTTCTTTAGCCAAATCAATAACCAACATCCGGTCGGCTATCTCTTGCAAATTATTCTCAACCCAATACTTCTCTATAAAAAATATTTGAGGAAAAACATCTTTATTTTCATATAATCTGGTTTTCCCTTCCCGAAGAATAAAAAAAAGCCTGAAGCAAAAGCAACTACCCAAATCATTCTCATCGGCGTAACCCGAGAAAGAAAGGCTACTGGTATTTTCCTTACCGCCCTACCAATTAAATTATTAGTCATTATAATTGTGGGCGTTAAAACCACCAGCCACCAAAAAATAAACTCTTTCTTCCTCGCCCTATTTAGCTTTTTGAAAAACAAGAAAATCAAGCTTAAAGAACAAAAAACAAAAGCCACTGAACCAACCGAAGCATTATCTGAATAATAGATTCTAGAAAAAAAATTCCAAGTAGCTGGATGACCAAAAAAATCAGGCGCAAAAATCATCATTAAATTTTCTCCTGGTAAAAAATAGGTCTCGCCACTCTCCTCACCGTAAAGAACCTCCTCCCTGATTACTTTTTTGCTAAGCTTATAACCAGGCAAAAACTGAGGCGCCGATAAGCCCAGGCCTAAAACAAGAAATAAGCAAAAAAACCAAAAGCGAGAACCGAAACGAAAATCTGAACGAAAAAAAGAATAGATTCCTAATAATCCAAAATTATAAACAGCCAAAGGGAAATAACCGCCTAAAAAACCCATTAAAACCGCCAGCGATAAAGCCAATCCCCACTTAAATTGAAACTGCTGCTTAAGCCTATCAATAGCCAATAGCCCCAAGGGAAGCCAAAGAGCAGTGTGGCCATCTATCCCAAACTCCAAATGGTTGAGCATAATCAAGGAAAAGCCCCAGAAGAGTTACAAAAAATAAAAACGGCATCATTTTAGTTTTAGTTATTTTTTTCATTTGTTTTCAGTTCTTTTTATTTTAAAAATCAATATTAAAAAAACTAATGCTAAGCTAATTAAGCTTATTTTTAACCCCCAAGCAAAACTTTCGGGATAATAATAAATTTTTAAAATGTGTTTCCCCTCGGGGATCAGATAGGTCCTTAAAGCATAATCATTCTCTTTAATTTCTATTTTTCGGCTATCTAAACTTGCTTGCCAGCCAGGATAAAAAGAAGCTGACTCAACTAAGGTAGAATCAAGAGGAGCGTCCACCTCAACAGCCTCTTCTTGAAAAGAGTATTTTTTTACTTTAATAGAAAAGTTTTTTTTAATTATTTTCCCCTCTCCATCTAGCAACCAAAAACGGCTCCCTGCCTGCAAATCCTCATAAATTTGAGTTGCCCCATCTTCAAAAACTAACCTAAATCGTGAATCGGTAAAAACAGGCGGAGGGCTGCCAGTTGAAGAAAAAATACCTTTTTCATCGACTTTTTTGGCTAAAAAATACTTAACGTTTAAAAAAGGAAACAAGGGTGAATCAAAATTATTTAGTAAGTGTACTCGAGAAATCCTTTTTTGAACTTCCCCGGTTTCCACCAGGGAAAGAAATTCTCCTTGTTTTTTAGGAAGCAGCGTATCATAGCCACTGACTGTTTCCAAGCCATAGGGAAGCCACATGTTTTGAGGAATGACATTAGTTGGCTCGAAACGAAAAGGCTTTTTTTGCTTGACTAAAAAATTTATCACTGACGTGGTAGGAAAAATTACTTTCTCCGGCACAAAAGACCAATATTTTCGGGCCGGATACCAAAGGCTAAACAATACTAACACCAAAACTAAGGGCGCCAAATACTTTTTAATTTTAGAAAAAAATAACGCGAGTCCCGCCCCCCCGCCAAAAACCAGCAATGCCCCCAAGGGAATAGCCGAATTCCTAAAAGCCACTCGTCCCTCAACTATGCCAACGCCCTCTTTTAAAACCAACCAACCGCTCAAAAAGAGAAATAAAATCCCTGCTCCCAGGGCCCAAACAATCTTTTTATCTTTTTTACCTGACTTTACCAGTGCTTCCAAGCCATAAGCCGCCAAAAAGGCAAAAGAAAGATCAACTAAAAATAAAGACCTAGCTGCCACCCCGCCCTCTAAAAAAAGGGCCTTGCTTAAAAAAATACCAACTGGGTTTTTAATAGCCAAAACTAAGCCCAGCAAAAAAATTCCCCACCAAAAAACAGCAACTGGCTTTATTTTCCGATTAAAAAGGGCCAAGAAGGCTAAAATCAAAGGGATTCCGCCCACCCAAAAAGCATAATTATCATAAAAAGCCTGGCCCCAGTAGTTTTTAGTAGCTGGATTACCAAAAAAATTAGGAATTACTAAAGTAATCAAATTAGATAAAGGCAGATAGCCAGCTTGGCTTGCTTCAACTAACGGATCAATTTTTCTAATTGAAAGTCCAATGAGTTCTAGTCCTGGCAATAACTGGATGCTACTAAGCCCAATTCCCAAACAAGCAAACCCCAGCCAAATCCAAAAGCCCTTTTTCCCTACTTTTTTCTCCCATAAGAGAAGCAGGCCCACTACCAACCAGCTATAAATCACCAAAGGCAAGTAACCAGCGAAGATTTGAAAAGCAATTGCCGTACTCAAAAGCAAGTTCCAGTATACCTCTTTGGTTTCAAAATACCGATCAGTTAAAAAAAGAATAAGCGGCAAAAAAAGCATTGTCCAGCCGTGAACATTGTATTGATGCCAAACAACGCTAAAGCCACTAAAAGAAAAAATAACTGCCCCCAATAAGCAGGAAATTCTACTTAAACTTTTAGTCCTAAGATAAGCGTACATTAAAAGTAAAGATAAAAATGATTGACTAATCACTCCCCAACTCCAAGCCAACGACTCTGGCAAGAAAACAAAAAACAAATTGCTTAAAGAAAGGGCGGCTGATTGAAAATTAGCCAGCAGCGGCATACCTAAAAAATAGCCCGGATTCCACAATGGCCATTGTTTAGCCTTAAAAGCTCGAATAACCAGCAATCGCCAAGGATAAAGCAAAGAAGGAATATCGGAGGGAAGTGGATTTTGAATCGGTACCCCAGTTGAATAGCCCCATTTATAATCTAACCAAGGATAATACATTCCAACCGTAATATCGGCCGGAATAGGCAATAAGCCCTTGAAAAAAAAGGGGTAGAAAAAAATAAGTAAGATAATTAAAAAGATTAGGAAAACAACCACCCCTGGCTTTTTAAGCCAGATCATCTGCCCTTGAGCAGTTTCCCCAATCGATAACAAAATTTATTTTTAGAAAAATCCTTAGCTTGCTCAAAAACTGCTTTTTGATAGTCAGCATAAAGGGGTTTATTCTTGATTAGCCACCCAGTTTTTTTAACCAGTTCTTCAACTTCCTCCCACCTCTCCCCCATTCCACGTCGCACAATTTCTTTTAACCCTCCTTTGTTCATTACTAAAGGAACGCAACCAGCCGCCATGGCCTCAACCGCAGTAATCCCAAAATGTTCCATCCGCCAAGGCTCCTTTTCTTCCTCTATCCCGAAGCCGGCAGCGTGCCAGAAAAATTTTGCCTTGGCATAATGCTCTCTTAATTGTTTGAACGAAGCGTTGACTAAAAACTCCACTGGATATCCCCGCGCTGCCTCTTTAAGTCTTCTTAAAAACAAATTGCTCTTAGCCTCACCCAGTGAGCCCCCTATTAAAACCAATCGCCAATCTTTTAATCCCTGGTCAACCATTTGCTTGAAAGCTTTAATTAAAATATCCTGTTTTTTAGCTTGCATTGTCTCCTCAAAACGGCCAACGCCAATAATAAGATTTTCCTTTTGCCCTGGCTTAAAGCTCGCAACATCAACCGGAGGATAAAGCACGACTGAATCAACCCCAAACTCTTGATCAACGAATTTCTTGGTAAAATCAGAGTTGCAAACTATACAGTCGATTAATTTAATTTTAGTTCTATTGAGTAATTTATTAGTACTAGTGTTTTTAAATGGGACTTGGAAATGAACTATATTATTATTCGAAAGCAAGAAGGGTAAACTGCCGTCTGAAAGCCAAAAAATCAAATCATAGCTTCGGGTGAGATTAAGCCGCTGAAAAAGAGGCCTCAAATCAAAATCTAAAATTTCAATCCCTTTTAGCTTTAAACCAAACCGATCTCGAGCTTTGGAGAACAAATTTTTCCCTCTCCACCAAAAATCAACTTTCCAGCCCCTTTTTAGCAAACACTCCGCTACGGTTAAACAATACCTCTCCCCTCCCCCCAGAGTGTCAAAATAAGGATTGTAAATTAAAGCTTTTTTTGTTGTTTTTCCCATAAACGGGCATAAATAATAAAAGTATTAAAAGTTTCAAAAATAGAATTTATCCAGCCAACGGTTCCGTCTTTCCAGGCGCTTTGTTTAATCATTCTTTCCCAAAATTTAGTTAACATCATCCTTAAAATCCGCCAAGCAACTACCGGCGGGTGGCTAGCCTTAAACAATAAATCCGCCTCAATCTCACTCCATTTAATGGTTTTTTCCAGCATAGAAGTCAAATCCAAATGAGTTAAATGATTAATTGGGTTTTTAAGGTAACCTAACTTGCCCGTGAAAACTGGCCGCTCGTGGAGCTTTCCCGACCATTTTTTTAAGTTTGGTTTATAAAAAAGTCGCTCCACATAATCTGGCCAGGATCCTCCATGCCATACCCTTTTGCCTAAATAGTAATTGGCCCGAGGCACAGCATAAGCGCTAAACTCTTTTTCTTTTTTAGAAATTATTTTCTTAATTTCTTTTGCTAGCTTTAGAGTAAACCGCTCATCCGCGTCTAAATAAAAAAGCCAATCACTCTTCGCCTCTTTAATCACGCTGGTCCGCCATTGACCAAAACTTGTCCCTTTTTGACCAATAACTCTAACACCCATTTTCCTAGCCAAGCTTTCAGTTTTATCAATTGATCCAGGGTCAAGGTAAACAATCAGTTCGTCTGCCCACAGAGAGGATCTAATTGCCTCCTCAATCATCTTTTCCTCGTTTTTAGCGATAATAACCACACTTAAGTTCATTTCCAGCTGCCCCTCCCAAATCTCCTCAAGTAAAAATCCCTGGTTCCTTGTTTTTGCCATTTGCGGCCACTAATCAATAAGCGTCCACTTTCCCTAATTAAAGCCAGCCTAGCCCGAAGAGGGGCAAAGCGCAAACCAAAAAGCAAGCGATTGCGAGTAATGAAATAGTCCTGGAGAGAGCCTCCTACTTGGGAAGAGCCAGCATTTAAATGATAGAGGCAAGAGCCTGGAATACAAAAAACCTTCCAGCCCGCCCTTTTGGCTTTTTGGCAAAAATCCGTATCTTCATAATACATAAAATATTTCTCATCTAAAAAATTAGCTTGCTGCCAAACTTTTGTTCTGGCCAGCAAACAACAACCACTGACAAAATCAACCTCGGCCGGTTGATCATACTGGCCTTGATCAACGTCATCAACTCCTCGGTTGGCGCCAATAACATTATCCCAATCAAAAACCCCTCCTGCCGACCAAATTACCTTGCCCTGCTGACTTTTAGAGTATCTTTTTTTATGATATTCATGGCCGGGGGCAAAATAAATTTTCGGAGTTACTATCCCAACCTCTTTATTTTTTTCTAAAAAGTCAACCAAAAACTCCCAAAAAGCATCTTTAATAATCGTGTCACTATTAAGAATCATTATATAATCATGTCCCTGAGCCAGAGCATAGCGAATCCCAACATTATTTCCCGCACAAAAACCTAGATTACGGTCATTGGCAATCAATTTAACCATTGGCCATTGATCATTGATCATTTTTTTACTTCCATCAGTAGAGCCATTGTCAACCACAATGATTTCCGGATTATTTTCTTTACCTATTTGCTTAGTCAAGCCATCCAAGCAATTTTTAAGAAGCTTTTTAGTATTGTAAGAAAGAATAACAATAGCCAATTTCTTTTCTTTAAAATTCATCAGAAGAATTTTAACAATCCGTTTTTGATTTTCAAAACCACTTCTAAAAACTTTCGCCTTATTCCTTCAAACCGCTCTAGCCACCAACGAGAATACCAATAATCAACCTCTTTGATCGCCTGACCAAACATTTCTCTAATCTTTTTATTCTCAATCGGCTTTTCCTCATAACGCCTTTTTTCCCAAACTTTCAGGTAAATTAGAGCTTCTGAATAAGCCTGGAGAATTCCTAAGGCTAAGCCATGAACCCCATCTTTATAACCACCGCCAACAAAAAAACGGCTTAAAAATTCGCCCACTGGTTTTAAAACTAAGTCGGATGCAGCCAATTGGTATTTTTTTTCCTTAATTAGTTCTGTGGCCTGAATTTCAGCGTAGCGCTGAGCTCTAACTAAATATTGATCTAAAGAATCGTAGTTATAATGAACAATGGCAAATTTCTCAACATCAGGAAGAGTTAAAATATTGCCTTTTAACTCTGGCTGTTGGTGAATTTGGGTTGGCCACTCAATCTTGTCTTTTTTAAAAAACCGAGGTAAATAATCTGGCCACCAACGAGAGTTTTGAATCCACTTGCCAAAAATAATGTTTTTGCGAGGAAGCAAAACATAGTCAACCCCTGCTTTTTCATTTTGGGCAATTTCTTTTAGTCTTTTTGCCAAGCTGCGGCTAATCTTTTCATCCGGATCCAGAATTAATACCCATTCACCTTTTGTTTTTCCAACAGCAAAGTTTCGGGCTGGTTCAACATAATCAAGCCGCTCATGAAGAAAAACCTTTGCTCCAAATGATCTGGCAACCTCCCTGCTTTTATCATCGCTATACATATCAACTACCACCACCTCGTCCGCCATATTTTTTACTGAGGCTAAGCAACGAAGCAGGTTTTTCTCCTCGTTAAGAGTGTTGATAACAACCGAAATTAAAGGCTTTTTCATTTCAATACTTGATATATTCTAACCTGCCCGTTACTAAAAATCATCTTCAACCCCAAGTCTCCCAGCTGAAAGGGCAAGATCTGATCATTGACTAAATAAACATAATCTATCTTATTGTTTAACAAAAATCCCCGAGCCTGAATCCGACCTTTGCCAGAAAAAAATTCTTCTACTTCTGCTCGCCTTTCCCGCCAAGGATAATTAGTAATTTCCAAATTCATCTCATCTTCCAAAAAAAGAACCTTTTGGGATAAAGCGCTAACATAAGCGGTTGTTTCATAAAGATAGAGAGGAATTGGAGTTTGAAGATTCTGATTTTTATACTTATCATAAGGGTAGGTCAAAACTATCCCTTCGGGCGCTCTTTTTAAAAAATCCAACCCTTCTAGCTCATAATTAGGGATTGCTGCTGGCGGTGGGTTACCCCAATAATTTTTAAGAGTTGAAAAAGTAGTTGGCAAGAGAAAGAGAATTAATAAAAAACTTAAAAAATAACCTTTCTTATTTCCTCTTTTTAGTAATTGGACAAAAAAAGTGGCCAAATAAAAATTAGCAATAAAAAGAAAGTAATAGAAAAACTGAATTGTGTTCCAAGTAGTCCCCCGCTGTACAAAAAACAAAGGAAAGAAAAGGGCAAAAATCAGGAAGAAGAGCAAGAGCTGATCAAAATCAGTGAGCTTTTTTCTTACAATCTTCTTTCCCAATTCTAGAATTCCAAAAATCCTTACTCCTAGGTTTCCAACCAAAAAAATAAATAATAAGGATAATTCAATTATAAGCAAAAACGGCAGCTTCCAAGAGAACCATTGTTGAACTAAATTTTGTCTTAAAATTGCTAATTTTGGCCAATAAAGTTTATCTAGAGATTCGATCAAAGAGTGAAGAAACCAGAAAGGCTTTATCATTAAAGCTGGTTGGGATGAAAAAACTCCCATCTTTAGCAAAATAACTAAAGAGACAATTCCTGCTGCCACCCAAACTGAAAAATCAAATCCATTTTTCTCTTTTTGCCAAAATCTTTTTAACAGCCAAAAAGAAAACAACCCCAGGCCCGCTAAAATCCCAGCATAAATCTTTATCCCGGTTAAAATTCCAAAAATAATCCCGACTAAAACCCCCCATCGCCAACTGCCTCCTCTTCTCCTCCGATGCCAAATAAGCCAAGCCCCAAGAAGAATAACCAGGGAAAGGGCAAAAGGAGGATTAATAAGAGTGGAAATTGACTGCATTGACCAAAATAAAGACTCTCCCCCAATCTTTCCTTCTTTTCCTAAGGTAATTATCCAACCCAACGAACCAGCAAAGAAATTAAAAAAGGCAAACCAAAAACCAACTTCAGATTTGCCAGTAACTTCCTTTCCTAGTTTAAAACTTAAATAACCAAGCAAAAAAGCAAAAATTATCGGCAAAAATAAAAAATAAATATCAAAAGCGGAAAAAGGTAAAAGTTCTACCAACCAAGCGGCTAAAAGGTTAAATCCCCAGTGATAATTAGATAAAATCGAACCGGAAAAAACCGGATTTTGAGGGGGAACATTTTTGATTAACTGATTAATTAGGCTCAAATGCCAAATACCATCATGCCCATTCGGTCCCCAAAACCCCATTCCAAAATCATAAACTTTCCCGCTTCTGATCATAACTGTTGAAAATAACCCCGCTCCCAAAAATAATGAAGCTTTCAGCAATAAAGACTTTTTAGAGCTCATCACCTTCTTTTTTTCAACCATTGTTTACCTGCATTTACTAACCACAGAAGCTCTTCCCGAGCTAAGGCTAAAGCAAAAATCAAGTAAACTAATCCCCCTCCCAAGACCAAAATCACTAGCTCAGCCATGCTCGCCGCTAAAACCATGTCTAAAAGAAATAAGGACAAAACCATCAACAGAGTTGCCCCTACCGGAACCGCAAGAATTTTTTTGAAAGAAACACTAAACTCTCTCTTGGCTAAAATCCAAGCGATAAAAGAGGTGGTAGAAACTAAAAATAATCCCCAAGCCGCTCCATTAACACCATTTGTTTTAGCCAGCCAAGGAACTAAGGTCCAGGTTAAAGATGTCCAAAAAATCATTAACTTTAAGGTAGTTTTAACTTTGCCAACAGAATTAAAAGCATTAACCAGAGGCGTAGTTATTGCCCCCCAGGCAAAATTACCCAAATATAGCCAAAAAGGGACGATACCAATACTCCATTTTTGATAACGGGGAAATAAAGAAACCACTTTGGGCATTAAAAAACCCATTCCCGCCAAAATTGGTAAAATCAAAAGATTTATCAAAAAACTGCTTTTCTCCAGCGCTCTTCTTAAACTCTCTTTCTCTGTTTGCAATTTAGCGTAGGCAGGAAAAGTAACCCTGATAACCGAGTCCATTAAAAATCTTAGCGGTAGTTGAGCCCAGCGTTGAGCCCAACCCAAAACTCCTACTCCAACACTTCCTAAACTTCCCCACAAGAAAATATTCATCAGTCGGTCTTTAAACATGGATAATAAAGAATTTGCCTGAAAAGGCAAGCCAAAACTAAAAAGATCTTTAACTGCTTTAAAATCAAGGCTAAATCCAAAAGGCCAGGGGGAAAGAAAATTAATTAAAATCACCCCTGCCAAAGAACGGGCTAAAACCGCCCATGCCCAACTGTTAACTCCAAAGCCTCGCCAAGCTAAAAAAACCGCTAAACTTGTGAAAATAATTTGCTCAATTAAATCTACTAGGGCAATTTTTTTAAAAGATAGTCTTCGTTCTAAAAGAACCGAGGGGATAGTTTTCAAGGAAGAAGTAAAAAAACCAAAAAGTAAAATCCAGTAGAGGAACCGCCCGTTGTCAAAATCAAATCGTTTTTCTAAAAAAGAAGTCAAGCCAAAAGCAATCAAAACTCCGGTAATCACCAAACACTGCTGAACCGTAAAGGTGCTTCTTAACTCTTTTTTAGTTGGCTCTTCTTTTTTTTGAATAATAGCCGCCGCCAAACCAATGTCAGAAAAATATCCCAAAAAGCCAACTACCTCAGAAACTGCCCAAAAAACCCCCAGCTCCCAGGTTTGCAAATAGACCGAAAGGAAAATAAAGCCAAAAAAAGAAATTGGCTGAGATAAAAAACTTCTGGCCACTAAAGCGCTTACACCGCCAAAGGTCTTTTGTTTTAGTTTTTTGGTATTAACTGCCATAGGCTTGGTCCCATTGCTACTCCTAATAACGCCCACCAGGAAAAAAGAGAAAAGAAATTTGCCCAAGATCTAATTGGAGTATTAACAAAACGAAAATCAATCTGACGCTCACCTGCTTCTAGTTTTATCTGCATTCTTCCCAATTCTTCATCATGCCCAATTTCTACCTCTTTTCCATCTACCCAAGCTCGCCAACCGGGGAAGTAGAAAATACTTGCCTGTATTGTTCCTGGTTTTTCCACTTTTCCCTGCCATCGAGCCCAATTGGTCCCCTTTTCCCATTTTCCACCTGAACTCTCCCCTTTCCCAATCATTAACCAGTCAGTTTTTGGAGCAGAGCGAGGAGCGATCCGGGCTGAAATTGGTAAATAATCGTAAAGACCAGCGGTTTGTTGATATTCCCAAGCTCGACCTGAAAACTTCTGCTCATCAGTTAGCGGTCCCATTGATTCTGGTTGGAAAAAAGACCAGTTGAAGACTATTACTCCTAACCCCAAAACAATTATTAACCAATAGCTTTTAACTAACTGCCAAACCGATCCAGCCAAGAGTGAAAAAAAGAAAACACAGCCCGCCAATAACCGCCAGGGGAACTGGGCTAATTGAAGGGGTTTAATAATCCGCCATAAAAAAACTGAGCGCTGGTGAGCTAAAAAAGCATAGGCCAAACCTCCTAAAAATAAACCCATCAAAAGCAGAGCCTGATTTTTAATCCTCCCCTTTTTTTTGAGAAAGAATTTTTGGGCAATAGAAAAAACAACCAGGAGAAAAACTAACAAGCCCAAAATCCAATGAAAGTGGCCAACCGGAAAGGGCATTCCGTCTTCCGCCCCCCAAAGAGACGGTCCCCAACCCCAAAAGCGAGTCAGGAAAAGTTGTTTAATGGAAACAAAATGGGCTCGCCAATCAAAATAACCAGAAAACATAGTCTCAATGTGAGTAAATTCTTTTTCGAAAAGCATCGGCAAAGTAAAAAAGGCTGACAAGCCCAAAGCCCAGATTCCACTCAAAGTTAACTGTCCCCACAACCTGCCCTTTCGCCAGGAGTATTTTTTCTCGATAACTAACCAATAGGCAATCCAGGCCAAAAAAGCGGGGGTAAAAATCAAAGCCATGATACTATGGGTTAATAACAACGAGCCATACCCCAAAGCCAGCCAAAACACATAGCGCCACTTTTCTTTCTCAACTAATTTTTTACCCGCCCAGAAAATCAAGGGGAACCAAATAAAAGCCCAAGCCTCATTCGTCGCTCCCCGGACGAAAACATCAACCGCATGATAAGGAGCCCAAATATAAAAAACTGCGCTTAGCAGCCCCCCCCAATCACCCCATAAATCTGCAGCCAAGATAAACATCGTCACCCCAGATAAGAAAAACTGTAGGGCAAAAATTACTTTTGCCGTAGTCATAAAAGTTAACCCCAGCCAACGAAATATTTGCCCAACATAATACGGCAGAGGAGGATAAAAATTAAACAACGGATAACCATAACCAAACCCCATATCCGGTACCCAACGGCAAGGAAATTGGTTATCTTGCCAACACTTCTCCATTTGCAACTGCCTCATCATTTGCAAATCATCGTGCATATTAAAGTAGCCAGGCTTAAACAGCCAGCGAGAAGCCAATAAGGCAGAAAGTAAAACTAGGATCAAGAAAAGTTTTTTCATTTCAGTTCGAAAAATAACAGTTTATCCTCGCCAACCTTAGGATATTCCGCTATTAATTCCAACTCCTCTACTCTGGGATACTCCATCCGGCTTTGATTAACCACTAAGTATACCTGATTACCAAATTCTTTGGCATTAAGCAAAGGTTCAGGCAAGACTTTAATCGGATAGCCAACCCCAATCACACTAATATTTGCTTCTTTTTCCAAATAAACCTGTAAACCGTTTGGCAAGGTGCCAAAATAACCTTCTGTTCCTACTACAATCCCTTTTTCTCGAGGCAAAACTCTCAGATAATCAGCTATCTCCTTAATCCCCCAACCAGAAGTCCACTCTTGAAGATAACCGGCTGATTCATCCCTTGGCAAGGGCGCTTTTCGAACATCAGTCCAAAGATGACAATTAAAAAGCAAAGCGGGAACAAAAAACAAAAAGATAAAAAGAGCGGGAATTTTTTTACTTTTCAGCCAGTTTTCTAAACACTCCCAGCCAAAAACAGCAAAAAGCAGAAAAACTGGCACTCCAAAAAGCAAATAGCGAGCAGTAAAAACTCTGGCAAAGACCGACTGAACCAACAAGGGAAATAACCACCAGCTAAGAATTGGTATAAGCCAAAAACGATCTTTTTTCTTAACCCCCGACCAGCCAATCCCCAATATTCCCAGCAGAAAAATAGGCAAAGTCAGATAAATTCGATAATAACGGAATACATCTCTAAGGTGGGGCCGCAAAGGATCAAGGGGATGTTTAAGAATTTCAGCCAATGGCCAAACATAGTCTTTATTTCTCGAGGCAATTAAGTGAAAATTAGGACCCAGGCGCAATAAATTATAGCCAACAAAAGCAAAAACCAGGCTTATTAAAATCAAAACTCCTAATTTAAATACTGGCCCCGGTTTAAATTTTTGCTCCTTTCGCCAATAAGACGCCAGAACAACCACTGGAGTCATGGCAACAAAAAATAAACCCGGACTTTTGGTCAACCAGCCCCCAGCTAAAATCATTCCCAAAATCATCGCCAAATCCAATCTTTGCTCTTTTCCCAAAATAAGGGCAAAAAGCAAAGCCCAAATGGCCGAAGCCGAAAGCAGGCTATCAACCAAAGCCATCCGATCAAAAAACAAAGTATAAGGAGTGAGTAAATATAAAAACATTACCAACAAACTTAGTTTAACTGATTTTTTAAGCCAATAAACTAAGCCTGCCAACCCCAACATGGTTAATAAGCCGGACAAAACCGAAACAAACCGACCGGCAAATAAGGGATCGCTAAAAACCTTCAAAAAAGGAATTGTCAACCACATAAAAAGAGGCTGCTTGCCATCTTGCAAAGGCAAAAACCGCAAAGTTGCCTCGGCCCTCATTACCTGGGCCCAACGGACATAGATCGCCTCATCGGCAAAAATGGGCAAAGAAGTTAAATTAATTAGGCGGGAAACAAAATAAAAAATAATCAAAAGAAAAAATAACAGTATTTCTTTTTTAGAAAAACTTTTCATCGCTTATTATACTTTCCCCGCCACTGATTAAATTTAACCTGAAAAATCTCTAAAGCCATTTTTTTAGACTCTTTGAAATAACGAGCCAAATAATTTTTGCCCTTACTCGTGCTAATGTCTTCGTCTTCCCACTCAACCGGCGCTTCCTTAATCTTTGCCCCTTGAATTTTGGCCATAAAAAGCAGTTCTACATCATAAGAGCTGACTGCCCAACCCTTGGCTTTTTCACCTAAAACATCAAGATAAGGAAAAATCTTCTTTACTAATTTTGCTTCAAAAAGCTTAAAGCCGCATTGCGTATCTTTGATTTCCCGCAATAACAAGACTCTTCTCATAAGGGCAAAAACAACTGCTCCGGCCCGCCGGAAAAAAGGAAACTCTTTACGCTCTAGCCCTCGGGAGCCAATTACCACCTGATAATCACTTAGCCAAGGAAGGAGTTTCTCAAGCTGGTTTAAGGAAGTCGATTGGTCAACATCAGTGAAGAGAATATACTTGCCCCTAGCAATTTTGAGCCCCCTGTAAATTCCGCCCGCTTTACCACAATGTTTAATTTTTAAAATTCGAAAGTTCTGGTTTTTTTTGGCAAAATCAGTTAGCAGCCTAAGACTATTATCAGTTGACCCATCGTCAGTTATTACTACCTCCCAGCTGTATTTTTGTTTTTTAAGATAATCAGCCATCTCATCTAATACTCCCCCTTTTAAATTAGCCTCTTCGTTATAGCAGGAAATTACTACCGAAAGAAAAATTGATTTACTCATTTACTCTTCCTCTTTCTCGAGCGCCTATGCCCCCGAATTTCACCTCCTGGTTAATTTCACCAATCCCATCCTGTCTTTTAAACCACGCCCCTAATCTTTCCGGATGAGGGGGGTCAATCTCATAAATAGTATACAGGGCTGAAGTTCTTTCCTGACTGGGACAACAACCTAGGTTGCAACAACCATGCCATTCCCATAAATAATCCCAAGCATAAGGAATCACCGGCGGCACATAAACATCAACATTAAAAGGGGCTTCTCCCTTTTGCTCGCAAACCCACTCAATGATTTGTTTTTGATTGCCCAAAGAAATATGAGTTGGCCCATCAACTCCAGCAACTAAATAGTTTTTTAAAAGAACACCATTATCCTTTAAAAAAACTAGCCAAAAAACTGGCAAAACAATCCAGATTAATTTCCTGGCAAAAAAATCCAAGAAGCAGGCGAAAAGCAAAATAAAAGCTGGGAAAAAACCGGTTAGATAATAGTCATATAAATTGCCGTAATTACCTACAAAAAAGAAAAGAGAAACAAGGGGAGTAAATAAAAATATTCCCAAAACTACTTTAAAAGAAAATTCTTTCTTTTTTAAACTTAAGAATAAATCAGCCAACCACCAAAGCAAAAAGAATAAGGCAATTATTCCCACCCATTCCAAATCAAATTCAATCTTGGAGAAAAAAGTCACATAATAATAATCAGTTATTCTTAATTTTATTAACTCTAGAGTGGGAAGGGCCCAGCTCTTTCCTCCATCAGCATTAACTTTACCAGTCAAAAAGCCAAGTAAGTTTTTGAACGTTAAAAAGCCATTTTTAAACTCAAAAGCAAGTTGGGGCAAGAAAGAGGCTAGAAAAACACCCACTCCAATTTTAAAATTCTTACTCCTTAAAAGTGGTTTTACTCTTAATTTTTTTAACCACACCAGTATCAAGATAGCCGGGAAGTAAAAAATCGCGCTGGCTGCCTCCAGTTGAAGAGCCAGGGCCAAGCATAGAAAAACCACCCAAATCCATTTATCTTTTTTTCCAAACCACCACTTACTCAAACCATAAACCAAAAGTAAAAAGAAAAAAGGCAAGGGCGAGGGATTAGAAAACCAGCGGGCAGAACGAACCAAGCCATAAGAAAATGCCCAGAGAGTCGCTGCCCCCAGGCCAACTCGTTTATTAAAATGCTTTTTCCCCAATAAATAAATAAGAATAATCGAAAAACTGTCAACAGCCCCCACTAAAGCGGCCGCTACCGCGGGGTTACCATGGCCCAAGGCGTATAAGGGAGCCAAAAAGTAAAACCAAAAAGGGCCTAAATAAATACCGCTCAGGCCAGTAGTTGGTCCAATCGCCGGCAAATCTCTAAAAGAAAGAATGTCCATAACTTTAAGCGCATCCCGACCCTGATCGTAATAAAAACCCAACAAATCTCCCTGGCGATAAACTCGAACAAAAAGACCAATCAACCAAACTAACCCCAACAACCACCACTCTTTTTTAATTTTTTTAAATTTCATCTTTTTGGCTCAAAGGTTTTTTGCTTAAATGATAAAAAGTGGTATCAAAAGCTTCCCAAGAACCAGCTATCTGCCAATTTCCGCTTACCTGGATTTCCCAAATATCAGCTCCTAGAGGATCAGGATATTTTTTTTGATCTTCAGCCACTACCATTAAATTCTTGGCTTCGGGATATTGGTAAAAACCCAAAGGCAAGGATGAACACTCCTTAACTAAAAAATAGCGGTAGCTCATGGCTCGAAAATCATTATAAGAAGCTAAATTAACTACATTATAGTCAGTCAAAGAATTTTTCTTAACTTGCTCACAAATAGACTCTGCTCCCAATCTCGCCCTTTTTACCTGATAATTAGGAGATTTCCACCCATGCCAATGGCTAAGCATTATAATTAAAAGCCCCGTCAAAAACAGCCAACTAAATTTTCTTAATATTTTTAAGGCAGCGGCAAACCACAAAATTAAAGCCGGCCATAAAAAACCAAAATAATGAGCATAAATGTGCTGCTTATAATTCCCTAAACCCAATAAGCCCAGCAAAACCCAAGTACTAATTAACCAAAAGGCTTTGTTTTTCCTTAAAAATACTGCTCCCACCGTTAAAAAAGTAAAAACAGAAGAAGAAAAAATCCACTTATCTTTTCTGGTAAAAAGATTGGCTAAAACTTGGTTGCTAATTTCCCAAAATCGACCAATCCCCTTGTAAGCTTTTAAACTAACTGTCGTTTGTCTTACCAGAAAAAAAGTTTTAAAAGCTTGAAAATTGGCAAGGTCATGTTTAAAGTCAAACAAAATCAAAGGAAGCATAAAAACTAAGAAGACCACTCCCGCTAAAATCAGGGAGGCTATAAATTTCTTTATCTGTTTTTTATCTTTTCTGGCTTCCCAAAAAGATAAAAGAAAAAAAATACCGGCTATTGGAAATAAAAGTAAGCCCAAATAGTGAGAATTTAAAGCCATGGCCAAACTAGCTGCCAACCAAGGCAAAAAACGAAATTCTTTTTTTTGCCAAACTCGATACAAAAACCAAATTGATAAAAGAGCAAAAAAACTCATGATGTTAGGATTCCAGGAAAAATTGGAGTAAGCAATCACTATTGGAGAAAAAGCCATTAGGACCGCCGCAATTAGCCCTGTTTTTTTATCAAACCACTCTTTCCCCACCCTAAAGGTTAACCAAACAGTAAGAACTCCCAGTAAAGCAACCATAATCGCCGGACCAACCGGACTAAGCCCGGCCAACAACAGGGCCGGAGCCATTAAGTAGTAATACCAAGGGCCTAAATACATATTGCCAATTGAAGTTTGGGGGCCAATAAACATCAAATCCCCTTTAGTTAAAAACCGGTGAACTATCAACACATCCCGCCCCTGATCGCCTAAAAACTCCATATAGGAAGAAATGCGATACAGCCTTAAAAAAGCGGCTAGTAAAAGGATAAAAAGCAGGGGCTTATTGCCAAATAAGCCCCTTTTAATTTTTGAAAAAGAAAATCCTTTTTTATTCACTTGCCTAAATTCATTTTGAACCAAAGGCCAAACAAATCTTTGAATCCGGCCAAAATTACCTCAAACTTAGCTCCGCTTGCCTTTCCCGCTCGCCGAGCAAAATGGGCAACGCCCACTTGTTCAATTTTAAAACCAGCCTTTTTAGCTTTAATTAAAAACTCTGAGGAAATAAACGGTCCGCGCTCAGACTCTAATTTTGGAATTGTATCAATTACCTTTTTAGAAACCAGCTTAAAACCACAGTCAATATCTTTAACCTTCAGCCCAAAAAGAAAAAGAACCATCAGCTCCCACAACCTTGAACCCCAAATGCGAACGAAAGGAGCCTTACGACCCAAATAATAACCGATGACTAAATCAGCCTTAGTCTGCTTTTGTTTTTCAATTAAGCGATAAATATCCTGAAAATCAAACTGACCATCGGCATCCGTAAAAGTAATCCATTGAAACTTGCTGTTATAAAAACCGCTTTTAAAAGCCGCCCCATAACCCCGGTTGGGACTGTGGGTAATCATTCTTACCTCTGGATGTTCTTTCATTATTTGTTTGACTATTGGCTCGGTTTTATCAGTACTGCCATCATTAACTACAACCACCTCCCACTTTTTGGCCACTTCTTTAATGACAGGAATCGCTTTTTCAATTGTGTTTTTAATATTAGCCTCTTCGTTGTAAGCGGGGAAAAAAACCGAAAGTTCAAGCAAAGGATGTTTACCCATGCAATTATGTTATCATATGCTATAGTTCTTGTCATAGCACATGAAGCAAAAACTCTTTTTCCTTAAGCCCCTGCTGCCAATCTTGCTTCTTTTAACCGTAACCACTTTGCTCATCTGGGGGCCATTCGCTTTAAACGACCAAATGAGCCGGGTTTTTGCTAACTACGATGGCCCTAATTACTTAATCATTGCCAAATGCGGCTATAATCCCGATTGCATTAGAACCACCTTTTCCCAACCTTTGCCTTTAGAATACTACCCAGCCCATTTTCCCGGCTATCCAGGCCTTATTTGGCTTTTTGACCAGGTCTTGCCAGGCTGGTGGGCTATGCTCGCAGTTAATTTTCTGGCTACTGCCAGCCTAACTACCATCTTTTATCTGCTTTTAAAAGATTTAAAAGTAAAAGGAGCTGCTTGGTTGGTTACCCTAGCTCTTTTTTTGCCGGCCAGAATCATGATTTTAAGAAGCGTGGGAGCGCCCGAGACCCTGTTTATCACTCTCTTATTAGCCTCTATTTATTTTTTCAGAAAAAAGAAATATCTATTCTCAGGTTTACTTCTCGCCCTTGCCCAAACTATTAAAAGCCCCGCTGTCCTTCTTTTTGGCGCTTATTTAATTACCATCTTTTTAAAGGATGTTTGGGGGAAGAAAAAGATAAAAGCAAAAAGGCTGATGAAATACTGGCCCTTGATTTTGGGACCCCTAACTATTATTCCCATCTTTTTAATCTTCCAATGCCAAACGGGCAATTTCCTGGCCTACTTTCACTCCGGTGATAACTTTCACCTAGTTTTTCCCCCTTTTCAAACCTTTGTCAGCAGTCGGTCTTGGTTGGGCGATTTCTGGTTGGAAGATATTATCTACCTTTATTTCTTGGGAGGAATGGCGGTAACTTTGCTTTGGAAAAAGTATAAAGCCGATATTCTGGCTATTTTCCCGATGGTTTTTTATGCGGCTACTCTTTTTATTGCTCATCGCGATCTAGCCAGATACCTCTCCCCTCTTTATCCTTTTTGGATTTTAGCTTTTGCTCCATTTCTAAAAAAGAAGGAGTTTAAAATTGTTTTTTTCTTGCTTCTTCCCGCCATTTATCTTTACACCATCAACTTCATCAACTATAATCTCGCCCCAGTCGCCGACTGGACACCGTATTTCTGAAAAGCTTACCTGCCTATTTTTTCTTCTTCCAAATTACCTTGTTATACATCAGCCAGTTATAAGGTAAGACCAGAAAAACAATAACAAGAGGTAAAATTAGCTGGCGGTACTGCTGACCCAAAAACTTGGTTAAAAAAGTGCCGGCCACTGTTTGAATAATTAGCGCCCCAGCTGAGGTTAAATTGAACTGCAAGAATTTTTTAAAAATGTTAATTACTCTAGTAAATTTTTCTTCCTTAAAAGTCCAAAGATTATTCCAAGTGAAGTTGGAAATAATTGCTAGTTCTGTAGACAATAACCACATTAGCCACTCAACCCAGCCTAAGCGCCCAAAATACCAAAGACTGATAGCATTAATTAAGTAACCAATAAAGCCAACGGTGCCGAATTTTAAAAACTTCTGAGTTGTCTCATCATGCCATCTGAGCAAAAAAACGCTTCGGAAAATGTCTTTAGCTGTTTGGCCGCTCATTTTTGACTCACCTGCTTTTCTAACTTGAAATTTTAAGGGAATTTCTTTGACTTTCGCCCCCAGCTTAACCATTTTGTAAAGAAACTCCAATTTATAACCAAATTTTCTTGAATAAAGATTATCCATATTCATTTTCTCCGCAAATCCCTTGACCCGAGAGGCCTTTAAACCAGTGGTTGGATCGGTAATTTGGAAAAAGTTTTTGAAAGGAAAAAAGAGGACAAGCCTAGCAACCAACCCTCCGACTTCTGAAAAAAATAAGCGCTTAAAACCCCAGCCCTTGGGGTTAGAGCCCCCCTCAACCTTTCTGGAACCCAAAACATAATCCGCCCCTTTGCTTATTTCTTCCAGCAAAGCCGGAATAGTTTCCGGCGGATGCTGAAAATCAGCGTCAAATTCAATAAGCGCGTCCGCTCCCATTTTCTTCATCGCGTGGCGGAAACCAACCACATAAGCAAAACCAATCCCTTTTTTTTCGGGGTTTAAATAAAGCTCAAGATCCGGATATTTAGACTGCAGTTCTTGGACAATTTTGAAAGTCCCGTCCGGAGAAGTATCATCCACCACCAAAAGCTTCATTTCCCAACCCTTGATTTTAGGAAAAGTCTTGGTAAATAAATAATCAATCATTTTGCCGATAGAATCGGCTTCATTATAAGTGGGAATTACCACCACCGCTATTTGTTTATTCATGTTATTTTTTTAAACACGCTTTCGCCAATAATCTAAAATATCTTTCAATGTCTGATCAAACTTAATCGTCGGTTTCCAGCCAGTCTGGCGCCTAAACTTAGAATAATCACCCAATAAAATTGGCACATCTGAGGGCCGTATCCGAGCTGGATCTTGCTTAACTTTGATTTTTACCTTACTCATTTTAAGTAACTTATCTAAAACTTCTTGAATCTTAACGCCCTTGCCTGAGCAAATATTGTAAACCTCGCCTGGCTCACCCTTAATGGCTGCCAGCCAATAACCTCGCACCATGTCCCGCACATCCGTAAAATCCCGAACTGCTTTTAAATTACCAACTAATAAAATCGGCTCCTTTCTCCCTTTTTCAATTTCCGCTATTTGTTTAGCAAAAACTGAGCAAACAAAAACTTCTCCTCGCCGAGGGCCAGTGTGGTTGAAACCACGGGTTCGAATAATTTTTAAGCCATAGTTTTGCTGATATTGATAGCCCAAGAAATCCAAAGAAATTTTACTTACCGCGTAAGGAGATAATGGCCTTAAAGGATTAGTTTCTTTAATTGGCACCTCATCGGGTTTCACCAAACCATATTCTTCGCTGCTACACGCAATTTGAATAAAAGGGTCAATCTTAGCCGAACGAATAGCTTCAAAAAGATTAACTGAACCAACTGCGTTAATTTCCATGGTCACCGAAGGTGAAGTCCAAGAAGTAGGAACAAAGCTTTGGGCCGCCAAATGAAAAACATAATCAGGACGAACATCCATCATTACCTTTTCCAAAGAGCTTAAATCCAAAAGATCGGCTTCAATCAAATTGAGCTTATTCTTAATCTGTTCAATATTTTCAGTTCGGGAGCGCCAGCGACAAGTTCCGTAAACTTTAATTTTCTTTTTCAAAAGAAGTTCAGCTAAATGAGAACCCGCAAATCCAGTAATCCCCGTAATTAAAACTTTCTTTTTCACTTACCTCTTGATTCTAACCAGAAAAATCCCTTTTGCCAAGAGTCAGTTTAAAAATAAAGACAACTAAGGGTAGAATAAGCAGATGGAAGTCAGAAAGACAATCGCTACCAACTCTCCTCAAGAAACCCAGCAATTAGCGCAAAAACTTATTGCTAAGCACCTAGATGAGTTAAAAAGTAAATGTTTAATTTTTGCTCTAGAAGGAGAACTGGGAAGCGGCAAAACTCAATTTGTGAAGGGCTTGGGCAAAGCTTTGAAAATAAAACAGACCATTAGATCTCCCACTTTTACTTTAGTTCATGAACACCCTTTTGGTTATCCTGCGAGTCCCAAGGGGATGTTTTATCATGTTGACGCTTGGCGCTTAAGCTATCCTCAAGAGTTCCTTGACCTGCGGCTTGATAAAATGATTCAGCCTGGAAATGTAATTACCATTGAGTGGGCAGATAAAGCAAAATCAACTCTAGAAAAAGTAACTAAAGGCAAAAAAGTAAAAATTATTAAACTAAAATTTAGCCACCTAAATCCCAAGCAAAGAAAGATTAAAATTACCAATGAAGATTAAAACTATTTTAAGCATTGATACTTCTTGTGACGAAACAGCTGCAGCGGTAACTTGCGGCCGCTGTGTTTTAAGCAATGTAGTTTACTCGCAAATAAAAACTCATCAACCCTGGGGCGGAGTAGTCCCTAACTTGGCTCGCCGCGAGCACCAAAAAAAAATCGGGCCAGTGATAGAAAAGGCTTTGAAACAAGCTAAGGTTAATTGGCCAGATATTCAAACTATCGCCGCTACTCAAGGGCCAGGGCTTTCCATTGCCCTGGGAATAGGCATTAAAAAAGCCAAAGAACTTTCGCAAAAATATAATAAGCCCTTGTTGGCTATTAATCACATGGAAGGACATTTCCTTTCTCCTCTAGCCCTAGACAACAAAGGCCAGGGGCCGATAAACAAAATAAAATTTCCAGTTTTAGGGCTTTTGGTTTCCGGCGGCCACACTCAACTAGTATTAATGAAAAAAATAGGGAAATATCGGTTATTAGGACAAACATTAGACGATGCGGCTGGCGAGGCTTTCGATAAGGTGGCGAAAATGCTTGATCTTGGTTACCCGGGCGGCCCAGTTATTTCTAAGCTCGCTCCCCAAGGCAACCCTTTAAAATATGATCTACCTATCCCTATGGCCAGGAACCAATCTTTAAATTTTAGTTTTTCGGGCTTGAAAACCGCCTGCCTTTACAAGCTTAAGAAAATTCCTGACAAACAAAAAAACAAGCGGTTCTTGCAAGATTTCTCCGCTTCTTTTCAAAGAGTATTAGTCCATTCCATTATTTTAAAACTCCAACTGGCAATCAGAAAACATCCTTTTAAGCAAGTATTTTTAGGCGGCGGGGTAATTAACAATCAACACTTAGTAAACGAAGTAAAAAAAACAGCCAAAATTAACAAAATCCAAGTTTTTCTTCCCTATTCCCAAGAACTGTTAACTGACAACGCGGCCATGATCGGGATCGCCGCTTTTTACAAAGCTCAAAGAAAAGAATTTGTCAAAAACATAGATGAGTTAGATAGAAAGCCAAATCTATGCTTCTCTTAAAAACCTTGGTCGGGGACAGCGGACTTGAACCGCTGACCTCTGCGTCCCGAACGCAGCGCTCTGGCCATCTGAGCTAGTCCCCGTTATTTAAACTGTTGTTTTATTCTGCGCATCCGCTCTCACACTCAAAAAATCCAATTTGCTCATCTTGAAAATCTTGCTCACATTTTTCTATACACGATTTACAACTATCAAATTTGGGAGTCTTTACTAATCTACATTGGCCATCAATTATCTGGCAACTTGCAAACTGACGACAGTTATCTCCAGTTGCATACATCATGCTGCACTCTTCGGGAATATTTGGGCCGCAAGTAATATCTAAGCCATGACAACTTTCTATACCACACTTTCCTGAAATTTGTGGAGGTAATTTTATTAGCTTGTCTGGCCTTTCTTGAACTTGAATTTGATAGTTGTTCCAAACAAACAAACTTAAGCCAGTCAGAAACAAGGCTACCATTCCGTAAAATGTTTTTCTGTTTTTTGCCATATGTTCAATTATACTATACTGTTTATTAAAATAACTATTTAAAGAGCGGGTTGGCAATTTCACATAACGTATACTTTTAAGAGGGGTTTCTCGAAGAGAAATTTGGATGAAGTGAACAAAAGTGTGGCGGAATTTCTTAAAAGCTGTTAGCAGAATTCAAGTCGCCCAAGAAAATTTTTGGTTTCAAATTGCTGAGGGTTGTGAGGACAGCCTCTTAAAACAAATTCGCCTTTATCACTATAAACAAAAACGTTTTGCCCAAAGTTTCCAAAAAGTATTTTTTCAACCTTAATTAATTTTCCCAAATCAAATCTATCAAGAGCCTTTTGTAATTGTTCATCTTTTATGTCACCAAGTCTTTTTGAATAAATTGCCATAGTTTCTAGAAGAAAAATAAATCAATTTTGCCTGACATTTCAGTATGGACGAAGTTTAATAAATTTGGAAGAGCGAATGCAAGAAGTGAGCCA
>Ga0209121_10001620_pt1 | contig 23569 bp, 18 predicted proteins | sample Cruoilmetagenom3_FD_187292 | JGI IMG/M metagenome (GOLD analysis project Ga0209121, IMG submission 187292) | Oil polluted marine microbial communities from Coal Oil Point, Santa Barbara, California, USA - Sample 3 (SPAdes) (version 2) | ecosystem: Environmental > Aquatic > Marine > Oil seeps ... | reverse complement strand
TGTCATGCTGGACTTGGTTCAGCATCTCATACCAGATCCTGAAATAAATTCAGGATGACACATTTGTAATTTGTCTCCTATTCGTGAAATTGTAGGGGCAGACCCCTGTGTCTGCCCTATTCCATTTCGTGAAATTAGTCCCAATTAGTGAAATAAAGCAATAAATATTCCTCTTCTCCTTCGTGTAATTCGTTATAAATTTGTGAATTAGTGGTGGATTTCTCTTTCTCTCCCTCCCCTCTCGGCTGAAGTCTGGCGTCTGGCGTCTGGCGTCTGATGTCTATTATCTGTTATTTATGAATTCGTTTTTACAATTCCTTTCTATGATCATATCCCCCTTAACTCCATCTTTTTAAACTTTCCCTTATGTTTTTTTAATAATTTATAGAACACATCTTTTTCATAAGGTTTATCAGGAACATTATCGGGATCGAGTACCTTATCTTTATGAAATTGTTGAAGTGCATAATGATTAGCTCCCTTTATATATTCTACAATTTCATCAACATCTTCGGACATCACATAATCCGGAACAAGTGTTGTTCTGAACTCATATTGAATGTTAGAATTTCTTATCAATTCCATCGATTCCTTTATCCTCGATATATCAACATCAACACCAGATGCATTTGAGTACATTTTAAATGATGACTTAATATCCATTGCAATTGCATCAATCAAATTCTTTTCCAACAAATTTTTAATAACATCAGGTTTATAACCGTTTGTATCGAGTTTTACCAAAAAACCCATTGATTTTATCCTGTATATATACTCACAAAGATCACTGTTTAGCGTTGGTTCTCCCCCTGTGATACATATACCTTCTATAAAACCCATTCTATTCTCTAACTTCTTCAGTAATTCGTTTCCATCCGTACAATTCATTTGAAATTTATTATAGAATACAAGTTCGGGATTATGACAAAAAGGGCACTGAAAATTACATCCGCATGTAAAAATAGTAGATGCAATCTTACCGGGATAATCTATTAATGTGGTTCCTTGGAACCCACCAATTTTCATCTATTTTATTATAAATTCCTTTCTCATCTTGAATTCCTCTTTCTTCCCTTTATTCCAATTTTTTACGGGTCTGAAATAACCTACAACTCTCGAATAGGTTTCTACAGGAATTTTAACAACTTTCTTTGTAATAATTTTCTCTTTTATGCCTTCCATCTTAGTTCCTCCATTTATTTCTCGGTTTCTATTTCGACGCCATATTTCTTCAATTCCAATTCTGTATGTTCATAAGGACAAAAGTCAAACTCTCCCGGTATATACCCATGAATTGGGCAAATACTAAATGTCGGAGTTATTGTATAATATGGCAATTTGAATTTGTATGCCACTTTCTTTACAAGTGCTTTACAACTATCTATATCATTTATACTCTCTCCCAGAAAGATATGAAACACAGTGCCCCCCGTATAAAGAGTTTGCAGATTATCCTGTAATGTTAACGCTTCAACCAGATCTCCCTTATAATCAACGGGCAATTGAGTTGAATTTGTATAGAATGGGGCATCCTCACCCTGCGTTATAATTTCAGGATATTTCTCTTTATCGATTTTAGCTAATCTATAAGATGTCCCCTCTGCCGGAGAAGCTTCAAGATTAAAGAGATTACTTGTGGAATCCTGAAATTTACTTAATTTGTTTCTCATAAATTCTAATGTTTCAATGGCAAATTTTTGCCCCTCCTCAGTTGATATATCACTTCCCAACAGATTCAATGAAGCTTCATTCATACCGATAAGACCTATTGTAGAAAAATGATTTGCCCAATATGAACCTAATTGTTCCTTTACATTTCTTAAATAAAATCTTGCATATGGGTATAAACCTACTTTTGTGAAGTTTTCAAGAACCTTTCTCTTTATCTCTAAACTGTCCTTTGCAATGTTCATTAATCGTTCAAGTCTTTCAAAAAATTCATCCTTATTTCTGGCAATATATGCAATCCTTGGAACATTGATTGTTACTACACCAATACTTCCCGTAAGTGGATTTGCACCGAACAACCCGCCTCCCCGAACTTTCGGACGGTCTTCCATACCCTTTTTACCATTCTCTTCTTTGACTACTTTAAGATTTAACAAATCTCCCCTCTTCCTTATTTCTCTATTATCAAGTCTTAACCTGCAGCACATACTTCTTGCATCATCAGGACTCATATCCGTATTAATGAAATTAGAAAAGTATGGGATTCCATACTTCGCTGTCATTAGCCAGACTTTATCAAGATTCGAGTCTTCCCAATTAAAATCTTTTGTTATATTATATGTAGGGATCGGAAATGTGAATATTCTTCCCTTCGCATCACCTTCCATCATAACTTCAGCAAAGGCATTATTAAGTATATCCATCTCTTTCTGGAAATCGCCATATACCTTATCCTTCCTCTCTCCTCCAATAATAACTTTTTCATTCTTTAAAATTGCAGGAACTTTCAAATCCATCGTTATATTAGTAAATGGTGTTTGAAATCCAACCCTTGTGGGAACATTCAGATTGAATAAAAATTCTTGAATCGCCTGTTTTATTTGCTTATAATCAATTTTATCATAATATATAAACGGAGCCAGTAATGTGTCAAAATTAGAGAATGCTTGAGCCCCAGCCGATTCTCCCTGTAGTGTATAGAAATAATTAACGATTTGCCCAAGAGCGGTTCTTAGATGTTTTGCAGGTTTGCTTTCTACCTTTCCTACTACACCTGTAAATCCTATTAGTAATATATCCTGTAAATCCCATCCGCAACAGTATACAGATAAGAGTCCGAGATCATGAATGTGGAGATCACCGTTTATATGTACATCACTTATATAATCGGGATATATCCTTTTCAACCAATATCTTGCACTTATTGCAGATGTAATATGATTGTTTAGCCCTTGAAGGGAATAACTCATATTGCTATTTTCATTTACTCTCCAATCATTCTGATTGATATAGTCATCTACTATCTTAACGGATTCATCTATTAATTCTCTGACATATCTCAACTTCTTATGTTGTTCTCTATATAATATATATGCTTTAGCAGTTTTTGCATGCCCCTCCTCTATCAACATTTTTTCAACCAAATCTTGAACATTTTCTACTGTCGGAATATTATCACCTTTATAAATCGCATTTAAAACTGCACCAATAAGATTTGTAATTCTTCTTACCTTTTCAAAATTGTGTCCACCAACACTTCTTACCGCTTTTTCAATTGCATTATATATCTTTTCCGATTCAAAGGGTACCACCCTTCCATCTCTTTTTCTAATAAATTCAATTGAAGAATTCATTTTACCTCCTATAACTTTTATATATAGTATCAGGATTTTAATTAAATGTCAAGCAAAAAACACAATATATAGTGTTTTGTTACATTAATAATACTATATATTGATATTTCATATCTTAGATTACAAACCTTATAATTGACTTTAATATAGCATTTGTATCTCTATATTTTAATTGATTATAAAAAATAAATCTTTTTATACTTTTTAATTTAAAAATACACAATCTATTAGATCCTTGTTGTGCATCCATTCAAATAGAACACTAAATTACACAATATAACTTGAGGAAATCAATTACTATTTTATTTTTCTATAAACTGTGAAATGCTGTTCAGGTAAAAAATCAAATTCCTTATCCAATTTATATCCTGCTTTTTTCATGTTATCCTCCATTTTAATTTATTACCTATTTTTCAAACCTGTTCCTTTAGTTTGTCCGAAGAAAATGGGTTGCCATTTGCAGGATATATTCGCTTCGCTCCATTTTTAATTATTTTTTCCCAACTGCTGAATACTTCGTTAATATTTTCAATAAAAATCGGGCGATGCCCTGTACCCACCCATATCAAAAAATTCATTGCAGCATCACCGACAAATGCCGAACCATCGCCTAAAATCATTGAAATTGAATCTTTTGTATTCCCAGGTGTATAAAGAATTTCCCCATTGATTCCAATATTGAAGTATATCGCAAAGAAAATTTCATATATCAAGATAAAAGCTTTTCCAGTACTTCCAAAAGTTCATCAATATTATATGGTTTAGAAAGACATCCTTTAAACCCATAAGCCTTATAATTCGACATTATCGGGTCAGTGGAATATCCACTGGACACTACTACTTTAGCATCCGGATCTAATTTTAACAATTCCTTTACTGCCTTGTCACCTCCCATACCTCCGGGAATCGTTAAATCCATAATAACAATATCATAAAAGTTCTCAGAATCCATAGCTTTCCTGTATTTATTTATTGCTTCTTCCCCATTTATTGCCAGATCAACATCAAATCCCATATTATTAAGTATTTTTTTGCTAAATTCTCTTATTCCTTTCTCATCATCCATTATCAAAGCTTTACCCCCTTCTTTGAAAAAAATATTTTTCTTTTCCTTCCCTTTTTCTCCTTGTTTCTTCTGGGCAGGTAAATATACACAGAAAGTTGCTCCCTTCCCTAAATCCGACTGTACTTCTATATATCCGGAATGATTTTTCACTATTGAATAACTTGTCGCAAGTCCTAATCCACTACCTGCTTGTTTGGTTGTAAAGAACGGATCGAATATTTTTGTTAAATGCTTCCCCGGTATACCAACCCCTTGATCTTTAATGCTAATCTTTATATATTTCATTGTTTTAAGAATAATTTTCCCCCGTTCTTTAATATTTTTATTCTCAATAGAAATTATTATCGTTCCCCCCTCAGGCATTGCTTGATTAGCATTAAGAACTATATTCTGTATAACCTGACTTATTTGCCCGGTATCTACATTCACACTGTATAAATTATCAGAGATAAGAAACTCACATTTTGATTTCGAGCCTCTTAAAACAAACTCTGCCGAATCCCTTACAATACCTACTATTGATGCTACTTCTTTAACAGGAGCTCCTCCCCTTGCAAATGTCAACAACTGCTGTGTAAGTCTTTTTGCTCTATCTGTCGCCTTCTCTACTTCTGATATCATATCTGTAATTTCACTATTACCTTTCATTTCCACCATTAAAAGAGAACAGCTTCCCATTATTATTGTAAGAAAATTGTTAAAGTCATGGGCAATACCACCTGCTAAAATACCAAGAGAGTCTAATTTTTCATTTCTTATAATTTCTTCTTGCATTTTTTTATAATTAGTTATATCTCGCAGTATAATCATAATTGCATGCTTTCTCTTATATAGAATAGATTCCAATGCAATCTCACACCATCTTTCATTGTTATCCTTTCTTACTATACGCACATCAAATATCGTAGATTCCCCTTTCTTTTTAGTGCTTCCAACAATGACTTTCTTTACTCTTTCCCTGTCCTTAGGGTGGATTAAATCCAAAGTATTAATACTTAATAGTTCTTTCTGCTCATATCCTGTTATTTCCGATGTTTTTTTATTTGCAAAGAGCATTTTATAATTTTTACAAATACATACGGCGTCATAGTTGTTTTCTACAAGTGTTCTATATATATCCTTGCTCTCTCTAAGCTTGTTTTCTACATATCTTTTTTGAATTGCCATCGAAGCTTGTTTTATAAATGCTTCGACAACATGCATATTTTCCAAATCCTGTTCACCTTTTTGTAAAATTATAACTACCATTCCAAATAATTGTTTCTCTTTTGTAAGTCCTATTGTATATATATTACCTATATTTATTAGTTTTTCAATTGAAGCACAAACACTTTTTGGAACTGTATCCAAAAGTATTTTGTACAATCCATTTTCACTACGATGTAATTTGCCATCATAAAGATTATGAATATATTTATCTTTTGCATTATAAACAACACCTACAGGATCTTTTCCTAAAATTTTTATAATCCTTGCCAATAATTTTTCAATACCGATTATAGCACGAGTAACTAAAACATTATTATCTATGTCTATCAAATTAATAGCAATAATAGTCTTTTCCCCAATAATTGTTTGAAGCTGTTTTCCAATAAATTCATATAAATCTTTTTCTAATGGAAAGTCAATAAATTTCATAGCAGTTTCAGATAAAAATTCAATATTTCTAATATGTTTATTTATTCTTTCTTCCGCTATCTTTCTTTCTGTAATATCCATTGCAAAACCACCCAATAGTTTTGAACCATCTTTTTGTACTATGGGAAACTTGTGCGTTTGATAGATATGTCTAATATTATTCTTGTCAAAAATAGCTCTTTCACTCATTAAATAACCCTCAGAAAGAGCTTTTTTATCATCTTCTATCATCTGTTTTGCAACCTCTTTAGGTTTTATCACTTCAAGGGTTGATTTACCTATCCATTCTTCATTTGCACCATATAGTTCTTCAGTATATCTATTAAAGTAAAGATTGCTGGATTTTTTATCTTTTATAAAAACAGATACCGGAAGGAAATCCATAAATGTAGAAAATCTCTCCTCACTCTCTTTAAGAGTCCTTTCAATTTCCTCTTTTTTACTTTCCAATTCCATATTGTAAAGAATTAACGCAATATCTTCTGCAAGTTCTTCGATAAGATCCTGCTCCTCTCTATCTATAACGGAGTATTCGGCCATACCAATTGAAATAACACCATATATTATCCCTTCATAAACAAGACGAATAGACATTGAACTCTCTTTGATATCCTTCCTGAAAAGCGGATAACCCATACATTCTTTATATAGATTTCTTATAACTATAACTCCTGATTTGCTTAAAGCTCTTTTTACACATTTACTAAACTTATTTTCTTTGAACATTGCATTAAGCGATAGAGAGTATTTATCGATCCCAGCTTGAGCAAACACTTTGTATTTCCCTTCTCTATCAAAGAGTACAATCCATGCACTGGTGTATTTTTTGGATGTAATAATATTTTTACATATACTTTTCAATAATCGTTTTTTATCCTTTTCATGAAGCAGTAACTGATTTATTGAACTGACTGTTCGAAGCATGCGATTAAGGTGTTTTACTTGTTCATATGTTCTCTTTCGCTCTGTAATATCCAAACCTATACCGAAAAAGAAATCAAACTTATCCTCTTCCTTAAAAACAGGTCGTACATGCCACTCCAATAGAATTTCTCTACCATTCTTTGTTATAACATAATTCTCATTAAAAGTAGATTTATTGAATTTTACCAATTGTTTGAATATATCAGATAGCATCTTGTGCTCTCTTTTGGGTACAAATGTATTGAGATAATCCTTTCCCCTTATTTCATCTAAAGTATACCCCATTTCATCAAGCATAGTTTTGTTCATTGTAATCGTTTTTCCATCTCCCCCAATCGCAACAAAATAAACAGGAGCAGCTTGAATAATAGTATTTGAAAACCTTCTTTCTATCTCCAATACTTCATCTGCTTGTTTTTGTTTAGTAATATCTTGTAATGTTTCTACCGCTCCGATAATCTTTCCCTTATTATCTCTTATCGGTGCTGTTGTAATTAAGAACCATTTCCCATTTTCACCTATATTTGAAAAAAACTCCTCACATATATAAGATCCTTCTATAAGTGTTGATTTATCGCATTTATCGCCATAATACTTAGATACATCTTCTTCCCCCAATTTATCTAATACAAGATCAGCCAGAACCGGTCTCTCTTCTTTATAAAAAGCCAACCATTGCTTCTTTGTACCGATAATATTTCTTGCAGGAATGCCGGTTAAATTCTCACATGCTTTGTTCCAGTAAATAACAATGTGAGATTTGTCGATTGCAAATGCTGCTATCGGACTTCCTTCAATTATCTGTGAAATTATTTGGTTATCATCAATCATATAAATTCCTTTATATATAATGTTTATCAAAAATAATCTATATATGCTAAAATATTTATCCAATCACTTTTTTACATATATAATAAACCTTCGTTTGTACTCTCATAAAATGATAAATCTATTGTTACTGTTTGTCAAGTTATTTTGTTGATATTTTGTAGATAGGTATAGACATATTAACCAATTTAAGGAGAAAGGAAAGTGTTAAATCCTTTCCTTTCTTTTAATTTATATCCCCCTTTCCTCTTCAATAAAAATTTAAATCCCTATTCCTATAATTTATTTCCGCAATTTCCACAGAAACTAGTTCCCGGGGGATTTTCCGCACCGCATTTTGGACATTTATTCATATTTAACGATGCTCCGCAATTACCACAAAACTTTCCATTTCCTGCAGGCTTTCCACATACAGGACAAATTGTCACCTTACTTTCTATCTTTCCCGTAAATGTTTTTGTCTCTGCTGCTTTCTGCCATATTTGTTCCTTTGTCATTGCTGCTTTAGCCGCTGCAACTTCCACATTAATACGGGGAGCACAATCTATACAAAGTCCCTCCTGTTCATTCCAACAATTTTCACATACCCATTTTGTACATTTCGGACACCTGTGGAAATTTGTTTTTATTTCATTTTGGACTTCTTCGAATACCTTTTCATGTTCCTTATGCCATTCAGGAGTCATACCTTGAAATTTTTCGTTAAGAACATTTGATCCTCTATCAATTCCATATCCAATATTTCTCTGACCAGCCATTTGGGCAGCAGCACTTGCAATTTTACCAAATCCTCGAAAGAAACGGCCTTTCTTATATGTTTTTGATTCAACGAATCTTGTCTTGTATCCTTCTTTGCAATGATCACAATAGAATGTAAATTGGAATCCAGATTCTGTACTATTATCAGCAAAATTATCAGAAAAACCTATAAGCTTACCTTCACTCATTTTTTCCTCCTTATATGTAATGGTTTTCCACATTTTACGCATTTATCATTTACTGGAAGTTGTTCTTTCCCGCAATGAGAACAGGTTATCATAAGTCTTTCTCCGCATTTATCACAGTAATCTCCCAAAAATGTATCTTCTTCACAATAGGGACATTTTATTTGTAAAGATAAACCGCAATTTGGACATACAATATAGTCTTTTTCTACTGGTATTCTACATTTCGGACATCTTAGTGCTTCGGTTGGATTTACCTTTCCACAATAAGGACATATATTTGTATCAGAGGGAACTAATTTACCACAATACTTACACGGATGTTTATATCCAGGCATATCTTACCTCCTTATCTTTATTTCTCCTTTATCCATTTCTCATTATCATCCTTTGATGAAATATTGAACTTCAAAAGACTTATTACATCATTTTCCCACTGTTCTTGTGAATAATGTATTATTCTTCCAATGAAAAGATTTCTCAATATCCTTAATGAAGAAATTTTCTGAATTGCAAATAGATATTTTTGATATCTGGGCTCGATTAACCTTTCATTAGAAAGATATATAGGTTCCCTTCTGAAATTTATTGCGAGCATACATCTATTTATATTTTTTATTAGCTCATCTATCTTACTATTCATATCTTCCTGTGATAAATTTTGATATTCATTTCTGCTTACAATTCTAAAAAAGTATGTTGCTTTTCCTCCACCTTCCTCTGATGCTGCCTCAATTGCTATTGCATTCCCAAATTTATTCGAATAAATCGGAATCATAAACCATATATACTCACCTGTCAAATCTCCTAATAATCCTCTTTTTATACCTATACAATTTTTTTGTTCCATAGAGTATTTTTTTAAAAAATTATATCCATCTTTTATTCCGAATATGTCGATTCTTTTCTCAAGTCTATTCCAGAGTTCGGATTCTATAGATTCAACATCACTTCGTTTTGCAGCTTTTCCCTCTTTCATTAGTCGAGCTAATTTCATTAAAGTCATAGTATTTGTATTTGGTAACAACTCACCTAAATAAGATTGCACCTTTAATTGAAGTTCAGTATATATTTCCGATAAAGTATCTTTAAAGGAATCATATTTCATCCCCATCATAGAAAACACTATCTTTTCATCATAGTCCGTTTTCATTACTATTGAATAATCCTCAGCTGAAATATCCGATACATCACTATAAGGTATTCTTATAATTTCTCCCTTATCCGGTATACTAACTATCCCTGTTTCATATAATTTTATTTCACACTTTCCTTTGTACTTCTTATGCCCCTTTTCATCGTAAAAAACAAAATTAGCATTTACTCCCGTTTTTTTTATAGATTCATTCATCAATAGATCTTTTATAAGAATTTTGTTCCGTAGTGAAGAAAATATTCTCAGGAAATCATCATATTTATATCCTAACTTAATTAATTTAATTGTTAAATTTGGTATTATTTTTAATACTACAACGAAATTCCTCTCTTGAAAACTAAATATATTTCTATATGAAATAATCATAGGTGATTCAAATTTAGGAATAATGGATAGTGTTTCCTCATCGAGAATTATTTCACATCCCTTCTCCATTGAAATATTTTCCTCTTCAATTAGGAAAAATGCTCCCGAACATTTAAATATCTCCATATATTATATTATAGATTTATTCAATTTATTGTCAAGTAATTTTAGAAATCCCCCGGCAGATAAGTATATACATATACAAGTTACAAGTGGCAAGAGTCAATAGCATTGCTATTGAGGGAAAGCCAACATAGTGTGAACGAATTGTAAGGGCAAACCCCTATGTCTGCCCTCTTTCTCCTTTGTGCAATTTGTCTCCAATTCGTGAAATTAAAACAAAAGATTATTCTCTTCCCTTTCGTGAAATTAGTTTTCAATTCGTGCAATTAAAGCAATAATTGTTTCTTTTCCTTTTGTGTAATTCGTTCCAAATTCGTGAATTCGTGGTGGATTTCTCTTTCTTCCCTTCCCTTCTCGGCTGAAGTCTGTCGTCTTATGTCTGATGTCTATTTCCCATTATTTGTGAATTAGTGGTAGATCTCCTTATTTCTCCCCCTCCCTTTCAAACTCAAAACTATAATACTATATATAATTCGTTCCTATTATATACGATGCTATTATAAAAGCAGTTTCAACTCTATATAGATTTTTACCAAGTGTTGCAAAATTACATTTTTTATCTCTAAGACTATTCAATTCATTATTCGAGAATCCCTCTTTTGGCCCAATAATCAGATTTTCAGTTTTGCTATTATATTCTTTAGATAGGCTTTGACTTGATTTCCAATACAACACAATAGATTTTATTCCAACCTTAATATCATTAATACTATTAAACACACCCAAAATCTCTGTATAATTTGGATTATTGGATTGTTTCATACCCGATATAATCCTTTTTTTAATTCTTTCTACATTAATTTTATAAGAATATTGCTTACTCTTTTCTCCTATAAAAAACCCAATCCCCTTAACGCCCAATTCACCTGCTTTTTCTGCAATAATATCAATCCTTCTCCTGTCTGTTATGCCAACGAATATATTAACAGGCGTCCTAATTTCTTCACTGATTACTTTAACGATATTGAAATAAGCCACATTATTATCAATGCTTATAAATCTCGTATTATATAGATCCCCTGATTTGCCTATAAGCATTACATTTTCATCTTTCTTTAATCTTTTTATCCTTAAATGTTTAATTTCATCTATATCATTTATAATCGCTTTATTCCCCCTTATTTTATTTAATATATACGAAGACATAATCTATCGTTCATTATTAGCCTGTTCAATTGTAAGGTCATGAATTTTTTTTAATAAGATTTTCAATTCCTTTGATTTCACTCTCGGTGTATGTATAATCGTTTCTATGATTACATCCCCTCTAATTCTTCGTCTTAAATCCGGGATTCCTCTCCCCTTTATTCTATATTCCTGACCTGATTTTGTTCCTGGATTTATTTTTAACTTTACGGATTCATTTATCAATTTAATGGTAACATTATCTCCAAATACAGCTTGATATAATGTAATCGGGAGTTCAATACGAAGATTGTTTCCCTCTCTTCTGAATTTCTTATCAAGTTTTTCCTCAATTATAACATTAATATCACCATTTACACCGCCACCCTCAGGGTAGTTCCCCTCCCCCTCTAATGTAATATAATTACCCGTTGACACTCCTGGTGGAATTTTAATCTTGATTGTATCCTCTTTAATAATTCGCCCACTCCCATAACATTTTTTACACTTTGTTTTTATAACTTTTCCGGAACCACTACACTTCGGACATACGGATTCTCTTATCATTGTACCGAAAAAGGATTGCGTTTTCTGCCTTATAACACCACTACCTCCACATGTTGAACAATTTTCAACATCCTTTCCTCCTGTTCCGCTACATTCGGGACATTTATTATATCTTTTAATTTTTATATTCTTCTCAGCACCTTTAATAATTTCTTCAAGAGAAAGCGGCAATCTCACTCTAAGTGTTTCACCTACATTTACTCTCCTCCTACTGTTTGATGTTCTAAATCTAGACCCACCACCTCCTCCAAAGAATATATTAAATATGTCCCCAAAGCCACCAAGATCTCCAAAAATATCTTTTAGATCATCAGTGTGTGTGAAATTATTCCATGTAAATCCAGAATCACCAAAACTATTATTAACTCCACTAAATCCATAAAGATCATACATCTTCCTCTTTTGAGAATCCATTAAGACCTCATAAGATTCAGAGATTTCTTTAAATTTCTCTTCCGCCTCTTTCTTTTTATCCCTATTCAAGTCTGGGTGATATTTTTTTGCAAGTTTTCTGTATGCTCTTTTAATTTCATCCTCGGTGGCACCTTTGTGCACACCGAGGATTTCATAATAATCTCTTTTATTACTTCCTGACATTATTTACTTTTCTCTTTCTTTTTGTCATCATTATCTACAACCTCATAATCAGCATCTATCGGGCCACTATCAGCTTTTTTCTCTTTTTCCTGGGTTGCTTCTTTTGTTGTATCATCCGTTGTTGCATCAGCTGTAGCATCCTGCGTATTCGTTTGCCCCTCTTTAGATTTATAAGCTTCTTCGGCTAATTTGTAAGATTCCTTTTTGAGATTTTCCGTCTCCTCTTTTATCTTATTGATATCATCACCTTTGTTTGCTTCCTTTAAATTTTTAAGAACCTCTTCGATTTTCTCCTTTTCATCGTTAGATATCTTATCTCCAAAATCCTTTATTGATTTTTCAACAGAATAGATAATAGAATCTGCTTGATTCTTAACCTCTATCAATTCCATTTTAACCTTATCTTCTTCCTCATGATCTTTAGCTTCATTTACCATTTTTTCTATCTCATCATCAGATAATCCACTTGAAGCTGTAATCCTAATCTTCTGCTCTTTTCCTGTTGCCTTATCTTTTGCTGATACATGCAAAATACCATCGGCATCAATATCGAATGTAACATCGATTTGAGGTACACCTCTTGGTGCAGAAGGAATACCTACAAGTTCGAATTGTCCCAACAGTCTATTATCAGCAGCCATTTTCCTTTCACCTTGTAAAACATTTATAGTTACGGCAGGCTGGTTATCAGCTGCTGTTGTGAATATCTGATTCTTTCTTGTTGGAATGGTTGTATTTCGTTCAATCATCTTAGTCATAACACCACCAAGTGTTTCTATCCCAAGCGAAAGGGGTGTTACATCAAGAAGTAATACATCTTTCACCTCACCGGCCAAAACTCCACCCTGGATAGCAGCACCTACTGCCACAACTTCATCCGGGTTTATTCCCTTATGAGGTTCTTTCTTGAAAATTTCCTTAACTTTTTCCTGAACTTTTGGCATCCTTGTCATACCACCAACAAGTATAATTTCATCTATATCCTCAATTGTTAATTTTGCATCTTTCAATGCATTTCGACAGGGACCCATTGTCCTTTCTATAAGATCACTTACGAGAGATTCAAGTTTTGATCTGGTTAATTTCATCTCGAGATGCTTGGGACCAGATGCATCCGCAGTAATAAACGGAAGGCTTATCGATGTTTCAAGAGTGGAAGAAAGCTCGCATTTGGCTTTTTCCGCGGCTTCTCTAATTCTCTGGTGTGCCTGTTTATCTTTCATCAGGTCTATCCCATTTTCTTTCTTGAATTCCTCAGCTACCCAAAGAACAATTCTCTCATCAAAGTCATCTCCGCCAAGATGAGTGTCACCATTTGTTGATTTTACTTCAAAAACACCATCACCTATTTCAAGAACCGATATATCAAAGGTCCCTCCACCTAAGTCATATACCGCAATTTTCTCATTCTTCTTTTTATCGAGCCCATAAGCCAAACTTGATGCAGTTGGTTCGTTAATGATTCTTAGTACATCAAGACCGGCTATTTTCCCTGCATCTTTAGTTGCCTGTCTTTGTGCATCATTGAAATATGCAGGAACAGTAATTATTGCCTGAGTAACCGTTTCTCCAAGGTATGATTCCGCAGACTTTTTCATATATGCGAGAATCTTTGCTGATATCTCTGATCCTGAGTATATCTTATCTCCTACTCTTATTCTACAGTCACCATTGTTCCCCTCTACTAATTGATATGGGATTCTATCCACATCACTTTTCACCTCTTTAAAGCGTCTTCCTACAAATCTTTTAATAGAAAAAATAGTATTCTCAGGATTAAGTACTTGCTGCCTTTTAGCAAGTGTTCCAACCAGCTCTTCCCCATCTTTTGTGAAAGCGACCACACTTGGGGTAGTCCTTCCTCCGTCAGGATTGGGAATTACTTTTGGTTCCCCATTTTCAAGTACTGCTACACATGAATTTGTAGTTCCCAAGTCAATTCCAATTACCTTATTTTTAGCCATTATTATTTGCCTCCTTATCTATATTTTCATCATTTTTTATAATCTTTGAAACAATCACTTTTGCAGGTCTAAGTATTTTATCTTTATATTTATAACCTTTCTCATATTCTTCGATAACAATATCGGATTCTTTGCCTTCGACCTCTTTATGGGTTAATGCATGATGAATTCTCGGGTCGAATTTCTTTCCTAAACTCTCAAACTGAACAATATCTTCCTTTTTGAGCATATTATGAAACTGTTTGTAGATCATAATTATACCTTTCATAATCGACATTGTATGTTCATCAACCTCATCCTTATTAAATGACTGTAATGCTCTTTCAAAATTATCCATTATCGATATTATTTCAAGATATACATTCTCCTTAGTATATTTCCTTATCTCATCAACCTCATTTTTCATTTTCTTTTTATAATTTTCAAAATCAGCTGCCATTCTAAAATACAGATCCTTATATTTTTCAGCTTGATTATTCCTGTTCTCTAACTCTTTTTCCAAGCTTATTATACGATCCTTATAAGTTTCTATCTGCCCTCCAGATTTTTTGTCTTTTTTCTTTGATTTATTCCTTTTATAATTATGTGATTTCTTTTTTAACAAATAATCTTCTTGCTTGCTATTCATTGTTGAACTTTCATTTGTACTTTCATTTAACTCATACATTACTAACACCTCCAAACGACACAATAATATAGTTATCTAATCAATTTTTGTCAAGTTTTTTAATATATTAAATTTGAGAATATATAGTCTGATATAAGGAATCCTCTATCAGTTAGACATAAATACTCTCTATCAAATATAACTAATTCTCTTTCTACCAAATTATTTAAAAAATTAGATTTATCATTATTAAAATCCAAATTAAATTTTCTATCCATCTTATTAATATTTAACCCCTTCCTTAATCTCAAATGAAGAAATATATACTCATTAATTATCTCACTCTTACTAAGTTCCTCAATTTCTTCCATAACTATAGTATCGTTTTCAATCCCCTTGATATATTTTCCAAGATTTGCAATGTTTTTTTCTCTCTTCCCATTAAAATATGATGTAGCTGACGGTCCCATACCAATATAATATCCTCCATTCCAATAAGTAAGATTATGTTTGGATTCATAACCCTTGAGTGTAAAGTTTGAAATTTCATAGTGAAAATAACCTGATTCCTTAAGTTTTTTACATACTAACATATATTGTTTCTCAATAACACTATCCGAAGGCATTTCTATCATACGATTTTCGACCATTTTCATAAGTTTTGTATTATTTTCTAATGTAAGAATATAAACGGATATATGCTCCGGATGCATCTCTATCACTCTATCCAATGTCATTTCTAATTCATCTTCAAACCCGGGAATACCTATTATAAGATCAACACTTATATTATCAAATCCTGCTTTTCTTGCATTATTAAAGGCATTTGTATTATCGGTAGTATTATGAATTCTATTAAGGAATGTTAGATTAGCATTATCCATAGATTGGATTCCCAAACTCAGTCTGTTAACACCCATATTTTTTAAATGTTTTATTTTATTATAATTAATCGTCCCAGGATTTACTTCAATCGTAAATTCCTTAATGTTTCGAAATAGAGCAAACATATCAATTATTTTATCCAGCTGATTAAATGACAACAGTGATGGTGTTCCTCCTCCCAGGTATATAGTCGAAACACTATTAAAATCGAATCTTTTCTTCCTTATTTCAAATTCCTTAATCAGTGATTCTACAAAGTGATTATAGTTACTATCGGTTTCAGAGTAAAATGCACAGTAATTACATTTTTTCAAACAGAATGGGATATGTACATAAATCGAGTTAATTTTACACATGTTGTATTGCTTTTACAATTGATAAAGCTCTTCCCATATCCCCTATACCATCAACATTTATATAGAGAGTTTTATATCTTACTAATAAATTAAATCCCTTTTCAAATATTAAAGCTAAATAATTCATAAAACCTATTTCTTCAAAGAACCTATCTTTATTTTTAGTATCAATTGTATAATTTTCAACTATGGAATTTGCTTTTAGTACTTTTTCTATTTCACCGATATAGAATTTTATAGATTCTTCATCTATAATATCTATTTCGACAATTCCTTCATCAGGTTTGTTTTCAATAAGATCATCCAATATTTTTTTATTCAAACATTTACCATTTCTGAAATAAATTTTTATACATTCTGAATCACGCAGCTTGAATATCATATCTACATTATATTTCCCTTTTGTAAACTGTTTTATTCTTTTCCTAATATCTAAATTGCTTATCTCTATTGTGATTTTCATCTTGGAGACCTTAGAAGCCTATTAAATCTCACTTTCTTCCATATTTGGTACAAGGGCACTCTATTATCCCATGAAAACCATATAAAAAGAGGTGTTCCAACAATATATTTATTTTTTAACGGCCCCCAAAACCTTGAATCATCCGAGTTATCCCTATTATCACCCAACATAAAGTATTGATCTTCAGGAACTATAACGGGACCAAAATTATCCCTTATAGATAAACCTGTAAACATAAATTCTCGATTTACCCAATATCCCTGTATCAAAGACGAATCAAGCTTTATATTGGGGTATACTGTCGCGTCAATATGCCTTGCATATGGTTCAATCATCTTTTTATGATTAACATATAGCTCCTTATTTATAATTTCAATCGTATCTCCCTGAAGACCTACACATCTCTTAACAAACAATTTATTTGCATAAGGATATTTGAATATGACTATTTCTCCTCTTCTTGGTTTTTGCCATTGTGTAATAATTTTATTCGTAAGAGGTACTTTTATCCCATAAGTTAATCTATTTGCAAAAAGAAAATCTCCTATCATAATGGTATTTTCCATTGAACCTGTGGGAACTAAATATGTCTGTACCAAAAAACCTTTAATCAATGTTGCAAAAATTGCGGCTACTATTAATGCTTCTATCCAATCTTCGAATGCTGTTTTTTTTCTCTTTCTATTTCGTCTAAATAGTTCCATAAAAATCCTACCTTTCTATATTTAATGCTACGAGAAAAGCATTTTGCGGGATATCTACCTTTCCAACCCGTTTCATCCTCTTTTTCCCTGCTTTCTGCTTCTCGAGAAGCTTTCTTTTCCTGCTAATATCACCACCATAACATTTAGCAGTTACATTTTTTCTCAATGCTTTAACCACAGCTCTGGAAATTACTCTTTTACTAATAGATGCCTGAATAATAACCTCAAACATCTGTCTCGGTATCTCCTGTTTAAGTTTTGAAACGATTTTTTGTCCAATATAATATACTTCATCCTTGTGAACAATTGTTGATAAAGAATCGATTTTTTTACCATTAACAAGAATATCAAGTTTTTCGAGTTGTGATTCTTTATAATCGACTATATAATATTCCATCGAAGCATAACCTCTTGTCACGGATTTTAATTTATCATAAAAATTGAATATTATCTCTGATAACGGAAATTCAAATTCAGAACTAACTGTATCTTTTGTTATATACCGAACACCTAATTGAATCCCTCTTTTCTCAAGTGACAATTTTATAATATTAGATAGATATTCATTCGGTGTAATAATGTTAACCCTAGCATATGGTTCTAATATACATTCGATTTTTGAAGGATCGGGTAATTTCGAAGGGCTGTCAATTTCAACAATGGTCTCGTCTTTTAATTTAATTCTGTATGTTACATTTGGCATTGTAGCTATAAGACTTAAATTATATTCCCTTTCAAGTCTCTCCTGTATTATTTGCATATGAAGTAAACCCAGGAATCCGCAACGATATCCGAATCCAAGGGCTTCGGAAACTTCTTTTTCATAAAAAAGAGAAGCATCATTCAAGCTAAGCTTATCCAGAGCTTCTCCAAGTTTTTCATAATCTTCACTTTCAGATGGATATAATGCGGAAAAAACAAGAGGTATAATCTTTTTATATCCTGGCAATGATTCAATATCCGATTCTTTTGAATGTACAACAGTATCACCAATATGAATATCCTTTAAATTTTTTATTTCACCTATTAAATATCCTACTTCTCCGGCAGATAGTTTATTAACTGATTTATTAGGGATTGTAAACAATCCAATATCATTTACCTGATATTCTTCCTCTGTAGCTATAAATTTGATTATATCTCCCTTTTTAACAATACCTTCATAAATTCTTATATATGGGATAGCTCCTCTGAATCGATTATAAATAGAATCAAAGATTAATGCTTTTAGAGGTTTCTCATATTCGGTTTCCGGAGGAGGTATTTTTCTTATAATTTGCTCAATAACATCTTTTACACATTCACCTGTTTTAGCACTTATTTTTAATATTTCATCTCTTTCGGAACCAAGTAATTCAATGATCTCATCTTCCGTTTTTTCAATATCACATCCGGGTAAATCTATCTTGTTGATTACAGGTATAATTTCCAGGTTATTATCAACTGCTTGATAAAGATTACTAATCGTTTGCGCTTCTACCCCCTGAGTCCCATCCACAAGAAGAATAGCTCCCTCACATGCCCCCATGCTCCTTGATACTTCATAAGTAAAATCGACATGCCCGGGTGTGTCGATTAAATTCAATATGTAGTCTTTTCCATTCTCCGCTTTGTAATTTAAGCGTACATGATGTGCTTTGATTGTTATACCATGCTCTCTTTCAAGTTCCATACTATCTAAAAATTGTTCTTCATGCTTATCTCGTTTTAAGCTACCTGTAATTTCCAAAATTCTATCTGCAAGAGTGGATTTCCCATGATCAATATGGGCTATAATCGAAAAGTTTCTAATTCTACTCATATTATATCTTTACTCCATATGATATATGTATATAATAATCAATGTATTGTCTTTTTATATCATAGTAATATCCTACCTCTATCGGAAGTGTTATATAATAATAAGATATTTTAAATATCCCTCTAATCCCTATATAATTCCTATACGATAAACTTTGAGAATTTGTATCATATAGAAAATAAAAATCATTGAATAAACCCATAGAAAATTGTTGTAGATATGGGAGTGTGAAAGGTCCTATGTTAGTTCCAACATTTCTTGCGATTATAAAATCACCTCCAATTTCAAAGCTCTGAGGCATTTTATAATTGGGAATATCATCATATCTCCCCTTATTTGTAAATACTGAGGTTTTATCCAAATCACCGGTAATAAAATAGTAATCATAATTATAATGATATATAAATCTTCCTTTATAAGTTTTATATAGAGAATGATGTATGTTAAATAAATTGTAATCTTGATAACACAATATTTTACTTGAAGCAAATTTCTCATTTATCACAATTGAAAAATTATCTTTTGGTAGAACATCTCCGTTATATGTACCTACACCAATTCCATAATAAAAGGATAAATCGGCAAATCTCGTAGTCACATCACCCCATCTCGTGTGATAGATACCAATATTGAATCCCGAATAACTCCTTGCATCAGAAGATAAATTATAAGGTACATCTACAAGCAATACCCCCTCTTCCGTAATATCATATTCGAATTTCCCACTATCTGGATAATAGTTCTTAATAAATGGAAAACGCATATAGTACAATGTAATAGTCGGATAATACATACTATTAATATAGTTGAACATAATAGTAGGTATCGGATTTCTTATATTCGTACAAACAAAACCCAAAATTACATTTTTCATCAATGGATCGAATAATAATGCGGATATACCTAATCTCGGATTGAAATAGATCGCAGAATTATCCTGAATGTAATAATCGGGAATTATAAGTGGTAAAATCTCTTTAACCCTTACAGAAGAAATTGCATTGTATTTCCCTTTTCTAACAATATCAACGGGATAATAATCAGGAAGTGATACATTTGTAAAATTATTTTTATAATCTGTTTTATTTATCTTTTGTTTTTTCTCTTCCGAACATAATAAAAAACCGCTTTTTCCTCTGTAATCGATATAATATATCGAATCCTTGTTTACAAACGGTTGAAATACACCGGCAACAGACTCTATTACTTTGTTATAAATATGAGCGTTTATGTTATATTTGTAAATATCAGGTTTACCATCAAAGTAACCTACAAAATATAAAAGTGAATCATTATAGAAATATGGTTGCCTTGCTTCACCTTGAGGGGAATATATGCTATCAATGAAATATCCGTCTATGTTTATAATTTTTATATATCTTGTTTTTCCAACATGCTCATAAGCAATCATTCCATTATAACATGATGGAGTAACCAAGTATTCAAAATCATTGGGTTCTAAAATATCTTTACTATGCCTACTATTTATGTTCATACTTCTCAAAATGCCCTTCGAACCGGATAATTCCGTATAAACGACAGTACTGCAATTGAAAAATGTTGGATTCGTAACTTTCGCATATTTTGTAAGATTTTTTCTCTTTCCTTTTTCGATATCATATAGAATTATATCTTCACAAAGTGTTCCTGACCTACTATGTGTCTTTTTAGAGTAGATTAGAAATGTCCCATCACTTGAAATGTCAAAATAAGCTCCTGCATTTTTATCGACATTATATTTCTTATTTCCTTTCATATAAAATAATTCATTTGAAAAACGATCAAGATCATTAAAACCACAGTAAATATCTATAGAATCGTTATTCAAATAACCTTTTACATATTTTACCGGTGATATAACAGCATTATCCTTATATTTATCTATTTTATACATTTCAATCTTTTCTGATTTCCATTTCTCAAAATCCGTATAGAAAAGATGTCCCGTACTTAAAAGATAATTGAACTGAAAAGGGAATAGTAATCCTAAAAATGATTGTGTATTAAGAATATCTTTAATATAGTTTTTATTCTCTTTCATCTTTGCCCGTACAATCGAGTGCCCCTCTTCATAGAAATATCTCCCGTCAATAATATCATTAATCGCTGTTTGATCAAGAAAATTATAATTTAAAATTGTATTATCTATAAATCCTGCTTTTAAAAACATCTCTCTATTCTCGTCCCAGCTTTCGGCACAGTATTGAGCAATACCTTCATAAAACCATGTAGGGATCGATGACATCGTAAGTATCCGAAAAGTTCCCCAGCCAAAGGGGGTAAGAGCTCTAAATGTAACTATATGTGAATATTCATGCCTTGCCACTCTTCTCAACCAATCTATATTACCTGTGGTATTTAAATAGTCGGGTTTTGTATAAATAAATATTATATCACCCAATGGCATAGCAAAACCATTTGCCACCATATCATAATTATTCAGAATAACATTCGTAGGTTTTATTTTGGTTCCAAGTACAAAATTAACAGAATCTTTAAATCCCTCGAGGATTCTTGCAACCTTTATTGCTTCAGCAGTATCATCACCAGAGTAGTAGATATTAAAATCCCCGGTATATATATAATTCCATTCTAATTCGGGATGATTGAATCGTTCGAGGTATCCTGCATTTAAATTATTAAGCAATAATAACAAAGAAACTAATAAGATATATCTTCTTGAAATGTATTTCATATTAAAGGTTTATACCGATCGTAACCCTATGAGCATCTCCTATCACTATCATAGGAGTGTATGTATAATCAATCTGAAATTTCTTTGTATTTATTCCTACACCGACATTTATACCGGCAATGATATCACTGCTCGAATCATATTGCAGTTCCCTATAAGAATTTTTATACCCACCTCTGACAATAAGGATTCCATTTACATTCCACTGTAAACCGCAAGATACATCGAATTTATTGAATTTATCATAATATAAATCCAAAAGAAAAATATATGAATTTTCAGCCAAAGCATACGAAGAGCTAAATCTATATTTTATATCAACACCATCAATACCATAACCTTTTAAAATCTCTACCCCTATGTTATCTACCGTAAGCCCAAGTCTTAGATCCTCAATTCTATAATTAATATTTATTCCCCCTGCTATAAACATATTTGCCATTGTATCGATACATGTATATCCGATTTTGGAATTAACACCTATATCCAGGAATTTTATAATCGAACGGGCATATAAAATATTTAATAGCAATGCTTGCGGAGTAAAGGAATACATCACATTACCATACTCGTCCGTTGCCGTAAGTCTGCCATAATTGCAATAACTAAAATTCGCTCCTACCGTACCTATACCTTGCAGACCCTGAAAATACTCGAAACTCCCGATATTAATCGATTGCACATACTTTAGAAATGATATACTAAACCTCTTACCTGAGAATCCAGCTAATGCCGCATTGTTAGCAGTAATGCTATTCGAAGTACCGAATAATGCCCCACCCTCTCCTCCAATTGCCATTTGTGTAGCAGATATTGGGATATTTAAAAGATCATAAGGAAACAATACAATAGGCAATGATAAAATTATGATAAGTGTTAAAAATATATTTTTATTCATAAAAGCCTCCTAAGTGTAAATAACAAAAATACACTCAAATGTCAAGGTATTAAGGAACTTACAGTGTAGATTGATATGGACATATTTTGTTACAAATAACAAGTTGCAAGAGCCAATAGCATTGCTATTGAGGGAACGCCAGTGCCAACGGGAATAGAATGTAAATCGTTAATTGTAAATCAAAATTTCGGAAAATTGCCATTTCGAGGAGTGGAACAAAAAACAATCTAAATTTACTCTTGTGGGATTGCTTCACTTCGTTCGCAATTACACAGTCTATTTCCCCCTCCCTTCAATTCCCTCCCGCCTGTGGAGGGAAAGTTACTTACGCTATATATTTCCCAATATTTCTTCCTCGCCCTCTATCACCTCCTTTTTCTGTCATGCTGGGCCCTGTGCTGAACTTGATTCAGTATCGTTTCAGCATCTCATATCAGATCCTGAAATAAACATGTCCTGATGCAGGTCAGGATTCAGGATGAAACATTTGTAATTTGTCCCCCATTTGTGTATTGGTAGCGTTTCCCCTCTCTTCTCTCACTTCTCGGCTGATGTCTGAA
>Ga0209121_10001619_pt1 | contig 23609 bp, 18 predicted proteins | sample Cruoilmetagenom3_FD_187292 | JGI IMG/M metagenome (GOLD analysis project Ga0209121, IMG submission 187292) | Oil polluted marine microbial communities from Coal Oil Point, Santa Barbara, California, USA - Sample 3 (SPAdes) (version 2) | ecosystem: Environmental > Aquatic > Marine > Oil seeps ... | reverse complement strand
GTCTCGTGGCTATTGTGTGAGCACAGTAGGTTTGAACGAGTCGATTATTCGTAACTATATACAAGAACAGGACAAGCATGATCGTAACCAAGAAAACTAGCACGAATTAACTTTATTGGCCCCTTTTAGGGGCCTTCCTCATACCACCGGCTCTGCCGGTGGTCGATGATTAATGCTTCGACGACCTGTATTTTGGTTTTTCATTCCTCAGCGGAGAAAACTGCGATTTCAGCCAAACCGATATTCTGAGTTTCCGGCTTTACGGAAGTAACGACGAACTTCAGCCAGGTGACCTCTTTGGCGCCGAAAGTAACTTCTTTTGCTGCCGAAGCGTCGTTGGGCAACTCGCCGACGTTTAACGAGCTGCCGTCACTAAAAAACAGCTTACCGGCGGTAACCTGGTCGGCGTTTGTGTTGGGTCTGTCGAAAAGCCAGATGCGGTTGATAGTTTGTGCTTTGTCCCAGCTCAATTGCAGAGACGCCGAGGCTTTTTCGCCGTTGCTGGCCCACTCGTCAGATATATCTTCCGGGTATCCGCCAACCACCCGGTCAATTGCAGCGCCGGCAGAGTAACCTTTATAGGTGGATGAGACGGTTACTTTGGCTTTCGGAGCGATGTTGCTGCTGCTCTTGAGCGGGTCTTTCTGCTTTTGCTGCGGGTGGTTCTGCTGTTCTTTGTACCGTCGGAGCATTGCGGGATTTAGCAATTTTATCTGCTGCAGTACGAGGCCGTAGCGGCTGCCCGGCGGTTTGGCCTTGAATCGGATATTATTCCAGCCCTGGCTGAAATTGCCCGAATAGCACAGCCAGAGCGTCAATCCGTCTTTGCTGATAAATTTAGACGGGAAATTGAGGAAATAACCCTGCTCGCCGAATTTCTTCATATATGTAACGAGTTTCCAGGGGCCTGTAATCTTCTCGGATTCGAGGATGTATGAATTCATCTTGGCAACAGTCGGCCAGCCATCCGTTATACACATCAGGTATTTCCTGAGCGGAGCGTTATAGGTAATTGTAACGCAGCCCATATTATTGTTCCACTCCAGCAGAGGCTTGATGTCTTCGAAGTCATACGACCAGATGGGCTTTCCATCATTATTATGTCCGGCGAAGTATTCATACTTTGATTCATCGTTGATGTTTTCGATGCCGGGTTTGACTCTTGTAAGATAAATCTGGTCGCCGGATATCCAGCTCAGGTTGGCGTATCGAGGTTTGGGATCGTTTTCTTCGGCACCGTAACCGACCAGGTAAGCTTTGCCATCGGGCGAGTGTTCCATGTTCTTGCCGAAATCTACGAATTTGGGTGAACCGATTTTCAGCGGGCCCATGAATTTTGCCGGTTCGGAGAAAAGGGGGCTGGCCGGCGTGTGTGGAGAATCGGTCCAGGTTTTGCCGTAGTCGGTGGAGATTCGGAAGCCGGGGATGGGGCCCAATACCGGCCAATTCCATCTCATGCCCTCGTGCTCGACACTTCCGGCAGGGCCCAGACAATATGTGCCGTAATACCAGACGCCGTTGTAAACAAGACTGCCGCAGGGATAGCGGCCTTCGTAAGGACGGGGATTGCCTTTGGTTGTGCCGAGAGCCTTGATTTCGAGATTGAGCGGGTCATTGCCGATCATTACGGCCTGACCGGTGGTTGCATTGACGCCGCCGGAGCCGGATCTCATGCCGTCGGTTTGTCCGTCCGTCCATGGTGAATATAAATTGTCATCCGAGGCCCATGAAGGATACCATGTGTCGGCGGCTCGATAGTCGCTGTGCACACCGGTAAATAATATCCCGACGAGTTCTTTGGATTGCTCGAAGGGGATATCTTCCGGAGGCTCCGAGGGCCAAAGCAGCGGACCGGCCTTTGGCTGGTATTGCACTATTCTTTCATCAGCAAAAATTGTGCTCGCTGAAGCTATGGTGAATAAGCAGGCTAACAACATGAAGCCTGCTATTGATGCTGTAGCGACCGATGTTTTCATTTTTCGTTCCTCCGAAATGCTTCGTTAGGCGAACAATGCTTCGACGAATGTGCCGGGATCGAATTCTGCGATATCTTCCGGTTTTTCACCCAAACCGATGAATTTAACCGGGATATCGAGCTGGTCCTTGATGGCGATGACAATACCGCCGCGTGCCGTGCCGTCAAGTTTTGCCAGGAATATGCCGGTAACGTTTATCGCTTCGGTGAATAATTTCGCCTGCGAGATTGCGTTCTGGCCGGTTGTGGCGTCGAGAACGAGCAGTACTTCGTTCGGGGCGTCGGGGATCTTGCGTGCAACGACATCGCGGATTTTTGTCAGTTGCTGCATGAGGTCCTTTTTTGTGTGTAGTCGGCCGGCTGTATCGAGAATCAGGACATCCGTGTCTCTGGCGAGGGCGGCATCGCAGGCGTCGAAGGCAACGGCCGCCGGGTCGCTGCCGCTTTGATGTTTGACGATTTGTACGCCAATTCGGTCGGCCCAGATTGTCAATTGCTCCACGGCGGCGGCGCGGAATGTGTCGCACGCGGCAACGATGACCTTTTTATTGTTTTGGTTGAAAATATATGCGAGTTTGGCGATGCTCGTCGTTTTGCCGGTGCCGTTGACGCCGGCAACAAGGACAACAGTCGGTCCGGACTGGGCCTGATGTAACTGCCTGTCGCGGTCCGGCCAATAGCTTTTGATGTGTTCTTTGAGGAACGGTATAATATCGTCGGTCCTGGCGATTTGCCTGTTGCGATAAGCCTCTCGCAGTTCTGAGACGAGCTTGTCCGTTGTCTCTACGCCGATATCGTCGCTGATCAGCGTTTCCTCCAGCTCATCGAGCAGTTCTTCATCGATATTTCTGCCCAGACTCAGCACCGAAGAAAGCGAAGAGCTGATTTTATCGCGTGTTTTTCCTAACCTGTCTTTGAAGAATCCTGCCGTTTTAGTGAAGATTCCCATCGTTGTCTGCCTTTCGATAAAATTATTTTCAACCCGGTTAGAAGATGCTGCCGTACTTCCAATAGGACTAACGTAGTTCTGATAGTATCGGGATTTATGAAAAATTCAAGCCCGGTCGTGATTAAATATTCCAATTGTTCCGTTGGCCCCGGGAAAATATGCATTTTTTTTGTTTTCATCGAAAGAAAAAATATTTCTTTGACAAGCCGGGCGGTTCTGGTTAGATTTCCACTATCATTCTGTGATTTTTAAGTGTATATTTTCACCTGATTTGTGCAGGATAAAACGGGAATTCTCTAACATGGATGTTCTGGTGGGCAGTTGCTTTTCGCGTAGAACATCGATTCACAAAGGACGGCGGTGTGGCAACTCCGGAAGTTGAAGAAATATTTGCTGACATAGTTGAGCGTGCAAAAGCACTTGATCCGGCCAACATTCGTAAGTGGTTCGATAAGTTAGCTGTTTTGCATTTCGATGGCGGTTCGCTCCGAATAGGCTGCCCGGATGAGGCGACAGTTCAGTTTTTGCAGGATAATTGCAAGGATAGTTTCACCCATGCAGCCCAGCAAATAACCGGCCATCTTGTCACGTTGGATTTCACTGTTAACACCAGCGAAAAAGTCGACAGTACGGATAGTCGCAGCCAACCCAGCCTCAGGCTCCATCCGGATTATAATTTTGAGAATTTTGTAGTTGGTCCGAGCAATCGGCTTGCTCACGCCAGTTGTATTGCTGTAAGTCAGTCTCCCGGCAATACTTACAATCCACTGTTTATCTACGGCAGTTCCGGGTTGGGCAAGACGCATCTTTTGCATGCCGTCTGTTTCGAGGCCCAGCGAAGGCTCAATACCGCGGTTATCCAATTCCTGAGCTGTGAAGATTTCGTCAACAGGTTTATAAGGGCTATCGAAGAAGGAAATCTGGCCGGCTTTCAAAGTCAGTTTCGCACCGTCGATGCGCTGGTAATCGACGATGTTCAGTTCCTGCGGGAACGTGAGCACAGCCAGGAGGAATTCTTCCACACGTTTAACGCCCTTTACAACAACGGCAAACAAATTATTCTCAGCGCCGACAGCGCGCCCGGCAAGATTCCTTCGCTCGAAGAGCGTCTGATTAGCAGATTCAACTGGGGCCTGGTGACCAGGGTCGATCCGCCAAGCTACGAGACGAGAGTAGCCATCGTGCAGAAAAAGGCCCATGTTCGGGGCCTGAATATTTCCGATGAAATAGCCGGGTACGTTGCTCGCAAAGTGCACGCCAACATCCGGGAGCTGGAAGGGGCTTTGACAACAATTTACGCCGTAGCGACGACTACAGGCCAGCCGATTGACCTGGAATTGGCCCAGATGGCACTGGAGGAGCAGATCGAGTCAACGTCAAAGCATATAAGTATTTCTGATATTGCCGAGGTTGTAACGAGCCATTTCGATGTTCGTCTTGCCGATTTGCAGAGTAAAAAGCGCAGCCAGAGCATTACCGAGCCGCGCCAGATTTGCATGTACCTGGCGAGAAATCTGACCAGACACAGCCTCGAAGAAATCGGCGGTCACCTGGGCGGGCGCGACCATACGACCGTTATGCACGCGTGCAGCAAGATTAGCCAGGCCAAAGACGCCGATCCCAAAATGAACGCCCTCCTGAACGACCTGACGAAGCAAATCACGCAAGCCCTGCAAACTTAACCACCCGGCAATCTCCGGCCCGGTAAGTCTCAATCGAGGTGTTTTGTCGTGCCATTCAATACGGCATTCAACATATAGAGGTAATCTGAAAGCAGGCGTGTGATCAGAAACTTTTTTCTGACTGTTTCCTTTGCATTCTCGCCTATATTCTTAGCTTCTTTGGGGTGCTTAAGAATATGGATTATCCTTTCTGCAAATCCGGCATTATCGCGCGGCTCAAGCAGAAATCCATTTTTGCCGTCAACAATCTGAGAAGGTATCCCTCCAACATTTGATGCGACAACAGGTGTGCCTTTCCAGAGCGCTTCTGTAACACACAGGCAAAAGCCTTCCTTGGTTGACTTCTGTATTATTACACTTGAAAATCTCTGGATAGAATTAACCAGTGTTTCATTGTTTCCAATAACGAAGAGGATATCTCCACTTTTAAGGAGCTTGTTGGCTTTTCGCTGAACTTTGTAGTACATTTTCATACCCTCAGGATCATCGCTGGCCACGTTGTAGCAGAAAAGTAATCTGCAATCGACCTTTTCCTTAACCAGTTTGAATACATCTATTACTCCCTCGGGATCTTTCCAGGGATCAAGTCTGGATACCTGGGTGATTATCGGTTTGTCTGTAGGTATGCCAGCCCTGGTTATATGTTCAATCATGGTTTTCTCGCTGATATCCTTATTCTTCTGGCTAAGAGGATTAATAGCCGGCAATATTAGTCTCTGATCTACCGGCAGATCCTCTTTGAAGTATTTTTCACTTGATAGGACAACTTGATCGTATTTTAACAAAAAGCCTTTCAAGAAATCCCACAATTCTTCGTGTGGATCGGTCAGGTCTATATGGCAACGCCATATCCAGGGCTGGCTCTTTCTATACGATCTAATCAAAGAAAGCGGTTGAGGGTCATGCACAATCACACAGTCATGGTGGAGATGTGTGAATTTTGAAAAATTCTCGTTGACCTGAAGGTAAATACGTTTCTTTCGCTCAGATAGATTTAATTTTGCGCCCTGAAGTGCATTGTGGAAACTTTTTGTGATCTCAAAGAATTCCTGACTGCCATGAAGAATTCTCCACCCGACGTCAATACCTACATCATTCATCAGTAATGCGAGAGGATAAAGAATTTCAGCTACGCCACCCCCTTGATATGTAGCGTTAAGGTGGACGATATGCTTTCCATAGAGCCCTCTTGCTCTTTTGTAGATTTCAGCTAATGTTTCATCGGGGACGATCGTCCGGAAATCTTCGAGACGTAACATACTAACTCCTTACTAAATCTTTGAGTAACGACCTCATCTCGTTCGGAGTATCCACGTTGAACCTCGCGTTTGAGATACTAAGTCCTACTTTTATTGAGTAGGCCCCGTCCGGCAGTGCACGAAACATATCTTCATCGGTATAATCGTCACCCGCCGCCAGCAAAAAATCAAACTCACATTTTGAACTCAAAAATTCCGCCGCTCGGCCCTTGTTCACACCAACATTTCTTATCTCCAGAATCTTGTTGCCTTCGAATACTCCGAGGTCGAGGTTCTCGGTAAGATTCATCAGCGCCCCTCTGAGTTCCTGTCCTCTGACGTAGGCCAGCTCGGGATCCGCCCTTCGGTAATGCCAGACTAATGAGAAATCTTTCTCTTCAATGAAAGAACCGGGTGTTCGATCCGAATAGAGATCGAGAATAGGCCTAATTGTATCTTTCCACTCAGCTTCAAAAGGCTGCATACACTGCCAGTCTTCGGCTCGTTGTTTAATCCAGGCCCCATGTTCGGCAACTAATGCCGCATCGAGACTGCCGAGCCACTTTTCAAGCGTTGCTTTGTCCCGTCCGCTGACGACTGCCATGCTGTTCTTGCGGTTCTTTGACAGATTCTGCAGCAAATCCATAATTTCTTCGTCCGGCCCTGCCTGTGCTGGCTTACCCCTGAAACCGACAAGAGTGCCATCATAATCGAGCAGGAGGAGTCGCGTTCGGCTTCTGGAGTAATCAGTGATTAGTTTCTGTCTTGTGGATTCCGTCAGCCTTCGCACAGCAAGCTCTTTTTGTTTCCTTTTGATGTCGGACAACGCGCTTAGAAAGTCACTGCTCCATCTCGAAATGTTATAGCGTCGGAGCCTTTCCTGCATGATTATATTTCGCTCAATCTGCTCAAGCGGAGGCATTTCAAGGGCTTCTTTAATGGCCTGCACGATTGCTTCTTTATTGTTTGCATTGACGATCAGGGCCTCACCTAACTCGCTTGCCACACCGGTCATCTCGCTAAGAATCAAAACGCCCGTGCCTTTGGTTCTGCTTGCTATGAACTCTTTCGCGATCAGGTTCATTCCGTCCCTCAGAGGAGTCACCAAAGCAACATCAGCAAGATTATACAGTGCGGCAAGTTTCTTGAAAGGCATAGAACGGTAGAGATACCAAACGGGCATATAGCCGAATGCGCCATGTTCACCGTTGATTCTCCCTACAAGCTGTTCGAGGTTGTTTCTGAGAGTTTTATAATCCTCGACACCCGTGCGCGAAGGAACAGCGACCATAATTAGTGTGACTTTTTCCTTGTACTTGGGATTTTCAGATAAGAATAAATCGAAAGCTTCCAATCGCTGGATTATACCCTTGGTATAGTCCAGGCGATCCACAGATATGATGATCTTGCGTTTACCGACTGTCTGGCGCATTTTGTCCACTTCCTTACCGACGCCGGCATCGTTGACGGCCTTGGAGTATTTATCGCAATCGATCCCCATGGGAAAGGCATCAGCTTTTATAATCCTGCTGTCGATGTTGAATTCGCCCATGCCGTGCTCAATGCCCATTATTCTACAGACGCTGCTGAGAAAATGTCTAACGTAGTCGTAAGTATGGAATCCGATTAAATCTGCTCCCAGCAATCCGTTCAGGATTTCCTCACGCCAGGGCAATAGTCGGAACAATTCAAAGGACGGCCATGGTATATGAAGGAAAAAGCCGATGTTCAGATCCGGGAGCTTTTCTCTCAGAAGCTGCGGAAGAAGCATTAATTGATAATCATGAACCCAGATGTTATCACCAGGCCTGACGATTTTTATTACTTCCTTGCAAAAAGCAAGGTTCACCTGCTTGTATGCTTGCCAAAAACGATTCTCCCATGTAGTGCGTGTGGGAAAGTAATGAAAGAGAGGCCAAATCGTTTTGTTGCAGAATCCCAGATAATACCGTTCGATTTGCTTTTTGGAAAGAAATACCGGCATGCAGTTTTCCGAAGCCAGTTTTTCTCTGATTAGTTCCTTATCCTCGGTAGCCAGCTTCTCATCTGCTATTCCCGGCCATCCTATCCAGAACCGCTCGATGGATTCGGGCAGTGAAGACAGCCCCACGGCGAGCCCTCCCGGGCTTGCACGAAAGTGGAACTGGCCCATTCTTTTTGTCGTACTAAACGGCAGCCGGTTGGCAATCACGAGTAAACGTTTCACAATTTTTCCTTTCAGTTGGAACTGTTTATACTAAAAACACGAGAAATCGCAAGGTTAAATCATGCCCGGTCAGCTTGTATAGAGAAAGCGTTAAACGCTCGACTATTGTCCCGTGATGAATAGCTTCAAGGTTGTTGGATTTAGCGCCAGGCTTACCGGGGTGACACTGTTTCACGAATACGGCGATTTTTCCAATAGCTAAAAGTGGACTCTTGCAGTAATATATTGTATGAATTTCTGGTAATTCCGATTATAAGGAGTAGAAGAATTTGGCATCGGAAAATGTCAAAAAGAAGCCGCTTCGGATAGCCTTGATAGCGTCAGAACGCACGCTCTGTGAGTATTCTATATTCCTGGAGCATCTTATGGTCGGCCTGGCGGATGAATCAGTCCAGGTGGCTTTGGTTTATCCGCCGGGATGTGATGTAGATACTGTGTTCACCGGTGCTGCCGAGGTTATCGGCCATCCGGTTTTTAATTTGCCTTTGTTTGCGCCTCTAAATACTAGGCTGCTTGTCGAGCGGCTTGCGAAATTCGAGCCTACGGTTCTACATTGTTTATGCGAAAGCAAAGCTTCACTTACAAGGCAATTGGCTCATCGATTGGATTTGCCTTACGTATTGATGGTAGATTCGCTGCAGAAGCGAAGGCGCCATCTGGCCATTTCGTCAAAGCATTGCACAAAAATCATTGTTCCGACTAAAAGTATCGCCGCTAATTTAGCGAGTGTTCATCCAAACTTTACCGATCGAGTCGAACAGATCAATATAGGAACGTTCGTGGCGGAGAGAAGTGTATGTTTTTCTGAGCCTTTCCGGCTTCCGACCATGGTTATGGCTGATCCTCTGAATAAGGCCGATGACTTTGAGAATTTGTTGAGCGTAATCAGGCATTTAATGATTGACGGCTATGAATTTATGACGGTGATAGTAGGCGGCGGACGGGCAGAAAGACAACTGTGGAAGTTGCTGTCCGCATTGGGTCTTCTTCATATCGTTAGCATTGTGCCGCGTCATATGCCCTGGCGTTCGGTTCTTGCCGCCGGTGACGTATTTATTCAGCCTCAGCCGAATTTTGCCTTTGACCCCGTATTATTGGAGGCGATGAGTATCGGTGCGGCGGTTGCCGGGTGTAAGAGTGGCGTCGATGACCTGATTATTGAGGACCGGACGGCTGTTGTATTTGATCCGAATGACGAGCTGAGTATCAAGCGTACCCTGCAGCGGCTGTTAGACAGGAAGGAGTTCGCTCGTCAGATTGCCGGAACCGCGCAGCAATATCTGAGAGAGAACCACTCAGTCAGTAAGATGATTGCGGCGATTCTCCATGCATATTACGAGGCGCAAGAATGAATATGCTGCTGATTAGAAAACCTTACTGTAACGATGTTTATTTGCGATGATTTTCAGGAAGGAATTAAAAAACCGCATAAATCAACAGTTGAAGAACAATAATGACGATATAGGAATTGAAAATTTTGTATCAGTATGATTTATGGTCAAGTCAGTTTGCTGGTAAAGTCTCTTAGGGAAAAAGGAGAGCTAAAATGCGGAAGAAACAAGCCTTTCTTATAATGCTACTTGCCGGGGCGGCGGTGTTGCTCGAAGGTTGTATGCTTGCCGCCGTTGGTATCGGAGCTGCCGGCACGGTGGCGTATGTCCGTGGGGATCTGGAGTCCGTGGAGTCCGAGAATATTGATTCTGTGTACGAGGCGGCCTTGAAGGCGCTGCAGGAGCTTGAGCTGCGACCGACGAGAAAATCTAAGGATGCGTTGGGAGCAGAGATTATTACGTATGATGCGCAGGATAAGAAGATTACGATAAGGCTCAAGTCGGCGGCTGAGGGAACGACAAAACTATCCATCCGGATCGGTGTATTCGGTAGTGAGACTAAGTCCAGGCTGATTTATCAAAAAATACGAGAAAATCTTCAGAAGCCACCAGAGCATACAAGAGTGCCATAGCAGTTAATGAACAATCTATAATGAAACTCTCAGTCGTATGATAATCAGGTTAATTCGATATTGATTGGTTTATCTGATGGTAGAGTGTCGGCGTCGACCAACTGACTGCCGAGCCGGTAAGCTTCATTCATCGCCGTAGGATGTTTTTCGATTTCACCGAGGGCGTCAATTTTGTTAACAAACAAATTGGCCGTGTAATGCACCTGAAGCGAATCGAAATAAGATTTCATAGTCAAACGAACGCTTTCGAATTGTTTTTTGCTTCTTGAGCCTCCGACTGCGATCACCATTCCCCGTCGATCATTCCCGGTGGTGTTAAGCTCTTTTTTCAGCACATATTTATGTGCCCAAAGGCACTGGCAGCGGTCAATAAGCATTTTCGCCTGGGCACAAACTGTCATAAAAAATATCGGCGTGGCGAAAATTAGATGATCCGTATCAAGTATCTTTTTCAGAAGCTGCTGATAATCATCCTGCACTTTGCATAAACCTGTTGCGTAGCAGGCATTACACTCGATGCAGGGGCTGACTTTATAATCGGGCAAGCGCAAGTATTTGGTGTTTGCGCCCGCAGACTCGGCACCGGCCAAAGCCCGGCACAGAAGCAAATCGCTGTTGCCCTTAATCCTCGGGCTTGTCGATATTCCAAGAACTTTTATATTCATAACAAGAGTTTTGCAAAATTGAAGTTAGGCATATATTATTTTAAGAAAATCAGTTTCTCGATTTTCTGAAAATAATTAGGTATTGTAGCATAACCTATTGTCTTATCAATTTTTATACCGCTTTTTTAGAAAGAAAAAATCAAAAGAAAAGATTTTTTCTTTCCAAAAGTATGCCTAACTTCAATTTTGCAAAAATTCATTTCATAATTAATATTCGTTCAGAAAAAACAGTCTGTATGTTTGAAAGATTTTGACGTAATCCTATAATGCGAGCGGGCTATAATCAAGCTGTTTTTCGGTTTAGAATTGGTACACTAAATTTCATAAACGCAATCTTCAAAAAAATTCAAGATATGAAACAAAGTGTGCCGATTGATAATACTGGATTGATAAATGGGTGGCTCTGACAAATGACCAATGCGGCCATATTAGTCTGAACTTACCTTGCCTATCTTTGATATCGCACACAAGTTAGATCGTAATTCGGACATGGTAGGGAATGGGCTGATGTAAAAAAGGAAAGAGCCACATAAGCAAAGGGAGAGCCCGTCAAAAGGCTCTCCCATTTTTCATTCTTTTCCTAATTTCACTCAGACAGAAATCGTAAATCCCCCTATTTTCTAAATACTATTTTGCCTCCGACAATGGTCGTGTGAACAGAAAGGTTATCATCGAACAGTATCAGGTCTGCATCCTTTCCCACCGCGATGGTGCCTTTTTTGTCTTGGAGCCCTAACAGCCCGGCGGGATTCTGTGTGACCATTCGAATTGCGACATCGAGGGGGCAATCTGTAAATGCTATGAATCTTTCGATCATCTGGCTGAGGCCGAGTGCGGTACCGATAAGCGTGCCGTCTTTATATCTTGCCGCTCCCGCTTTGGACTCGTATTCGATGCCGTTGTAGATGAACATGCCGTCGCCGAGACCGATAGCCTGCATGCCGTCGGTTATTGGGAATGTACGGTCAGGCCCGAGCTTTTCGTAAGCGAAATTCAGAACGGCCGGATGGATGTGGACGCCATCAGTGATAACCTGGGCGGTTATGTGTTCAGATTGAAAAATAGCCACCAGCGGCCCCGGCGAGCGATGGTGAATCGAGGGCATCGCATTGAATAAATGCGTTACATGCGAAATGCCGGTGTCGAATCCGTCGAGAGTTTGCTCGTAAGTTGCGCTGGAGTGGCCAAAGGAGGCGATGGTGCCCGATTCAACGAGCGAGCCGATGATTTGCCGGCTCCCGGGAAGTTCCGGCGCAATTGTCATCATACTGAGATGGCCGGCCGTAATACGCTGGATTTCATCGAGAACCTGTACCGACGGCGGACATATACATCCGGGCTGAATCATTCCTTTCTTCTCAAGCGAGATAAAAGGACCTTCGAGATGAATTCCGAGCAGGTTTGCCCCGCCGAGGTCCCGGCCGACATATTCGGCGGCGAGCGAAAGATGGGAATTGTCCTGGTCTGGCATAAATACGGTAGTGGCTAGAAAGCCGGTGACCCCAAAACGGGCGCAGGTTCGTGAGATAGCTTCCAGTGCTTCCGGCGTCGCATCAAGTATATCGGCACCGCCCGCACCCTGGATATGAACATCAATAAAACCGGGTGCGATGATTCTGCCTTGTGCATCGAGCGTATTGATGGAGGCCGAACCGGGTTCGATTTGGCCGATTTGGGTGATGACGCCGTTTTCAATGAGGATAGAGGTGGTTTGTTTGCCGTTAGCGGCGTCAAATAATCTACAATTAGTAATAACAAGTTTCTCTGGCATGTTTATCCTTTCACAGCTTGCGAATAATCGAGTTTCCAGTTATTTCTCTGCCGGCATATCCGGCGACTCAGAAGAAGACTCCTCCTGTTCTGTATTCTTTTCTTCTGTTTGCTGCTCCTTACTTGCTCCCTTCTCCTCCGCCGCCTTGGTCAATATCTCTATAATCTCAGTATGTCCTCTTTGCTTGGCTAAATCCAAAGGAGTCCGGTCCCGGCTGTCTTTAGCACTCGCATCAGCACCATTGGCAAGCAATAGCTGTACCACTTCACGGTGACCTGACTGGGCTGCACGATGTAATGGTCCACGCCCATTCTTTTCTTTGGCATTTACATCAGCGCCTTGAGTAATCAATAGTTGAGCAATATCACTATTCCCAACCCGAACCGCTTGCTGCAAGGTTGTAGACTGACCGTATAGCTTCAAGTTAACGTCTGCTCCTTGGGCGATAAGCAACTTGACCACCTCTACTTGACCCATACAGCTCGCCCAAGAAAGCGGCGTACATTCCATCTCATCCTTGGTATCTACAGCCAAACCTTGCTCCAAGAAGGTCTTCACCCCTGCCACATCTCCCATAGCCGCAGCCATATGAAACGTTGAAATGTCTGCCCCTTTACTGACAAGGAAATCGACGATTTCCCTACTCCCCTGCCACACAGCGTTATAAAAGGCGGTCCAGCCGTCTGGGTCTTTCTCATTAAATTGAGCTCCATGATCGACCAAGAGCTTGACGGTATTAACGTCTTCGTTCCAAACCGCGTAATGGAGGGGCGAATAGCCTTTTTCGGGAATCAAATTAACGTCGGCGCCCCTACTGACAAGAAGATCAACAAGTTCTTTATAGCCCTCTCTCACTGCATAATGCAGTATGGTATTGCCTTTGTCATCCTTTGCGTTGATGTCCGCTCCTTGGTCAAGAAGAGCCTTGACTTTTTGTTGGTTCCCACTCTGAACAGCAGTATGGATAGCTACCCCTGTTTCCTTCTCTTTTGCTTTCTGTTCCTCTGCCGCGCGTGCCATACTTACTCGCATTTTAGTAAAAAATGAAGCTTCTGCACCATTATCAATCAACACTGAAGCAATATCCATACGAGCATTGCTCATAGCAATGTCAAGTGGTGTTTGACCATTGTTATTCTTGGCATTGATGTCAGCCCCCTTAGTGATTAATAGTTGAACGACCTCCTTGTGTCCATGCTCAGCCGCGTAATCGAGAGCTGTCCCACCGGGCCAAACATCACAATGATTAGGATTCGCCCCTTTAGCAAGGAGCAATGCTACAATTTCCTTATGGCCCTGTATGGCTGCCCGTTGAAGAGCAGTCATTCTAAAAGAGTCGTCAACACTATCAACATTAACTCCACTCTCGAGTAATGCTGCTACTTGCTTGATATTACCAACATGCGCTGCTTCCTGAAATGATATAGGTACTTCTGGTGAGGCTGTTAGGGTATAGATAATCCGACGATCCACACCCTCCTTTCTATAACGATAAGAAGGGACAAAAAGAGGACTACTTGGCCATACTCGTGGCACCAGTTCACGTTTAGAATCGAATTCAGCAATTAAGCACAATAAGGCCAAGGGCTCGAGACAATCAAACCTTGTATAAATATGATTTTTACTTGGCACAAAAAATCCTTTGTTCAATTTAGTTCCTAGAATATTATCGCCAATACGCTGAGCAACTTTTAGGAATTCCTTATTATTTGTTTTTTCATACAAATTAAGAAAAGCCAAAAGGCCATAAACATTGGAAGAAGTTGCATCAGTCTTTAATTCTGGATAGTCTTCATAATTTTCTCCAATGTCCCCGAGATTATTTCCAGCGACAATACTTCTTATCATTTGCCACATAAATTCATCGCCAGTCATTCTATACGCCATAGCATATGCCCATAAAAAGCTCATGTCGGCAAAAAGAGATATAGCGACATCTCCTTCATCTCCCATAGCACAAGGGTCTTTAAGAATATACCCCTCAATCTTTGTTCCATCAGTAATAATAGGAATAAATGAATTATCTTCCTCGCGATACGATAGCTTACCCCATGCCCTAAGTTCTTCTACAGCCCATTGGGTAAACTCTTCACCATGCTCACCAAGCGCATCTCCCATCAATAATAAACTCATCCACTGATGAGGCACTACAGATTCTGGGTAATATTCGTTTCGCACCTTTGCAAAAATACGGCTAGGAAAAATGAAACTGTGCGGGTCACTAAAATGATCCTTAAAGTCATTCCCTAGCACATTGAACGGTAACATATTATACATATACTTAGTCATGCCAGTTTTAGGATGTCTGGTGTCTATAAATCTTTTAATTAGTCGCCTACCCCATATCAATGATTGCTCCTCGTTGTTTGAGAGCTGATAGAGTGTCGTAGCCGCATGAGCTAGACTGGTCGCCGTATTAAAGAATCCACCTCCAGCGTGTTTACCTTGGAAAAATATAGGGGCGCCTTCATCGTATTCGTGCCCCCATGGCCTCTCAAGAATATCTGAATAAGACGCAATGCGATTAAAGTCTAAGCGTGACCAATCTATTACATGTGCAGACCAATAAGCTTCGATAAATCTCTTTGTCACCTCAGAATCCACTTGCCACATCAATTCATAATAAGGATAGTGTACCTTTAAAATGTGGGATTTAGATCCAGCGTATTTGATTTCGTCTCTCTGAGCATCATAGGCCACATGGTGTCCCCAATAAAACAATCCATTGGGAGCTCTCAAGTTTTCAAATGCGTATTTGACTGCCTGCATGGCTGCATCGCGGTACTTAGGATCTCTGGTTACTTCCGATAAGCCATCAAGAGTCCGTAACAAAGTTTGCTGAGAACCAAAGTTGGAAAGAATCCACTCTTCAGTCTCAGTAGCACTGAACAAATTACAATCAGGACTTATCCACTTCACCGGCTCATGAGTATTAACATTCACACCGTCAACAAACAAAGGAGTATGCTTCGGCCCATAGGTATCCCGGCCGTATTTAAGCACATTATCTGCGAATTCACGAACAGCTTCAATGTATTTGTTGTCCTCATCAGCTCTTACATTTTCCATGGGAATACAGGTCAGGGCAATAAACAACACAAAGAACTTGAGAATCAGATATGTTCTATTTTTACTTCTCATATCGCGTCAATCTTATTATGCGGCATTACTCTTACGCCCGGCTCTTGCGGAGGATGATCTTCAGGAAAAGCTATCAGAACTACACGGTCATGTCAAGGATTAAAGGCATTGCTTGTGGTAAGTAGGGGGGTTGACACCCTTTGTGCTAAGGCGTATGATTGTCCGAAAAGGGATTTTATTTTTGGAGCAGATAGGATGACTGAAGCAGAAAAAAGCTGGGAAAAGAGATTGGCCGGAAAACCTGATGAGTTAACGGTTAACTTCGTTGAGTCGCTGTCTATCGATAAGCGTCTCTACAAGTATGATATTGTCGGCTCGATCGCTCACGCGCAGATGCTGGCTCAGCAGAAGCTGATTACTAAAGATGAGTTCAGGCAGATTAAAGATGGGCTGATCGAAATAAGTGAACAAATCGCGGAAGGGCGGTTCAAGTTCCAAAAGGAGTATGAAGATATTCACATGGCAATCGAGGCGGCTCTGGTTAAGAAAGCAGGCCGGGCCGGAAAGAAACTCCATACCGGTAGAAGCCGTAATGACCAGGTGGCGACCGATATTCGGCTCTGGATGCGCGACAGGATAGAGATTCTGCAGGCGAAGATTACGCTGCTTCAGAAAGCTCTCGTCAAATCGGCCGGCAGATATACTGAGAATATTATGCCGAGCTATACGCATCTCCAGCGTGCCCAGCCGATTGTGATTGCTTCTTACATCTTAAGTTTCGCCGAGCAGTTCGAACGCGATTTTATTCGGCTGAAGAACTGCAGCGGCCTGCTGAATATTTCGCCGTTAGGCAGCGGGGCGGTGGCCGGCTCCACGCTGAATCTGGACAGGAAAAGTACATCTAAACAGCTTGGTTTCTCCGATATAAGCTACAACAGTATCGATGCTGTCAGCGACAGGGACTTTTGCGCGGAATTTATTTTCGATTGTGCGATGATTGCCACGCACCTGTCGCGCCTGGCGGAGGATTGGATAATCTATTCGTCCAGCGAATTCGGATTTGTTCTGATTGACGATGCCTATTGCACGTCTTCGAGTATGATGCCGCAGAAGCGCAATCCCGATTTGCTTGAGTTGATTCGGGGCAAGACCGGTTCTGTTTACGGCTCGCTGATGGCAATACTGACGATTTTGAAGGCTCAGCCGTCGGGCTATAATCGCGATATGCAGGAGGATAAGGTCCACGTTTTTTCCGCTGACGATACGGTTGAGGCATGCATAGACGTTGCTTGTGCGATTATTTCACATACCAAGTTCGATACCAAGAGGATTTCTGCCGGCCTGGATGAAGGTTTTCTGGATGCAACTGCTTTGGCTGAGTATCTGGTTGGAAAAGGCATCGCATTCCGCGAGGCGCACGGCGTTGTCGGCTCTTTGGTAGCCGACTGCGAAAAGCAGAACAAAAAGCCGGCCGAGCTTACATTGGACGAGTTCCAAAAGTATTCGAGCCTGATAGAGCCCGATGTATATGAACATCTCGGCGCCGTAAATGTTGCAGGGAAATACGTCACGGAAGGTTCAGCCGGGCCGAAGCAGGCAAAAGAGCAGATTGAGTACTGGAACAGGCAGTTGGGGCAGCGATGAGTGCCGGCGAAGACGAAATTACCGCCTGGTTTGCGAACCAGAGCCGCTTATCCGCCGTGGATTTTCCGATAGGCATCGGCGACGATATGGCCCGGATCAGGCTGGGCAAAGAATCGGTTCTTGTCACTACGGATATGCTGCTGGACGGCGTCCATTTCGACTTGCGGCAAGTGTCTATAGAACAGGCCGGGTATAAAGCGATGGCCGTCAGCCTTAGCGATTGTGCTGCGATGGCGACAATTCCCGTCGCGGCGGTTGTCTCCGTTGCGATGCCGAAAGGATTCGGCGGGGAAGAGTTAAAGCAGCTTCACGCCGGGATTATCCGAGCGGGTGAGAAATACAATTGTGCCCTGGTGGGAGGCGACATAACGAGCTGGAAACGAGAGAATCCGTTCGCAATCAGTGTGGCGATGCTCAGCAGGCCGGCGGGAAACGAGCCTGTGAAGAGATCGGGCGCGAAGCCCGGCGATAGTATTTGCGTGACAGGTTTCTTAGGCGGATCGGGCTTTGGAAAGCATTTAGAGTTTGAGCCGAGAGTCAAAGAGGCTATAAAAATCGCCGGAATGGTCAGGGTCAATGCAATGATTGATTTAAGTGACGGGCTCAGCAGCGATTTGAACCGTATCTGCAGCCAGAGCGCAGTTGGAGCGGTTATAGATGCCGAGCTGATTCCGATATCGGATGAGGCACGGACGGTGGAGGATTCGTTGAGTTCCGCGATAAACGACGGCGAAGATTTCGAGCTGCTGTTTACTCTTTCTAAGAGCGATTGCCGGGAACTATTGGATAAGTGGAATGAGCCGGTACCGATTAGGCAAATCGGCGAAATAACGGATACTCAGAAAGTGCAGATTAAGATGTCCGATGGTCAAATTGTGGATTTGGAGATCAAAGGGTATGACCATTTGAAGAATTAACGAAGCCTGTAAAGGAGGTATGAATTATGAAGCGTCGGTCATTGCTTAACTGGATGGTTGGATTGATTGTGCTTGTTGGTTTTTCCGCCGGTGCATCTGGCGCCGAAAAGCTGGACAGAGGTCTGGTTGCTCTTGAACGAGAAGACGGTTCGGTTTTTCTGAGCTGGCGGCTGCTCGATACCGATTCGGACGATATCGCGTTTCAAGTCAAGCGGCGCAGTTCCGAATCTGCCGCCGAGGTTTCTATTTTGACAAAAGGCCAGCCGTATCGGGCGACGAATTTTTCAGATAATACAGCCGGCAAGGGAAAAGCTTATATTTACGAGCTGTATGAATCCAGCGCAAAAAAATGGCCCGGCGTAATCAAAAAATCGGGCGAGATCGAGGTTAAACCGACAGGCCGGCCCAGGCCATATCTCAGTATTCCGCTCGATGGTAATTACGATTTCCAGAAGGTGGGTATCGCCGATCTGGACGGTGACGGGGCTTATGAGTATCTTATCAAGCAGCCGAATTTCAATACGGACCCTTATCAGCAGCCGGGGTATTGGAAGAAAAGTACGACAACCTATAAGCTCGAAGCCTACCGTCTGGACGGGACAATGATGTGGCGTCACGATATGGGCTGGTCCATCGAGGCGGGAATCTGGTATTCGCCGTGGGTTGTTTACGACGTCGATGGCGACGGCAGGGCCGAAGTCTACTGCAAGGCCGGCGAGGGCGATCCTCGCGATGAAAAGGGTCTTGTCCAGACCGGACCCGAATACCTGGTTAAGCTTGACGGGCAGACCGGCAAGGTTAAAGCTAAAATGCCTTGGCTGAGCAGAGATGGATTCTCACGGTATAACTATTACTGCCGGAACTTTCTCACGGTAGCATATCTCGACGGCAAGAAGCCGTCGCTGATTATGCAGCGGGGCACCTACAGACTTATCAAGATGCAGGCGCTGGATAAGGAATTCAACCAGATATGGTATTGGGAATCGACACAAGAAAAGAAAAAGTACGGCGGTCAGAGCGGTCACGGATTAATTACCGCCGATATTGACGCCGATGGCAGGGATGAGCTGGTAATTGGTTCTGCTGTGCTGGACGAATATGGCAAAGGTATCTGGACGACAGAAATGGGGCATCCTGATGCCTTCTACGTTGCCGATATCGATCCGGACAATCCGGGTTTGGAGATATTCTACGGAATCGAGCCGCGTCAGAAAACTGATGGGATATGCGTAGTGGATGCGAAAACCGGTCGCAAACTCTGGGCGCACAAAGAGCCTACTCGACACATTCATGCCCAGGGAATGGCCGCCGATGTTCTTGCCGATTTGCCCGGTATGGAAGTCTATGCCGGCGAGAGAGATTTTAAACAGCGCTGGCTTTATAGCGCCAAGGGTAAGTTGATTGAGTTCAAGGAAACAGGCACCCTGAGCCCGCGTGCTCTATGGTGGGATGCCGATTTGCAAAAGGAAGTGATTATGTCCGGGGCGATTCGTGATTGGGGCGGCGAAGCGATGCAGCCGATTCAAGGGAGGCTCATTGCCGTGGTTGATTGCCTTGGTGATTACCGGGAAGAGGTGATTACCAGCCTCAAAGGGGAGCTTCGCATTTACAGCACAACCGTGCCGACAACCGAACGGCGTATCTGCCTTATGCAGGACCACCAATACCGCTTAGGAATCGTTGCTCAGACGATGGGTTATTACTATCCGGCACAATTGGGAAAATGATTATTGGTTATTGAATATGGATTTTGATATCACTTCTAACTCGCAGGAAGAGACCATTGAGTTGGGGCGAAATCTTGGCACACAACTCGAGGGCGGTGAAGTTGTTGCTATCTGCGGGCCGTTGGGCAGCGGCAAGACGCACCTGATCAAGGGCATTGCCGCCGGAGCAGGTGCAAAAGATTCCAAACACGTCAATAGCCCTACATTTGTTATAGTCAATGAGTATACGGGCCGGCTGGATATCTTTCATATCGATGCCTACCGGCTGAATTCCGTCTCCGAGTTTGAGATGTTGGGCTTCGACGATTTCTGTTACCCGCAGTCGGTGGTTTTGATTGAGTGGGCCGATAAAATTGAATCAGCTATAAAAGCTCTTGATTACATTCGGATAGAGCTTGAGCATGTAGACGAAACCAAAAGAAAAATAAGCATCAAAAATACACCCCAATATATCAATTATTGATCATCCTCCCGTTATACCTGGTTCGTGAGAGCAGTAATTTCTCGATGTGGAACCTATTATTGTTCTTTCTGTTAATTTGGCATGGTCTGGTTTGTTTTATATATTTTTCATGGATGCTTATGCAGCATTCGGAAAAAGCGGCAGGTAGTATTTTTCGGACGTAGAACTTTGTAGTTCCGATGTTAATTAATTGATCGAGCAAATTATTGAAGTAATTGTTGCAGCTAATTATTCAAATTTCTTTATTTTCGGGAGGATTTACGGCAAAAAGAATTAGAGGCGTTGTTAAGTTGTGTATCGATTAGGTCGATACTCTGAGCAGTGGAAGGAGCGACGACATTGGATGTTAGGGTTTTATCAAATAAGTTAACCAAATCAATTTTTAAGAAAAGGGGCAAAAAATGAAAGCTAAAAGCGGTTTTACATTAGTGGAAATTCTGATCGTCGTAGTCATTCTTGGTATTCTTGCTGCCATCGTGATTCCTCAGTTCACAGAGGCCAGCACCGAGGCCAAGACGTCGAGTCTGTGCACGGACCTTCAATCGGTGCGTTCACAGATTGAGCTGTACAAAATTCAGCATAATGATAACCTGCCCGGCGTGAGCTTTGGTACGCACACAGGCGCCGCTGGGTTTGAAGCTGCCATGACAGGTCAGACCGATCTCTACGGAGCGGTTGGCACTGACTTCGGTCCTTATCTTCAGAAGCTTCCGTCGAATCAATTCGTCGATGTGACTATCTCCGACGACATTGATATAGAGGCAGGAACGGCCGCGCTTGGCGGTGGTAACTGCGGTTGGCACTTTGACACTAGCACAGGTCAGTTCCATGCCGATGACGAAGCTCATGTAGGTCTCTAAGAATTTAGGCCGTCGGCTGAGCCGTCAAAGCTTACAGGCCTAAGCCGGCTGACTGAATCTGGTGAAAACCAAACAATAGACAATCAGGCTGACCTCGCTGAGGTGATTACCGACGGCGGGTCAGCCTTTTTAATGATGGCGAAACGTCTGATAAACGGAAAGGATAGATGATGAGAAGAGCAAGGGCTTTTACGCTTATTGAGATACTGGTAGTCGTAGTCCTGCTTGGTATACTTGCCGTGGTTGTCCTTCCTTTGGTCGCGGGCAGTGCCATATCGGCTCGAGAAAGCGCTCTTGCCCATGATGTGCAAATGCTGCGAAGGTATGTTCTCATTTACAAAGCCCAGCATTTGGAAGTTGGGCCCGGCTATCCGGATGGCGATACCACTCAAAACCCCACCGTGGCGGTTTTTATGGCTCAGACTACATTGTCAAGCAATGAAAGCGGTCAAACGGCGCCGGTTGGTACACCGGGTTTTGAGCGTGGGCCTTACCTGATGAAAATACCCGTTAATCCGATAAATCATAAAAACACGGTGCAAGTGCTCCTTGACGCTGACGATTTTCCGGCGAACGCCGATGACAGCCACGGCTGGATATATAAGGCATCTTCATCGGAAGTTCGAGCCGATAGCGCGGGAACCGATGACGGCGGAACACCATATTATGATTACTAACGCCGGAACGCATTACGGCACAAGAAGGCGGGGTTTTACTCTCGCTGAGGCGATGATGGCCGTTATCGTGCTGGGTATAGCAGCGGCAGGTGTACTGATTCCATTTGTGAGCGGAACGGCTGTACGGCTGGAGGGTATCCAAAGGACTTTAGCTGCCAGGCTGGCGAGCGACTTAATGGAACAGATCATAAGAAGGCCTTTTCATGACCCTAATGGCACCGAATATGATGATATTCCGGGGCCGGATGCAGGAAAGACCGGATTCGCAGCTTATGACAACATCTACGATTTTTACGGCTATGCGGAGGCCGAGGGTCAGATTAAGGATGCGGCCGGAGCAGTGTTTACCGATCCGATGTATGCTAATTTTAGCAGGAACGTGATATGTGACTATGTGTATGTGCCGCCGCAGCCGGCCGAGAGTGATCCGGCTGAGTGCGAGTTTATTCTCGTAATAGTGAGGGTGGATTATAGCGGCAAAGAAATGGCGGCCATTAGTCGGCTTGTAAGTGAATGAGAAAAGCGAGATACGAAAACGGATTTACACTGGTCGAGCTGCTTTTAGCTCTGATGATTACGGTAATCATCACCGCTGCGGTGGCTACGTTGGCTTCTGCCTTGAACTCGGCAAATGCCGTAACCAACGATATGGGTCAGAAGCAAGCCCAGGTGCGTTTTGCGGCGCTGAGGATTTCCGACCTGGTTCGGCACTGTAAGCTCATATGCTTTGCGGGTCCGGATGATTTCGCAGTTTGGCGGGCCGACGACACATACAACGATGGAAAAATCAATATTGGTGAGTTGGTCTATATCGAGGCCGGGCCGACACATGATCATTTGCGGATTTGTGAGTTTCCATCTTCTGACAGTACGGCGATAAATCTCAGTTCGATTGATTCGCTTGCAACGAACTGGTGGTCGGTGTACAGCAGTAATATCAATTACATGGAGGTGATTCCGCAATGCAACAATGTGCAGTTTTGTTTCGATGATCCGGGTTCACCGCCGAACAGCAAACAGGTAAATATTTTGTTAGACGTTGTTGAGAATAAAATTACCCGCCAATATCAGATAAACGCCACGCTTCGCGTCTGGGCGGGAAATCTGCTTGATGGCAGCGGAAACATAGTAAGTGATGATGATTAGTATGAACGCAAAGAAGAACATATCCGGCAGGCCGGGAGTCGCACTGCTCGTAGTGCTGTTTGTCGTTATGGTAATAACGATTACTACATTGGGCTTTTTGTCGCGAAGCGACGTCGAATTAGCTTGCGGTCAGAATATGATACTGCGAACGGAAATGGATTATCTGGCCGAGTCCGGTTTAGAGCATGCCAGAGGGCTGATTCTTAATCCGCAGGATGTGAGCGCCCCGGAGGAATACTGGAAAGGCGATACGAATCTGCAACTGACTTCCAGCAGCGACTTTTATGAGATCAGGGTGGATCGTGATGCGAGTGATTTCTGTAATTATACAATAGACTGTAATGCCTACCGGGAGGAAGGGGTAGAAAAAATTGGCTTAAGCCGCTTGCGGGCCGAGCTTCGGATTGATTCGTGTATAGCATATTGGGTGGGTTCGAGCACGACAATACGGCCGCAAATGAATATCGATGGTGACGTCTATTGTGATGGGAACTTAACGAACAATGGTGTTATCGCCGGAGATGCGTTTGCTGCCGGAACGATCGCCGGAGCGAGTGTTGGGGGCAGAAAAAGCGAATTAGTAGTCCAGGCGCCTGTCGTTTGGCCGGGCCTTGAGAGCAGTGATTTCAGTCCTTATTTTATTGG
>Ga0209121_10001618_pt1 | contig 23614 bp, 19 predicted proteins | sample Cruoilmetagenom3_FD_187292 | JGI IMG/M metagenome (GOLD analysis project Ga0209121, IMG submission 187292) | Oil polluted marine microbial communities from Coal Oil Point, Santa Barbara, California, USA - Sample 3 (SPAdes) (version 2) | ecosystem: Environmental > Aquatic > Marine > Oil seeps ... | reverse complement strand
GCTATCAAATTCTGCTGTAAAACTAAAAATATTCATACCTTATTTTTTTTTCTAAGATAATGAAAAATTATCACTTATTAGCAATTACGGATATACAATTAATTAGTAGCCATTTTTTTGCGTTTCAAATCTCGATCACTCAAATCAGGTTTGTTATAAGCTTTGTTAAGAAACTCAATATTTGCATTAGCACGTTTTTTCCATAAATCTTTTCGTGTGACAACAACAACTAATTGTTGAGCTGTTTTTGCTGCACTTTGGTTAAAACAAGCTTCTGCCATTTTATTCAAAATTGCTTTGTCTGTAATATGATAAAACTCCCAAAGTTGAAGGTTGCTACTTGTTGGTGCTAACGATGCATTAACAAGGCACTGTTTTACTTTTGAGGTATCAATAGATTCATCCTTATATACTCGTGTAGAGCGTCTATAAGTAATGGCTTCTGAAACTGTTTTTTCCATAATTTGATTTGATTAGAAAACAAGACTAAACACAGACCCTTCTCCTTCTATACTCTTTACAATAATTCGGCCTTTATGTAGCAACATTATTTGCTTGCAAAGACTTAAACCGATGCCACTTCCAGTTGTTTTACTCGTAAAGAAGGGTACGAAAATATTTTCTAAAATATCCTGTGGTATACCAGAGCCATTATCAAACACCTTAATAACAATATCTCTATTTGGATTTTGCGATGCTAGTACTTTGATTTCTGCATTTTCTTGGCCTTTAACGGCATCAACACCATTAAGAATCAAATTAATCAGTACTTGTTCTATAAGGTGTGTATCAATATCTAATTCTAATTTCGGTGATGTAACCTTGAATTCTATATCGATATTTTTCGCCATTATGGAAGGTTCCATTAATAATTGAATATTATTAAATAATTCCGAAACTTTAATCCTTTGTAAATTGAGGTTTGTGACTTTACTTAAACTGCGATAGGTTTTAGCAAATTTCAATAAACCTTCGCTCCTATTTTTAATGGTTTTTATTCCAGCGTTAAGATCTTCTAGTTCTAAATGAGATTCTTCTGGTTTTTCAATGGCAACTTGTAAATTACGTTGAAGTGTATCTGCTAAAGATGAAATAGGAGTAATGGAATTCATGATTTCATGTGTCATTACACTTAATAGTTTTTTCCAAGATTCCGATTCGTTTTTATTTAATGTATTGTCTATGTCTTGAATTACAATGAGTTTAAACGCATCATTATCAACCTGAAAAACAGTATCTGAAATTAAAATTTTAATACTTTCATTTTGTAAGGCGATAGAAATAGAATTAGGCTCTCTATGATAAGTTTCAAAAACAGTATTGAATAATTCGGGCTTTCTATTTTCAACAAATCGAATATTCTTAAAAGAGGGTACATCTAGAATTTCACCAAAAGAATCATTACTCCATAGTACATCTCCAGATTCCAAGTTATAGGCAATAATACCAATATCTACCATTTCTAAAATCTTTTGTAGATACACATACTGCGCTTGGTTTTGAGAGTTAATCTCCTTTATGGTTCGGTTAATTTCATTAAAACCCGTATATAGAAATCGAATATCTTTTGGGCCTCGATCTTCTGGAAACCATCTTGAAAAATCACGATACTTAACAGCTTCAAAAAAATCGTCCATCGCTACGAAGCGACGTTTTACAAAGCTATAAGTATTAATCAGTACATAGAGCAATCCAATTACTAAAATTGTAACATAAGCTGACTGATCTTTGTAAATTGTATAGATTATAGCAAGTATAGTACTAACGATAAGTAGTATTCTAAAAAACAGTTTAAAAATGTAAGCTCTATAGTTCATACTTTTCTAGTCGTCTATATAAAGCAGCTCTTGTTATGCCTAATTCTTTGGCGGATTTAGAAACATTTCCTTTGTTTTTTTCAAGAACAGTAAGAATGGCATTTTTTTCAATATCATCTAAATTAAGACTAGTAGTTGTATTACTGGTAGTTGTAGGAGATCGCTCAATAGATGAAAACACTAAATCTTCTGGTTTTAAAGCAGAGCCATCTGTCATAATTACTGCACGTTCTAATACATATTGTAGTTCTCTAACATTACCAGGAAAATCGTGCTTTTTCAATTTTGAAATAAATCCTGAATCGAAAGAAAAAGGGTTCTTATTGTATTTTTCGGCATATAAAGACACAAAATGGTATGACAATTCTGTAATATCTGTACTACGATCTCTTAGAGGTGGCACTATAATATCAACCGTATTGATTCTATAAATTAAATCTTTTCTGAATTTTTTTTCATCTGCCAAAACTTTTGGGTCGATATTCGTAGCGCAAATCAACCGTATATCAATCGGAATAGACTCATTAGAACCTAATGGAGTCACTTGTCTATTTTGTAAAACCGTTAAGAGTCTTACTTGCTGACCTAAACTAATATTACCGATTTCATCAAGAAATAAAGTACCGCCATTTGCCGCTTCAAATCTTCCTTTTCTATCTTCTCTAGCATCAGTAAATGCGCCTTTTTTATAACCAAATAACTCGCTTTCAAAAAGAGATGAAGTCAATGCACCAACATCGACTTTAATGAATGGTTGGTTTTTTCTATTTGAATTGTCATGAATTGCTCTTGAAATTAAATCTTTACCTGTTCCATTTTCACCAAGCACTAAGACATTGGCATCTGTAGGTGCTACTTTTTTTAGTTTTACGAAGACGTCATTCATAACATCACTATCACCAATAATTTCAACACTGCTTGAGTTGATATTTTCTTTCTGAGAATTTTTAGATTTTTTATTACTGAGAATAGTGGTTATGGTTTCAATAATTTTTTCATTCTTCCAAGGTTTCATTAAAAAGTCCGAAGCACCTTCTTTAAGACCTCTAATTGCTAAATCAATATCAGCATAAGCGGTCATTAGAATAACTGAAGTTTCTGGTTTTTGTTTACGAATTTTGTTTAGCCAAAAAATACCTTCATTACCAGTATTTACCAAACCATTAAAGTTCATGTCTAATACGATGATATCATAATTTGCACGCTCTATTTGAGATGTAATATTACTAGGATTTTTTTCAGTTACCACCTCTTTTACAAGTGGTTTAAGCAGAAGTCGTAATGCTGTTAGCACGTCAACATCGTCATCAATTACTAATACTATAGCGTTTTTTAATACCATCAATACAATATTACGATTTTATATTCAGCTTCAAAAGGCTCTCAAATCAAAAAATATGAAGTAATAAAAAGTGTACACTTTCGAACATAATGTGTATCAAAATCGAACACTTTTATTTTTAGATAAAATAATAAGCACCTAGAAGTCAAATAGTTATTGTTTTGGCATCATCTTCACTATATAAATAGTATAAATAAAAAATCAACAATGGACGTTCCAATTCAAAAGAAGAAATTTTCAAATAAAAAACTAGGACTTATTCTAGGTGTATTAGCAATCATTGCTTTGATTGTGTTTGTAATTATGCAAACCTCTGGTGGTTCTAAATTGAATGTAGAAAAAGAACGCATTTCAGTTAATACTGTAACTAATGATGTATTTCAAGAAAATATTCCTGTGAATGGAATCGTATTACCAATTACAACAATTTATTTAGATGCTTTAGAAGGTGGACGCGTAGAGGAGAAGTTTGTAGAGGATGGAGCAATGCTAAAGAAAGGGGAATCAATCTTAAGATTATCTAATACAGATTTAGAGTTAAGTCTAGTGAACCAAGAGACATCCGTTTATAATTTATTAACGCAAATGCAAATCTCTCAGAATGCAGCACGTCAGAACACTATTAATAGACAAAATCAATTTACAGATGTAGAGAATAATTTGATTGAAGCAGAGCGTGTTTATAATTTGAATAAACGTTTGTACGATAAGGGAGCTATTGGACGAATGGATTATGAATCATCTCAAAATAATTATGAGTATCAAAAAGAGCGCATGAAATTATCTGAGCAGGTACTATCTGAAGATTCTATTTCTGCAAAATTAGAAGTAAATCAGGCTAGAAATTCTTATGCTAGAACACAGAGTGCTTTGCAACTAATGCGTAAAAAGGTAGGTGATTTAGTAGTGCGTGCACCAATTGATGGTCAATTAACGTCGTTAGATGCTGAGATTGGTCAATCTATAACTAAAGGAACTCGATTAGGACAGGTTGATGTGACAAGTGGTTACAAAGTTAGAGTTGATATTGATGAGCATTATATCTCTAGAATTTATAATGGACAAATAGGAACATTTACACTTAATAATAAAACCTACACCTTAGTGATTAAGAAAGTCTTTACACAAGTTACTAATGGACGTTTTCAAGTAGACATGAAGTTTGAAGGTGATGTGCCAGAAGGTATTAGAAGAGGTCAAAATTTACAAATACGTGTTGCTTTAAGTGCAGAGAAGGAAGCCTTATTAGTTGCTAAAGGAGGGTTCTTTCAGAAAACAGGTGGAAACTGGATTTTTAAAGTAAGTGAAGATGGTAACTCTGCTTACAAGGTAAACATTAGACTAGGAAGTCAAAATACAGAATATTACGAAGTATTAGAGGGTTTAAATTCAGGAGATAAAGTAGTAACGTCTAGTTACGATTCTTTTGGAGATACTGAAGAACTTATTTTAAAATAGAAAGAATTAAAAACACATAAATAGATACAATCAATTAAATAACGAATACAATGATACAAATTACGGACTTAGAGAAATTTTATAAAACTGAAGAAGTTCAGACCATTGCGCTTAATAAATTGTCTTTTGGAGTTAAAGAAGGTGAGTTTGTGGCGATAATGGGACCTTCTGGTTGTGGTAAATCTACATTATTAAACATCTTAGGTTTATTAGATGATCCAGATGGCGGAAGCTTTGTTTTCAACGGAACTGAGGTTGCTGGTTATAATGAACGTAAGCGTTCAGAATTGCGTAAACATAATATTGGTTTTGTGTTTCAGAGTTTTAACCTCATTGACGAATTAACTGTTTTTGAAAATGTAGAATTACCGTTAATTTATACAGGTGTAAAACCAGCACAAAGAAAAGAACAAGTTGAAGCTGTTTTAGAAAAAATGCAAATAATGCATCGTCGTAATCATTTTCCGCAACAACTTTCTGGGGGTCAGCAACAACGTGTTGCTGTAGCAAGAGCTGTGGTAAACAAACCAAAATTGATTCTTGCTGATGAGCCAACAGGTAACTTAGATAGTACTAATGGTAATGAGGTTATGGATTTATTAATTGATCTTAATGAAACAGGAACAACAATTATAATGGTAACACATAGTGAGCACGACGCAAAGTACAGTCACAGAATTATTAGAATGTTAGACGGACAGAAAGTCACAGAGAATATCTTGGCTTAAAAAGCATCATCAATCAAAATCAATCAACCAGGTGGAACACTTCAGTATAAATCGTAACCAGCCAACTAATCAATCAATTATACTGAAGTGTTGAAACCAAATCAACTCACCTTCGCTAAAGCTATGGTGAATCAATCAAATCAAAAGATGCTGAAATAAATTCAGCACAAGGCGAACAGTAATTCTTAGAAATCATGCTTAAAAATTATTTCAAAATAGCGTTTAGAAATCTTCTTAAAAACAAAGTGTATTCATTTATCAATATTTCTGGATTAGCAATTGGAATGGCAGCTACAATATTAATTGGCCTTTGGATATTTGATGAATTAAGTTATGATAATCACTTCAAGAATAAGTCTGCCATAGCACAAGTCTTTCAACATCAAACTATAAATGGACAAACTGGCACTGGGCCAGCAATACCAAGACCTTTAGAGTTTGCTTTACGTCAAGACCATAAAGATAATTTTAAGCATATTATAATGTCTTCATGGGAACAACCAAGATATTTAAAGTTTGGTGAGACCAACATTTATAGAACTGGAAATGCAATGCAAGAAGGTGGGCCTGAAATGTTGGATTTACAAATTATTGAAGGGGTGAGATATGGATTAAAAGAGGTTAATGCAATTATGCTCTCTGAGTCTGCAGCGAAATCATTATTTGGTTCTGAAGTTGCTTTAGGCAAGATTGTTAAGATTAATAATGAAGATGATTTGATTGTATCTGCTGTCTATAAAGATATACCTGAGAATAATTCATTTAATGAGATGGATTATTTAATACCATGGAAATACTACATCACAACTCAAGATTGGTTAGAAAATGCAAAAGAATCTTGGGGAAATAATTCGTTTCAAATGTTTGTTCAGATTAATGAGAATACAACAATGGAGGCAGTTACTTCTAAAATTATTGATGTAAAAAAGAAAGCATCTATTGACGAGGTTCAATTTAACCCTCAAATATTTTTACTTCCAATGAAAGATTGGTATTTAAGAAATGATTTTGAAAATGGTATGCAATCTGGTGGGCGTATAGAAAATGTATGGTTATTTGGTGTTATTGGTTTATTTATACTGTTATTAGCTTGTATTAATTTCGTGAATTTAAGTACAGCACGTTCCGAAAAACGGGCAACTGAGGTTGGTATTAGAAAATCAATCGGGTCGAAAAGAGGGCAACTTATTTTTCAGTTTTTAAGTGAATCGTTTTTAATTGTAGTCTTATCATTTGTTTTTGCTCTAGGTATTGTTTTATTGTTCTTAAACGGCTTCAATACTTTAGCAAGTAAAGCAATAGAATTTCCTTGGACGAACATTCAATTTTGGTTGATTTCATTGATATTCGTAATTATAACTTCATTTTTTGCAGGAAGTTATCCAGCATTATATTTATCATCTTTTAACCCTGTAGCAGTTTTAAAAGGAACTTTTAGAGCGGGTCGTTATTCATCGTTGCCACGTAAAGTATTAGTTGTGACACAATTTACTATATCTGTAGCTTTAATTATTGGGACTTTAGTAGTCATGAACCAAATTCAGTATAGTAAAGATAGACCTGCTGGTTATGATAAAGAGGGACTTGTTCAGATTCCAGTTATGAGTTCAGAGTTTATTGGTAAGCATGATATTATGCGTAATCAGTTTTTAGCTTCTGGAGGTGCAACCAGTATGACGACTACGAGCAGTCCAACAACACAAGTTTGGTCTAATAGAGGTGGGTATACATGGGATGGCAAGCCAGAGGATTTTCAAGAGGATTTAGCCTTTACTACTGTACATTACGACTTTATAAAAACTTTAGGTTTAAAACTTGTTGAGGGTCGTGGGTTTTCTAGAGATTTTGCAACCGATTCTACTGCTGTAATTCTTAATAAAACTGCAGTTGAATATATGCAGATTAAAGACCCAATTGGAAAATATATAAGAGATGAAGATGTAGAAGATCCAAACGATCCTCTTAAAATAATTGGAGTTGTAGAAGATATGATTGTGCAATCGCCATACGAACCAGTAAAACAATCCATGTATGTTTTTGAAAGATATGGCAATATCGCATTTTATAACCTGAGATTGAATCCTCAAAATAGTATTAGTGAGAGTTTAATATTAATCGAAGGCGTTTTTAAAAAGAACTTCCCGAATACACCATTTGATTATCAATTTGTAGATGAGGAATATGGTAGGAAATTTAGATCAGAAGAACGCATTGCTAGTTTAGCAAGAGTTTTTATAGCATTAGCAATATTCATTAGTTGTTTAGGCTTATTTGGATTAGCATCATTTGTCGCCGAACAACGTACAAAAGAAATAGGTGTTAGAAAAGTATTAGGTGCATCCATCAGTCAATTATGGTTATTACTATCAAAAGACTTCATCACTCTTGTAGTTATCGCTTTATTACTTGCCTCTCCCTTAGCTTATTACGTTATGGGTGAGTGGTTACAAAAGTTTAATTATAGAACTTCTGTGACTTGGGATGTGTTTGCTATAGCTTGTTTTGGGGCTATAATAATTACATTGATTACAGTTAGTTTTCAAGCTATTAAGGCAGCAACATCTAATCCTGTAAAATCATTGCGTACGGAATAAATCAATCAAAAAAATCAAAACATAATGATCAAAAATCATATTAAAATATCGCTTCGTAATCTGTGGAAAAACAAATTACTTTCCACACTTAACCTTTTAGGTTTAAGCATTGGAATAGGTAGTGTATTAACTTTAATTTTTTCTGTTTATGCATATTACAACGCAGATTCTAATATTGAAGATCAAGAAAATATCTACTATCTAAAAACGACAACTACTGGAGGTGATGCCTATTTTGAAACACCTTATCCATTACTTAGGGAAATCGTTAAATCGTCGCCAGAAGTAATTGCTGCTACGCATCAACAAGGTTGGAGTCAACCTTGGTTAGAATATAATGAATCTGAGTTTCAGGAACGGACAAATTATGTAGAGTCTGAATTTTTTCAGGTGTTCTCATTACCGTTGAAGTATGGTGATTCCGAAACTGCATTGGAGAAAAAGTATTCGATAGTACTGACTAGTAATGTTAGTCAAAAGATATTTGGGGAAAAGAATCCTGTTGGTGAATCTTTAAAGGTTAATGATAGTCTTAACTTAAATATAACGGGAGTCCTAGCACCTATAAGCCCATATTCTGCTTTTCGTCTTGGTGTTTTAATGCCTACCGACTTGTTAGAGGATAATCCAAATTTTGCAAATCGTGCAGGTTGGGACAATAGTTTTTCTGTTAACTTTTTAAGACTAAGACCTAATGCAAATATTGCTCAATTTGAAACTCGTGTTAATGGATTAGTTAAAAGTAACTACGCAGATCCAAGTATAATTGCTTCAATTAAATTAATGCCTTTTGCAGGTATGAGAACGGATTCCATTCCGGTAGTAGATACTATTATCAGTGGCTCTATAGCTGCGTCTGTATTTGTATTACTCATTGTACTTATTAATCTACTTAATTTAAATGCATCTACAATGTATCGACGTACTAAGAATATAGCAGTACGTAAGATATTGGGAGGAAGCAAAAATCATATAATTGTACAGTTTTGTATTGAGAATGGTATCTTAGTTTTAACATCTATTGTAATTTCAGCGCTTTTATTTTTAGGCTTTTTATTGCCAAAATTAAATAACATATATGGTGCAGATTTCGGTAGGATTTCTTTTAACGTGGCTAATGATTATCCTGTTATTATTTTTGCTATTACATTGGGTCTTTTGGTAACATTAATAGTTGGTGTACTGCCAACTCTGAGGTTTATATCAGTGCCAATATCAATAGGTATAAAAGGTAAGATAGATGCACTTAAAAGTAACTTTTTAGTTCGTAATTCATTTATAATTCTACAATTTACTATAGCCATTCTTTTTATCTGTGTGGCCATTATTTTGAATAACCAAATTGGTTTTATGAAGACTGCTCCCTTAGGTTTCAATAAAGAAAATGTAATTGTTGGAAATATAGATTTAGAATTTAAAAATGAAGCATCTGCTTCCTCAAAACTCATCGGTTTACTAGATGAATTGGACTCTAATCCTTATGTGAAAAGTTACACAGTAAGTGAGGCAGTACCATCAGATTATTATTTTAATTATACAAATTTTTATGATCCTGAAACTGATAGAGACGTTCGTACACGTTATGCAAGAACTGATGATGGTTACTTAAAAACACTCGAGATTCCATTAACTATGGGAAGAGACTTTAATAAAAACCTAGATAATGCTGAGGATCGACCAGTAATTATAAATAGCACTGCGATGAAAGCTCTAGGATGGACATCGATTGAAGGAAAGCGATTAAAAGGGAAAGATGAAAGTTCACTAGGTTATCCAGTTGTAGGAGTCATGGAAGATTTTCATTATCAAGATATGCAAAGTGCTGTAGAACCTTTAATCCATTTTTATCGGGATAGTAATGATTTACCATACCATCGTTTTCTTTCAGTAAGAGTTGCTGAAGGTCACGAGAAGAGTGTTCAAGGATTTATTGCAAATGGATTTGAAAATATTGTTTCACGAAGGGACTATGAGCAAACATTTTTAACAGATAAAGTCAGCGCTCAATATCGATTGATTGAAGGGATGTTAAAAACTGTAAATGTTGTTGCAGTATTGACCATCTTCATTTCATGTTTGGGCATGTTTGGGCTTATTTCGTTTATGGCAAAGCGACGTATAAAAGAAATAGGAATCAGAAAAGTTTTGGGATCTGGTGTCATGAACATAATCGTTTTACTGTCTAAAGATTATGTCCTACTTGTAGGTATAGCTTCTATTATAGCTTTTCCAATAGCTTGGTATTTAATGAGCGCTTGGTTGAGGGATTTTGCCTATAGTATTTCCCTTCAGTGGTGGATGTTTGCTCTCAGTGGATTGATAGCCTTACTTATAACATCTTTTACTGTTGGAATACAAGCCGTGAAATCTGCTACTGTTAATCCAACGAAGAGTTTAAAAACAGATTAAAGTATAGAATATAAAAATCAATCAAAATCAAATAATCATGATTAAAAATTATTTCAAGATAGCATGGAGGAACCTCATGAAGCACAAGGTGTTTTCTCTAATCAATGTTATTGGTCTTACCATAGGTCTTAGTGCTTCATTTGTAATTGGTTTAATGATTTATTATGATGCCACTTTTGATACATTTCACAATGATAGTGATCGAATTTATAGAGTAGTGACAGATTTTCGTGGTCCAGAAGAGAAAGATTATAATCCTGGTGTTACATTAGCTTTAGAAGATGCGATTAAGGATAATTCTAATTTAGAAGTCGTAAGTGGTTTTTATATTGAACGTCCTTCAAAAGTTGAAAATAAGGAATTAGAGTCAGAATTTAAATGGCCAGACCTCGTCATTTATGCAGATGCTAATTATTTTAAAATTTTCGATTATAAGTTTTTAGCTGGAGATGATGCTAATGTATTATCGAACCCAAATAATGTCATCTTAACAGAGAAAAGAGCTGCAGACTATTTTCCAAATACAGCTCCTAACGATATCATAGGGAAAACTTTAGTTTATAATGATTCACTAAATATCACTGTAACAGGAATTGTAGAGAATTTTAAAGAACGAACAGATTTTGTTTTTGAAGAATTTATTTCGCATTCGACACTTATGCAAACACGATTAAGGGATCAGTTCCTCAATAAGCAATGGGATAATACAAATTCAAATTCTCAACTTTTTGTAAAGTTAAAAGCATCTTCGGGTTTGACTGTAGTTCAAAATCGTTTAGCCGATTTAGCTAAAGAGCATCAAGATGAAGAGGCAAAAAAATATGGATATGAGCAATTATTTACATTACAACCTTTGGCAGATATTCACTTTAATGAAGACTATGGTATTTATGATTGGTCAAAAGGTCAAGCAAGCAAGTCTTTATTGACAAATCTAGGTTTGGTTGCCTTATTTCTATTGGTATTAGGTTGTATTAATTTCATTAATCTAAATACTGCTCAGGCATCTCAACGTGCTAAGGAGATTGGCATTCGAAAAACTTTAGGCAGTTCTAGAAAACAACTCATAGGTCAGTTTATGGGTGAGACATTTTTATTGGTTTTGGTATCGGCTTTATTATCACTAGCATTGTCTAAATGGTTGATCAATGTATTTTCAGATTTTGTGCCAGAGGGTTTAAGTTTTGAACTTTTTAAAACACCTTTAATTATGGTTGGAATAATCGTTTTGTTACTTATAGTTACATTTCTATCGGGCTTTTATCCAGCATTGGTTTTGTCAAAGTTTAATACCGTTTCGGTTTTAAAAAATCATTTAGCAATTGGTGACAAAAAAGTAAAACTTAGAAAGTTCTTAACTGTATTTCAATTCGCTATTGCTCAAGTTTTTATAATTGCAACATTATTGGTTGGCAAGCAGATAAACTATTTGTTAAATAAAGATATGGGCTTTAAGACCGATGCTATAGTTTCAATACGTAGTCCAAGAAGTGAAAGCGAGCTTTCTAAGAAAGAATTATATGCAGAAAAGCTAAGAGCCATATCGCAAATTAAAGAGGTTAGTATTGGTGGAGCAGCTCCGGCATCATTTTCAACGAATAGTACTGAAATAAATTACATGGATGGTGAGAAGGAAGTTAAATCAGAGCTGCAATTTATTTTTGGGGATGCTAATTATTCAAAATTATTTGAATTAGAAATCTTAGCAGGAAGATCAATTAGAAATGACACCATAAAGGAGTTGGTAATTAATGAAACCTGTAGAAAAAGACTTGGTTTTAAAAATCCTGAAGATGCTATTGGGAAAACCATTGCGTTAAATGAAGAAAATGTCCCTATTATAGGTGTAATGGCAGATTTTCATCAAAGGTCTTTAAAAAGTGATATTAAACCAATGGCATATAGAGGAGATTGGAATCGAGCATGGTGGAGTCAGTTTCAAGAAGTGCATATCGCTTTTCAAAATAAATCATCTGAGGGTTTAAAAGGAACACTTTTAGAAATTAAAAATGCTTATACATCTGTGTATTCAGAAGTAGATGATTATGAAGTTAAGTTTATGGATGAAAGCATTCAGAAGTTTTATAATAGGGAAAGTAAAATATCGAAACTTCTAAACTGGGCAACGGGCTTATCAATATTAATTAGTTGTTTAGGACTATTAGGTCTTGTTATTTATACCACAAATCGACGTGTAAAAGAAATAGGTGTGCGTAAAGTTTTAGGCGCTTCATTAATGCAAATCAATACACTTTTGTGTAAAGAGTTTTTAATACTTGTTGCAATTGCGTTTATAGTTGCTGCCCCAATTGCTTATTATGGTATTAACAATTGGTTACAAGATTTCTCATATAAAACGAGTATTAGTTTCTGGGTGTTTTTAGTAAGTGGCTTTGCCATGATTTTCTTTGCTTTGTTAGTAATAAGTGTAAAGACCTTGCAAGCTGCTAATGCGAATCCAGTTAATTCGTTACGTTCGGAATAACATCAATCAATCAAAAAACAAATAATCATGATTAAAAATTATTTCAAAATAGCTTGGAGGAACCTTTTAAAGAACAAAGGTTTTACCACCATTAATATTATTGGTTTATCATTAGGTATTGGTTGCTTTATTATGATTTCTATGTTTGTGATAGATGAATTAAGTTATGATCGTTACCATGAGAAAGCAGATCTTATTTATCGTATAAATTCTGATATCATTTTTGGAGGCACCGAAATGAGTATGGCGGTTACTTCAGATCCTATGGGTGAAGTCTTAAAGAACGATTACCCAGAAGTTGAAAATTATGTAAGGCTCTATGCATCGCAAGGGTCTAAGTTAATCAAAAAAGGAAACGAATATATTAACGAAGGAGCAGTGGCTCATGCTGATTCCACCTTATTTAAGGTTTTTACACTACCAGCAATACTAGGAGATACAGGAACAGCACTCAACGATCCGAATACAGTAGTGATTACAGAAACAGCTGCTAATCGCTATTTTGGCAGCCCTCAATTAGCAATAGGGCAACAATTAGAAACTGATGATAATGAAAAGACCTTGTATAAAATAACTTCAGTTATTGAGGATATACCAAGAAATTCGCATTTCAATTTCGATTTCTTTTTTTCCATGGCTAATGTAGATTATGGTTTCGGGAATTATTTAAGCCATAATTTTCACACTTATGTACTTCTAAAAAAAGGAGTTGATTACAAGTCTTTTAACGATAATTTTAAAGAGGTTATAGAAAAATATATGCTTCCACAAGCCGCCCAATTCATAAAGATTAGTAGTATGAAGGAATTTGAAGAAGGCGGAAATAAATTGGAATATTCTTTAATACCACTTACAGATATACATCTACACTCCTCGAGAGGTATTGAATTAAGTGCGAACGGTAACATCCAATACGTCTATATTTTTTCTGCGGCTGCGCTTTTTATTTTATTGATAGCTTGTATTAATTTTATAAACCTTACAACTGCTAGATCTTCTGGTAGAGCAAAAGAAGTCGGCATTCGAAAAGTTTTGGGTTCTGAAAAGAAAGCACTTATCGGGCAGTTTTTAACAGAGTCAACTTTAATTGCAATTTTAGCACTTTTTGTTGGCTTATTGTTTGTATGGCTTTCTTTAGGTTGGTTTAATGAAGTTTCAGGAAAAGAAATGTTAATGTCCTCCTTGTTGAGCCCGAAATTTTTAATTTTCATTTTTGTATTACCATTTATAGTAGGTGGATTAGCTGGTGCATATCCTGCATTCTTTTTATCTTCATTTCAACCCATTAAAGTTTTAAAAGGAAAATTATCATTAGGTAATAAGAAAAACACATTAAGAAATTTCTTGGTCGTATTTCAATTTGCAACATCCATCATATTAATAGTTGGTACCATTGTCATCTACAAACAATTAAATCATATTCAAAACTCTAATTTAGGATTTAATAAAGATCAGGTGGTCGTAGTTAGTAATTCTGGATTAACACGAGAAACTCGGCAATCTCTGAAAAATGAAATTGAACAATTAACTGAAGTGAAATCAGCTTCGTTTGCAGGTTATTTGCCAGTAAGTAGCTCTTCACGTTCGGATACAACGTTTTCAACAGAAACTGTTATGACAGAGTCCAATGGGTTCAACATGCAGTATTGGAACGTAGATTATGATTATTTAAAAACCATTGGTATGGAAATGAAATCTGGTAGAAATTTTTCACGTGATTTTGGTTCAGATTCAACAGGTGTAATCTTGAACGAAACCGCTGTTAAATTAGCCGGATTTACTAATCCTATCGGAAAAAAATTATATACAACAGATGATGATAGTAACCTCGAAGCATATACTATTATTGGTGTGGTCAAAAATTTCAATTTTGCATCGCTACGCGAAAATGTTGGAGGCTTATGCTTCCAATTAGGAAATAATAGTTGGGAAACTGCTTATAGATTCAGTACAACCGATGTTAGTGGTTTATTGTCTACAATTGAAAACAAATACAAAGCAGCAGCTCCAGGAATGCCATTTAAATATGAATTTTTAGATGAAGCTTTTGATAATATGTATAGACAAGAAAGACGCGTTGGTACAGTTGCTATGGCTTTTGCAATACTAGCAATAATCATTGCTTGCCTTGGCTTATTTGGTTTAGCAACTTATATAGCAGAACAACGCACAAAAGAAATAGGAATACGCAAAGTATTGGGTGCATCTGTCGCTAATATTGTTAAAATGCTGTCTAAAGATTTTGTGAAGCTGGTATTAATAGCCTTTGTGATTGCGACACCAATAGCTTGGTGGTTTATGAATAAATGGTTATTGGATTTTGCCTATAGAATAGATCTTAATTGGGGAATTTTTGCTGTAACTGGATTTGTAGCATTAGTAGTAGCTCTGATAACATTAAGTTTTCAGGCTATTAAAGCCGCAATCGCCAATCCAGTTGAGAGTTTAAAAACCGAATAATTTTTCAGCAATTAAAGTATACTTTTTAAAGTGTCCGATTACGAACAAAAACTGTATCGAAATCGGACACTTTTATTTTAAAAACTTACTTAAAATACTGATTATTAATTGATTAAATGTTTGGCATCATCTTCTCTATATAATTGTTGTCAGTCATTAATTCAATAAAAATACATAATTATGATTTTAAATTATATCAAAATAGCATTTAGAACTTTATTGAAAAATAAAGGCTATAGCTTCCTTAATATATTTGGTTTAGCTATTAGTATTACTTGTGCTAGTTTAATCTTTCTTTGGGTAGAAGATGAATTGAGTTTTAATGAATCTTTTGAGAAACAAGAAAGTGTCTATATAGTACCGACTAATCAAAATTATGAGGGAGAATGGAGAACATTTTACTCATCACCAGGACCTTTGGCACAAGACATGAAGAATGATATTCCTGGGATTTTAAAAGCAACTCGTTCTAGTCAAGAAACACGTTTATTAGCAATTGGTGATAACTCAATTAATAGAGCTGGACGTTATGTTGATGCAGATTTCTTAGATATTTTCAGTTTAAATTTTGTTGAAGGTAATCGTGAAGATGCATTTAAAAACCCAGAAGCAATTCTACTAACTCAAGAAACAGCAGAACTACTTTTTGGTAAAAGTGAAAAAGTAGTAGGTAAGGTGGTAAAAATGAGTAACAGAGATAATTATCTGGTTTCTGGTGTAATTGAGAACTTGCCAAATAATGTCACCTTTTCTTTTGATTGGGTTGCTCCCTTTGAACGTTATAGAGATGGAGCAGAATGGATGACTGAGTATGGAAATAATTTTTCTGACACATTTGTAGAATTAGTACCAGAGTCCAATTTTGAAACTGTTGATACACAAGTAAGAGCACTAATAGGAACGAAAGAAGAAAATACAACCGATTATGCGTTTCTGCATTCAATGAAGGATTGGCATTTACGTTCAAAGTTTGAAGGCGGTAAAATTGTTGGTGGTCGCATTACTTATGTGCGTTTATTTACAATTATTTCTTTCATAATATTATTGATTGCCTGTATTAATTTTATGAACTTAAGTACAGCGCGTAGTGAAAAACGTGCTAATGAAGTTGGAGTGCGCAAAGCTATGGGATCTGGGAGAGGTCGTCTAATTACACAATTTATATCTGAGTCTTTAATATTATCATTTATAGCAACAATTTTTAGTGTTATACTACTGGCTATTTTATTGCCACAATTCAATCTTATTATAGATAAGAATTTAACATTAGGTCTGTCTAACTCAATACATATTTTTAGTCTTATTGGTATAGCAATTGCATGTGGTCTTTTAGCCGGATTGTATCCTGCATTCTACTTATCGTCTTTTAAACCTGTTGAAGTTTTAAAAGGTTTGAAAATTACAGAAGGTTCAGCAACACTTATCCGTAAAGGATTAGTTGTTGGTCAGTTTACAATTTCAATCGTCTTTATAATTTTAACCATTTTAGTCTATCAACAAATCCAACATGCAAAAAACAGAGAATTAGGTTATGATAAAGATCAACTGATATCGATGCGAATTAATAGAGGGATTATAGATAAATTCAATGTCATTCAGCAAGATTTGATTAGCTCAGGAGCAGTTCATAATGCAGCATTATGTAATTCACAAGTTTTATCTGGCGGTAATAATGGATCAGGTTTTAACTGGAAAGGTGGAACAGATACTGAAGACGTTTTAGTCTCTTTCAGAAATATTTCAGAAGGGTTTTATGACACTACAGGTATGGAAATTATTGAAGGTCGTGGGTTTAGTAAAAATATTGATGCAGATAGTACTTATGCAATGGTTTCAGAATCTTTAGCTAAGATGATGGGAACTGAAAACCCAATTGGAAATATTATCACTAGAGGAGAAGATACTTATGAAGTTATAGGTGTTGTTAAAGATTATCTATACGGAAACATGTACGATTCTAGCGATCCAGTTTTGTTTTTTAACTTTCATAATTATGCACGTTATATGTACATTAAAACTAAAGATGGTGTACCAGTTAATAAAGCTCTATCAGATATTGAAGCTGTGTTAAAAAAGCACAACCCAGCATTTCCTTTTGAATATACTTTTGTAGATGACGCTTTTGATGCTAAGTTTAAAAATGAACAGTTAGTTGGTGAACTATCACAAATATTTGCCATACTGGCTATACTTATTTCTTGCTTAGGTCTTTTTGGATTAGCAGCTTATACTGCTGAGCAACGCCGAAAAGAAATTGGAGTGCGTAAAGTTTTAGGAGCTAGTGTATCTGGTATAGTGAGATTACTGTCAAAAGACTTTTTGAAGTTGGTGACTATTTCAATTTTAATTGCCATTCCAATAGCCTGGTATTTTATGCAAGATTGGCTTCAAGATTATGCTTATCGTATAGAAATAAATTGGTGGGTTTTTCTTATTGCAGGTATGGTAGCCTTATTAATTGCAGTATTAACAGTAAGCTTTCAAGCTATTAAAGCTGCAATTGCTAACCCAGCAGATAGTTTAAAAACAGAATAAATCATAAAATATTGAATCATGAAGAATTTAAAAAGTATCACAATTATAGCTCTGATTTGCATAAGCCAAGTCATGATAGCACAGACAAAAAAAACAGTAGAATCTTTTAATAAAGTGATTATAAGCCCTCAAATCGAAACAACATTTGTTCAAGGAGATGAAGAATCAGTTACTATTCTTGAAAACACATTGTCAAATGATATTGTAAATATTGAAGTTAAAGGCAAGACATTGAGAGTGTACTTAGAAGATGCTAAAGAAACCACTAAACATGAAAAAGTGGTCAAGAATGGAATGAAGATGAATGTACCGATTTATAAAGGAAAAGTATTGACAATAAAAGTAACTTATAAGAACATTGATAATTTATCATTAAGAGGGGAGCAAATAACAGTTTGCGAAAGTCTTATTAATGTTGAAAAGTTTGATTTAAAGATTTATGGAGAATCACAGATAACTTTTAATGATATAAATATTAAAGACTTAGATGTGGATGTATATGGTGAAAGTCAATTAACCATAAAAAAAGGAAAGACTGATAATCAGCATATCACAGCTTTTGGAGAAGGAGAAATCAATTTAGTTGAAGTTGAGAATAAAACATCTAAACTCAAAGCTTATGGTGAAGCTCAATTTAGAGTTCAAGCTTCAAAAAAGATAAAATTTACGGCTTATGGAGAAGCCGAATTATATTACAAAGGAACAGCAGAAGTAAGTAAAGGGTTAAGTTTTGGTGATTCTAAAATCAATCGTATCGATTAATAAAAATATTAAAATGGCAAATACATTATTAAGTTTAAACGAAGCAACTAGAACTGTTAATTCAGGAAGTAATAAAGTGACCTTACTAGATAACATCACTATACAGGTTAAAGAAGGTGAATTCATTTCACTTATGGGACCTTCAGGTTCTGGGAAATCTACCTTACTAAATTGTATTGGAATGTTAGATAATTTCACTGGAGGAGGTTATACATTTTTAGGAGAACCGGTTCACAGTATGAAAGAAAGAAACAGATCTAAATTATACAAAGAGTATATCGGATTTGTATTTCAAGCCTATCATCTAATTGATGAGTTAACGGTTTGGGAAAACATTGAAACACCTTTGTTGTATAAAAATGTAAAATCTTCTGAACGAAAAGCATTAGTTGCGGACATGTTAGATCACTTCAATATAGTTGGTAAAAAAGATTTATTTCCAATTCAATTAAGTGGTGGGCAACAACAATTGGTTGGTGTTGCAAGAGCCTTAATAGGAAAACCAAAACTGATTTTAGCGGATGAACCAACTGGGAATCTAAACTCAAAACAGAGTGAGGAAATCATGGAATTATTTTCAGAATTAAATAAAGAAGGTGTTACCATAATTCAAGCCACACATTCAGAGAGTAATGCGTCTTATGGCTCAAGAATTATAAATCTTCTAGATGGTAAAATAGTCTAAGAATAACAAAGAAATTACTCAAGAGTATTATCCCTTTGAGGGGACTTTAAGGGTGTTTTGAAATAATAATAAAATCATGAAAATATATATAATAACTGCTCTCGTTTTAGTGCTGAGTTTAGGACTAAATGCTCAAAATCTAGATCAAAAAAGTTATTCTTTAGACGAATGCATTTTAATAGCATTAGAGAATAACCTAGATTTAAAATCGGCTAATTTAAGAGCAAATTCAGCAAAAGTGAATCACCAACAATCTAAAGCCAACTTGTTGCCAAGCATTAATGGAAATTTTAATTTAGGTGTTAATGATGGTAGAAGTATAGATCCTTTTACAAATGATTTTATTAATCAAGAATTGACATTCTCTAATATGGGTCTGAATCTAGACGCTACTATTTTTAATGGATTTCGATTGTTAAATACAGCCAAACAAAATCGTTTAAATAGGAAAGCCTCTGAAATGGAGATTGAAGCTGCTAAACAAGATTTAGTGTTAAATGTAACTTTAGCTTATTTACAAGTACTAAATAGTAAAGCCGTTTTAGAGTTGACTAATGCACGTTATGAAACCACAAATAAGCAACTAAAAATCCAAAAAGATTTTTACGAAAATGAATCAGGAAATCCTGCGGACTATGCAGATGTAGTAGGTCAGGTTGCTAGTGATGAAACTAGTATTTTAGTTTCTCAATCTAATTTGAACAATGCTAGGTTAAATCTTGTTAGATTATTAAATATGCCTGAAGGTGTTGATATCGATGCAAAAACAATGCTATTAGATTTTGAGGAATGCAATTTATCTGCAGATGAGGTCTATAAAGAAGCATTACAAAATCTTGCAACATTTAAAGCCAATGAATTGCGAATTGAAGCTGCAAAGAAAGGGGTAAGTGTAGCTAAGTCTCAATTTACACCTCAAATATCTCTATTTGGAGGTGTTAATACCAATTATTCAAGTGCAGCTCAGCTTTTTAACTCAACAGGTTCAAGTATTATTGAGACTGGTGATTTTGTTACTGTCAATGGACAGGATTTATCAGTATTGACAGAGCAAACCAATTTCGAAGCCAAGTCCATTGGTTATAAAGATCAGCTTGATAATAACTTAAATACTGTAGTTGGTGTTGCAGTGAATGTGCCTCTTTTTAATGGTTTTAGAGCTAAGAGTAATGTTGCTCTAGAAAAGATTAGAGTAGAGGAGTCTGTTTTAGAATTAGAACGCACACACTTAGAAATAAAAAATGCTATCGCTCAGGTACATTTTGATATGGAAGCGGTTTATAATCGTTATCAAAGTTTAGAAAGACAAGTTTCTGCTTATGAAGAATCTTACCGTATCAATGAAATTAGATTCAATAATGGTGTGTCTAATTTCTTAAATTATGTCACTAGCAAAAATAATTTAGACAATGCTAAAGTGAACCTAACCAACGCTAAGTACGAATATTTACTGCGTGTAAAAGTTTTAGATTATTACCAAGGAAAGGTTAATTAATTCCATTTTAAATCACTTCGTTCTTGCCAATAGCCTTGTGGAGACACAGCAAATGATTTTAGCTTTGAAATTTCGTCATTGCTTAATTCAAAGTTTAAGGCTTCTAAATTTTGCTTGACTTGATTGGTGTTTGAAGCACCACTTAAAATTAAACTTGGTTCTAAATAGTCCATAATAAAACGCAATGCAATAGCATCAATACCTACTGCATATTTTTCTGAAAGCTGTTCTAAATACTCATAGACAGATTGATATTCTAGAAATTTAGAATTTCTAAATACACGACCATTAGCTAATGCTTCTTTAATAATAATTGTTTTTCCAGATGCTAATAGCTGTTTTAAAATATCAAAACAAGATTGCTCAAATATGTTGAAAGTCACTTGATAACTATCAAATAAAGCTTCACTATCAAAAATAACTTTTTGAGCCTCTTCTATAATTTTCACTTGTTCTGTTCCACTAGATGTAATTCCAATTTTTAATCCATGTTTTTGTTTCAACTCATTAAGTCGAGATAAAACAGCATCATTAGTTAAAACACCACTATCCAAAGTCGCAGAATGAATCTGATAGATTTTTAGATTAGGAAGTAAAGCTTTTGATACTTCCCATTGCGCGTTCAATTTTGAGATTGAATGTTCTTTAATTTCATGCCTGCGAGAAAACCCTATTTCCCAATTAGCAACATAAGTGTAACCGAATTTTGTTGAGAGATTCACATCGTTATAACCTCTAGAGTTATTCCATTCCAATAAAAATTGTTCTCCAAGTCCGTAAGATGGTGCCACATCAAAATCTCTAATGCCAAGCGTATAACTATCGTCTAAGACTTTAAAGCATTGGTTTTAAATCCATCAATGGATTTATCCACATCTTGTTCTGATCTAATGTTTATGTAGTCTGGTCTCCCTAATGCGGCCAAACCTAATCCAATTTTTGTATTACTCATTTATTGATTCTAAGCGTATTTTACATTACAAGTTTTACAAGTATAGGTGTCTTTTTGAATAGTAATACCATCAATATTACTTTCTACAATTTTATTGATAAAGTTATTATAAGTCTCATCTCTTTTTTCGTTTTTACTCCCTTTCATAAACTCATAGAATTCACCTTCCCACTCTTGTTTTCCCCAGCAATTAGGGCAAATACCGTCAGGTGCATTACCTGTTGGTTCATTGTTTTTTTTTGTTGAAGTAACTTTTTATAGATTCAATTAATGTCATTGTATTAATTTTTAAGTTGTTAATATAAAGTCTTTATTGACTTGGCTTGAAAACTTTTCTATCAGGAGTTTCAATTTAGGGTTTATAAAGCGTTCACAAAAAGGCTTTTCAGGATTTTTTTGATAGTAATTCTGAATTGCTTCTCTAGAGGCTTTAAATTCTGAAAATGGATATACTCTGGTGATGAGTTGATTATCAAATTCAGCCTGAAATCCGATTAATATATTTTTAGCTTCATGTGCTTGTTCTCCTGAAAATATATAAGTAGCTGAACGATATTTATCTCTCATAGAATGTGCTGAGGTACTCTTGTGCGTATGCAAGTGAATTTCAATTAATGTTATAAGTGAAATAACTTCAGCATTATAATGAATGATTACTGCTTCAGAAAACGAGCTGTTTTCATCAATAGAAGCTACATAACCCTGTTCTACTTTTTCAACACCTTTTAAAGATTGAAAAACAGCTTCTGTACACCAGTGACAACCACCTCCTAATGCTATTTTAGTTTGCCTAGCCATTTGTTTAATTCATTGTCAGATGGGTTTCTTAATTTCTTTTTATCAATAGTTATTGATGGGAAATTAAGTTTTCTACTCTCGTATAAACCTCTTAATTCTTCAGCAAAAACATCATTTTTTTCAACATCTAGAAATGAAAAATCTAAACCTTTTTGGTTTAAAAAGGTTTTATAATATTGAGTTTTATGGCACCTTTCGGTGCCATAAAGTTTAATGTTTAAAGCCATAAGCTATAAAGATTTTAAAAATTCTATTGCGGCATTTGGGTTTAAATGAAAATCGCTAAACACAACATTATCATGTTTGTCAATAAAAATAAACCATGGTGTGCCACCAGTTTTATGATTTGTCATAATGCTAGAGCGCGATTTACCGTCATCACCAGCATCATGACCAAATGGGATTTTTAGTTCGTAGCGTTTTTGTGTTTCTAATAGTTTCTCGTATGTATTAGAATCATAACCTTCAAAAACAGTTTGAATGGCTAAAAACTCTATATTTTTGTTTCCATATAAAGCTTCAACCATTTTTTGTAAATCCGGTAAACCTTTGCTATGGCAACCAGGACACCAACTTTGAAAACAATACAATATTTTAAATTTACCTTTAAAATCTGATAATTTAATTGGATTTGTTTTATTTCCGTTAGCATCAATCCATTGCTTAATATTAAATTCTTGAGCTCGTAATAACGGCTCTTCTACTTGATTTGACATAATAATGTCCCTTTCTTTTTTAAATTATTAAAAAATAAACACTAGGCAATCCATTTTCAGAATTACCTTAGAATGTTTTTTATTACGTAAAGATTTATTCTACGCTCTTTAGTTTATCTGCATGCAGCTTTCTTAACTTCATGAGTTTTGGCGTAATGACAAAGCTACAATAGCCTTGAGCCTGATTATTTTTGTAATAATCTTGATGTTCTTTTTCAGCTTCATAAAAAGTTACAGCTTCTGAAATTTCAGTAACTATTGAGTCCTCATAATACTGAGTTAACCCGTTGTGCATTTTAAATAATGCTAATTTTAATATTGTTGATGTTCCTATTAAATATAAACCTATTGATATATTGAATAGTTGTAAGAGCAGTT
>Ga0209121_10001617_pt1 | contig 23622 bp, 28 predicted proteins | sample Cruoilmetagenom3_FD_187292 | JGI IMG/M metagenome (GOLD analysis project Ga0209121, IMG submission 187292) | Oil polluted marine microbial communities from Coal Oil Point, Santa Barbara, California, USA - Sample 3 (SPAdes) (version 2) | ecosystem: Environmental > Aquatic > Marine > Oil seeps ... | reverse complement strand
CGCGCAGCGGAGGTCTCAAAAGAGCCCAAAGCGACCAATTCTGCCGAGCGCTCGCATGGCACCTCTGAAGAAGGGCGGTTTGAGGATATTTCACTGCGTCACAGGCGATGAGGCAGGAGAATGCCCTTCCTCCGATCCCCAGTTAGCCCGATCTCACGCGGATCCGACGTTGCTGCGCAGCCGACTCAACGTTACGGGTGTCATCCCAAGGAACGATGCGATCAGGGAATGGACAAAAATCTGCTCATAGCCGGGATACCTTGTGCGAAACCAGGCAAGGCGATCAGAGCCACCAAGCGCTGCCAGACACCACTCCCGGTCGGACTTTCGTGCCAGCTCTGCGCTCAGTACACCATTGGCCCAATCGCGAACTGGTTCAGACCTGATCATCCGGTCGGTGAGGACGTCGCTGTCCATTTGCACCACCTTGGTATCCGACAGAGCTTCGACAGAAACGAGTGACATGCCATCCCGCGTGCGGGCGATGTTCGGTGCGACGACACATGGTCCGACATACAGGCCGACGCAGACGGCGTTGCCGTTGGGGTCGTGAATTTGGCTCGCAACGCAGCCGTCCAAAATGATGAATTCGCGGTTCTCCGGCTGTCCTTGTTGGGCGACGTGCGCGCCCTTCGCCACCCGTCTGGGTTTCCAGTCTGAGGCAAGCCGTGCGGCGCTCGCCGTGTCCGGCCAGTCAGCCGACCGCATCAGAAATGCAAGCAGGTCCATTCTCGGAAACCCTTATCAAACGATAATGCGGAGGGCTTGGTTTGCGGGCAAATGTTGCGCATACCAAGGAGATGAGAAGATGACGACAAGACATGCGCCTCGGCGATACGGCATGGCGGCGATTACCCTTTTTTTGGCAGGCGCATCGATTTACGCGCTGATGATCAACGTAACGCTTGCACATATCGAAGCTGTATCAAAGCAGGTCCCTTTCGACATGCGCCCTTTCGGTTACGGCCCCCAGGAGGCGAGCCGGCTTCTCGACGCATTGGGGGAAGAAGGGCGCATTTACTATCTGACGCGCCAGATCCCGTTGGATATGTTCTATCCGGCATTGCTCGCGATGACATTGGTTGCATCCATACTCTTTTTCGCGCGGCGCCCGCCCGGCAGCAGACTTGTGCGCGCAGGCATCGCATGCGCGTTGGGCGCGGCTCTGTTCGACTACGCGGAAAACCTTGGCATCGCATCGATGATCCTGCGTTGGCCCGACCTGTCGCATGGTGTGGTGCATGCGACCAGCGCCGCCTCGATCGTGAAATCGGGTTTGACTACAGCTGCCGTGGCGATCGTTCTTCTCGTCGGAGCCGGTTGGCTGCGTCGACGTAAAGCAGACCCTCATCTTTAGGGGCCCATGGTCGGCTTCGTCCGCACAGCCGCCGTCGGTCAAGGTGACAACGAAGGTCTGCTGTACAGGACAAACCGGCCAAAACTGGTACGTTTCTGTCTCCTGTGAAGACTGGTCGGATAAGAGTTCTCATGTGGCAGCGGGATAGACCGGGCTGAACGGTCTTTTCGGCCTGCGTGTTACATCACATCTCTTATATATCAGTAACGCTGACCTATCTACGCCGCATCCGTCAACACCAATATCCACTCCGAAGGATGGCCCTTTCTCACTTCGCCCGCAGATCGTCCGGTAGCGCTATCTATAACGATATCAGCACCTTGACCCCCCGTCCGAGTTCGCCCACCCTTCGCCCACACGCACCAGACACCCGCCAAACGCCCACCCGAACGACAAGGGCCGCCCCGAAGGACGGCCCTGAAACTTAGGGTATGAGAGGAGTCCGACCCTCGGATCACTCCTCGTCGAGCGCTTCCACGGCTTTTTCGAGATCCTCTTTCGAGACCTCTTTCTCGGTCAGCGTCGCGCCTTCGAAGATGTGGTCGACGACCTTGTCTTCGAAAATCGGCGCCTGGATCTGCTGGCGCACCTGGGCGTTCTGCTGGACGAAGTCGAAGAAGGCGCGTTCCTGGCCGGGATACTGGCGGGCCTGGTTCATGATCGCCTGGGTCATCTCGGCGTCGGTCACTTCGATCTCGGCCTTCTGGCCGATGTCGGCCAGCAGCAGGCCGAGCTTCACCCGGCGCTCGGCGAGCGACTTGTGCTGGTCTGCCACTTCGATCTCGGGGTGGTCGTGGCCCTCGACGTCCGGGTTCTCGTCATGCCAGAGCTGGTGGGCGATCTGGTTCGCCTCTGCATCCACCAGCGACGGCGGCAACTCGAAGCTCACGGTGTCGTCGAGCGCATCGAGCAGTGCGCGCTTGGTCACCGCGCGGGCCGCGCCGGAGTACTCGGCTTCAAGCCGCTCGGTCACCTGGCCCTTGAGCCCTGCGAGATCCTCGGCGCCGTAGCGCTTGGCGAGCTCGTCGTCGATCTCGGCCGCCTTGGGCGCCTTCACCGCTTTGATCGTGCAGGAGAACACCGCCTCCTTGCCCGCCAGCTCGGCGGCGCCGTACTCCTCCGGGAAGGTCACGGAGATGTCCTTTTCCTCTTCGGCCTTCACGCCGGCGAGTTGCTCCTCGAAGCCGGGGATGAACTGGCCCGAGCCCAGCACCAGCGGGAAATCCTCCGCGGCGCCCCCTTCGAACGGCTCGCCATCGACACGGCCGACGAAGTCGAGCACCACCTGATCGCCATCCTTGGCCTTGGAGCCCTTCTTGCGGTCTTCGAAGTTCTGGGCGTTCTCGGCGAGCGAGGCCAGCGCCTCGTCGACCTCGGCGTCACCGGCCTTGACCACCTTCTTCTCGAACGAGAGGCCAGCGAGGTCCACCTCGGGGATCTCGGGCAGTTTCTCGTAGGACATCTCGACCTCGACGTCGTCGCCCTCTTTCCAGTCCTCGTTGGTCATCTTGACCTGCGGCTGCAGCGCCGGACGGTCGCCGGTTTCCTCGAAATGGGCGTTCATCTTGCCGTCGATGCTTTCCTGCATCGCTTCGCCCATCAGCCGCTGGCCGAACTGCTTCTTGAGCAGCGCCATCGGCACCTTGCCCTTGCGGAAGCCCTTCATCTCGACCTCGGGCTGCGCCTCGACGAGCTTTTCGTTGACCTTGTCGTCCAGCTCCTGGGCGGTGATGATCAGCTGGTAGCCGCGCTTGAGGCCTTCGTTCAGGGTCTCGGTGACCGACATGTGCGTTCTTCCTCGTCTCGAAGGGCACGCCACTTTCGCAGCGCGCGGGAAAATTCAGGCCCTTCTAGGGGGGGCTGCGGGGTTACGCAAGGGGGCTACGTCAAACGGAGGTGATTGCGCAGCCCGAGACCGAGAAAGAACGGCAGGATGACGCCCGGGGGTGTCTGGAAACCGGAGAGCGCCTTGAGCGCATCCGGCAGCTCCCGCGGGAGGTCCACGAAGAACGCCCGGTTCAAACCGAGGAAGCCGACCAGCGCCCCGAAGCAGTGCCGAACCGGCTGACGACGCCGGCGGCGGGCAGGCCGTGGACGGGCCGGTCAACGCAGGCACCCGCCGAAGCGAGCGCCGCACGCAAGACCTGGCTGCCGGTCCAGGTCTGCTCGACCCACTTTGCCCCCTCCGACTTGCCCCCTCCCGACTCGGGCCATGACCGGTCTGCCCCCTGGCCGTCCGTGGTTGACGGCGGCGGGACCGCGGGCAATGCCGACCTCATTGGTTGGCGGATCCGGGCAGGTCCACCCGCATCCGTTGAACGTCGCCTTGCCTCCATTGGTCTCGCGCGCGCCGCCGTGCACCCGGCAGATGGACCCGGTTCTGTCACCCCGGCGCCTCACCGCCACGCCACCGACGCATCCCGTCAACAGACGGGGGGAGGAAGCGATGCCAAAGCCGGCGGGATGGCCCCCGTGGCGGATGCGGTGGCGCGCGCGCGCCGGACGCGCGGGAGACCCGGGCCGGCGCGCGCCGGCCCAGTTGCAACCACGCCGACACAGACTGTCCACGATTGGGATACTTTTTATCCACGGAATGTGGTGCTAGAGATCGGATACATTTGAGGGGATTGGACGGATTTCTAGCATGGACATTCAGCGGGCGACCATTTCAGACGCATCGCCGAACACCGCTTTCGCCGACGTGTCGATACGCGACGGCAAACCGGACTTCACCGGGCTCGCAACGGCCTCACTCGGCACCCGGACACCGGGGCGGATCTCCGGAGCTGGCCAGGGCATTTTCGCCCGCTGGCACTGGGACGGCACCGCGCTGAGCGCCGAGGTCGACCCGTACGGGTTCTACAGCCTGTACTATTGCGTCGATGGCACCGGCGTGCGGGTCTCGTCCAGCCTCCTGCAACTGGCCGCCCTCGGCTGCGACCTCACCCAGGACCGCCGCGCGCTTTCGGTATTTCACCGGCTGGGGTTCTTCATCAACGAAGACACACCCTTCGAGAAGATCAAGGTCCTGCCGCCCGGCGGCAAGCTGACCTGGCGCGACGGCAAGGTCACCATCGAGGCGCCGGACCGCAGATACAAAGAGCTCAAGATCAGCCGCTCGGAGGCGATCGACGGGTACATCGATCTGTTCCGCCAGAGCATCTCGCGCACGATCAAGGCCTGGGACGGCCCGATCATCTCGCCCCTGAGCGGCGGCCGCGATTCCCGGCACATCATGGTCGAGCTGGCCCACCAGGGGCACAAGCCCGATGCCTGCATCACCTTCCAGCATGGCGGCGATGCCTGGAACTCCGAAGTGAAGGCCGCGCGCGCGATCTGCGAGGCAGTTGGCGTGCGCCATGACGTGCTCGGCTATGTGCGCTCGCGCCAGTCCGACATTGTCAGGGCCGTCGCGCTCACCGAGCTCTGCGCCGACGAACACGCGCAGATGATGCCGCTGCACGACTATTACCTCGACCACCATGCCGCCGCCTATGACGGCATCGCCGGCGACGTGTTGAGCGGCGACGTGATGGACCGGGGCGGCGAACCGGACGCGATCGCCATCAAATTGGCTCGCGCCGGCAAGTTCGCAGAGATTGTGCAATCCATGATCGACGGCCATGGCCGGGTCATCTCGGCGACCGACGATCCACGCGGGGCGGCCGACCTCTATTCGCCGGGCCAGGACGAGGAAGCCCTCGCCTACGTCGCCCAGGCAATGGAAAAGCATGCCGATGCGCCCAATCCCGTGCAGGTGTTCTTCCTGATGAACCGGACCCGGCGCGAGATCGGCTTCGTCGCGCGCGGGATCCTGGGAACCGCCGGCGCCACGTTCTGCCCCTATCTCGACGAAGACCTCGCGGAGTTCTGCTTCAGCTTGCCGTGGGAGGTGAGCAACATGCAGGGCGGCAAGACCTTCCACGACGATGTGACCGACAGGGCCTATCCGGCTTTCGCCGACGTGCCCTTCGAGGAAGGGTTCACCTCCGACCCGCCGCCGCGCACGCCGATGCAGCACAAGATCAACAGCGTCGCCGACATGGCACGCGTGGCGCGGTTCCTCGCCACCGACAGCACGCCGGTCACCGAATTCCGGGCGCTCCTGGGTCGGGGCCAGCCGCTGGTTTCCGGGTCGAACGAAGTGCTCCACATCCATCACCGGCTGATCGAAACCCTTTCGCCGACAAGGGCGCGCGAACTCCTCACCTTCGCCGAGGAACTCGCGGCGGCGCGGCCGCGCGATCTGATGTCCGACAGCTTCATTCCGTCCACCTGACACGGGGAGAGCACCGGGGTGTTCGGACGCGTTTCGCTCAAGCTCAACAGGATCCTGCGCAAGCGGGACCGCGCCCGCCGTCATGGCGCCGCCTTCGATCCCGGCGCACAGGAACGCTTGCTGCTGGTGACCATCCCGGAACGCATTCCGGGCAGCCAGATCTTCCCGTTCCAGTTCTATCGTGACGCGCTCAAGGCGCGGTACCGGGCCGATATCAGCGAACTGCATCTCGACGAGTTTCTGGCCGGCACCCGCACGGTCACCGGCGCGACCGTGGTCGCGTTCCAGACCGAATACGGGCTCGACGAGGCCTTGCGCGACCGGGTGCTGACGCGGATCCGCGAAACCAGCCCGGGCGCCCGGATCGTCTACCTCGACTGGTTCGCGCCGACCGATCTGCGTTATGCAGAGCTGCTCGGACCGCATGTCGATCTCTACGTCAAGAAGCACCTGTTGCGCGACCGCTCGCAGTACGGACAGGAGACGTTCGGCGACACCAACCTGATGGATTTCTACGGCCGCAAGCACGGGCTCGACCACGACCCGGTGCGGTTCGGGATTCCCGACGGGTTTCTCGACAAACTCGTTGTCGGCCCATCCTTCGCGACGGCGGATTTCATCCTGCCGACGCTCGACAAGGCCGAAGTGCCCAAGGGCGACCGGCCGATCGATCTGCACGCCCGTATCGCGGTCGGTGGCACGCCCTGGTACCAGGCGATGCGCGCCGAGTGCCACGCCGCGGCCGAAGCGCTCACCGGGCTCAACGTCATCACCGGCACCGGCATCCGCCACGACCAGTTCCTGGCGGAACTGCGCAGCTCGAAAATCTGCTTCTCGGCGTTCGGCTACGGCGAGGTCTGCTGGCGCGACTACGAGGCGATCCAGAACGGCGCGGTCCTGCTCAAACAGGACATGTCGCACGTGGAAACCTTGCCGGATGTCTTCGTTGCCGGCAAGACCTACGTTCCGGTCCGCTGGGATCTGACGGATTTCGAGGACACGATCCGCGGCCTGCTCGCCGAACCCGACCGCTGCGCCGAGATCGCCCAGAACGCGCTCGACGTGCTGACCCGCTATGCAACCGAGAAGGTCTTCGTCGACCAGGTCGCGCCGCTCTTCGGGGTGACCCGGACGGTGCGCTGACCGGCGCATCGTGCCATCCGCTGCGCGGCGGCCCTGTCGCCTCGGCGGCGGAGGACCGCGAACCCGTCCGGGTATACGCGATGGACCGATTTGCCGTGTAAGCAAAGCCGCGAACAGTTTTCTGCCGCCAGAACCCCAGACGCCGCGCGGGTGTCGGTTCGGCGCGCCGGAGCCTTCTATTAAAGGGCCTTTGGAATCAACTTGTCCCGCAGGAAACCCCGCATCATCGCAGCGAGCGCGACTGGCCCCACCTAGAATACCCCGAGGGGAATTTTCGAAAGACCATGACGGGGGGCATGACAGATCAATCAAACCTGCCGAACACCACTTTCGAACGCCGCGAAAGTGCCGCCCGCTGATAGTGCCGCGGCATGCCGGCAATATTCAAATCCGCCCTCGGGTCCGAGGTTGGGGATGCGAACGGCCGTGTGTATATCGACTTTCTCGCCGACTGATCTTCGCTCGATTACAGCCACAAAGACCCCGACATGATGGCGGAAACCTCCGGCAGCGAGGACCAGCTCATCAAGATCCTTGCGCCGCTCACGACCTCTGCGGACCTCCTGCGCGATGGCTTCCGGATCCTTGCGCAGGCGATGGACCAGACCTTGGCGGGGCAACAGCCAGACCCGGGATGTCGGGCCGGTCCCGGACCAGGTCTGGCCATTCTTGGGATCACGGGAGTATTATCAGGGGCTTGCGATCGAGGGAGGGATCGCGGGCGTCACCGGCGGGCGCGCTCCGCCGCGTCCAGTGTCTCGGCGATCTCGCCGAACAGCGCTTGGGCCTCCAGCGCCTCCCTTTCCGGCACCACACCCTGCACGAAGCCGAGGTGAATGGTCACGTAGTCGCCGATCACGGGCGGTTCGTCGCCCATCAGCATGAGGTCGGCCCAGCGTTCGGCGCCGAGCCCCGCGCAGCGCGCGCGGTGTCCGTCGATCTCTTCCACCCGCATCGGGACGGTCAGGCACATGGGCTTTCTCCTCGCGCAACAGCGCTTCAGGCCGGACGCTTCGGGCCAGATGCTTCAGGCCAGATGCTTCAGGCCGGGCGTTTCCGGATCCAATATGGCAAGGCCACCGACGGACGGCAAGGCGGCAATCGCGCCGCAGCACCGCCCGCAATGCCGCTCCCGAAACCTGCGCCAGATCAAGGTGAGCCCCCCTGCCCCGGCCTAGGATTCCCGACAAGGCCAGCGAAACCCCAAAGCCCGCGGAGACCCAGGATGCATGAAATGGCGCTCGCCGAAAGCGTGGTGCAGATCGTCGAATCGCAAGCCCGCGCGGCGGGGTCCGACAAGGTGCTCGCGGTGCGGCTCGAAATCGGCGCGCTCTCCCATGTCGAGCCGGCAGCCCTTGCCTTCTGTTTCGACGCGGTCACGGCGGGCGGCCTCGCCGCGGGCGCGCGGCTGGATATCGACCGCAGCCCCGGGCGCGGCTGGTGCCACGACTGCCTGGCCGAGGTCGAGATCGAGGCCCGCGGCGCGCCCTGCCCGCGCTGCGGCGGCTACAAGCTCCAGGTGAGCGGCGGACAGGAGCTTCGGGTGAAAGAGATGGAGGTCGCCTGACGGAACCGCGCATCGGCCGGCTCCCCGTCACATCGCGACCCTGTCGCGGCGGAATGCGAGCCAGCCCGGCCGAGGTGCGCGTGTGCACCGCCGACTTGCGCGGCCGGATGACGGAGGCGCGCCCAGATCCGCGCCGACGCCGAGTGCATGCTCGACGGTTGGCGGCCCTACGCGGACCGCGCTGGCTTCCCGCCCTCGGTCAAGAATCTGGCGCGCTCCCTCATGCTCCGGAGGCCCGATCTGACCGCCGAACCGGCTGCGCTGACCGAGCTCTTGCTGTCGTCGCTGGGCCGGGCCGAATCGTACGTGCAGGCGACGCTCGACGCGGCAATCGCCGCGCTCGCGGCCCGCGCCGGGGCGGCAGATGCAGTGATGGCGCAGCAGGCGCAATGCGTGAGGCTGACCAAGGGGCCCTGTACCGAGGAGCCGATCGCCTTTTTGCGCCGTGTCGTGCTCAGCCTGGACCGCCACCGGGCCGGGAAGCCCCCCCGGCTCGCACCGCTCCGGGCCTGGCCCGACCCGCAGGGGGTGTGACCTCGGGAGAGGCCGGGCGCCGGAACGCTTTTTGAAAAGCGTTGGCAAGCGATTTCGAAATCGCTTCTGGCCGCCCCCGCAGTCGCCGCGAATGACCCCAATCACGCCACGTTTCGGCGCTACAATTGTCACCATCTGCGGGACACTCGGACCTGACCTGATCTGTTGGAAAGCGCCCCGGAACAATGCATGTAACCGAAGCCCGCTCCGCGGCCTCTGAAAGCCTGGCCTTTGCGCTCAAGGAACGAGAGCACTGCCTGTCCGACCGTGAATGGCGCCACCGGCTGCACGGCTACGGCTACGACGTCCGCCAGACCGCGGATGGCCGGGTCCTGACCCTGCTGGCCACCGGCGCCACACTCGGCCGGCTCGACCTCCCCTGACCGGTCTCGCCCGACCGAAAGCTCCGACGCGGCCTCAACCCCGCGTCATCACGTTCAGCTCGACATCGGTCGATACCCGGATCCCGGCCCCGAAGGTGCTGCCGGTGACCGGCAACGTGCCCGCAAGATCCGCTGCGGCGGCGACGGCGACATGGCCCTCGCCGGTGCGGATCCCCAATATCGGGTCATAGCCCTGCCAGCCGACATCGGGCAGCAGAACCTCCGGCCAGCTGCGCGCCCCGCGCGCCGTCGCCGGATGCGCGGTCTCGGCCCAGTAGCCCGTGACGAAGCGGGCCGGCAGCCCCGCGCGGCGGCTGAGGTCCACGAACAGCGCGGCGATGTCGCGCGCGCTCCCCCGGCCCCGGGCCAGCGTCTCTCCCGGGTTGCGCAGGGGCGCGGTGTCGACCGCGTCAAACGCGATTGCCGATTGCAGGGTCGCGGCCAGGCTGTCCGCGAAACCGGCGGGATCGGGCCCGGCGAGCGCGCGCAGCCGCGCTGCCGTCGCCGCGACGGCCGCGTCCGCCATGCCGGGCAGGAGATAGCGCTCGGGGGGCACGTTCGCGCCGTGCGGACGCACGAGACCATGGGTGTCCAGTTCGAACCGGGCCTCGATCTCCAGCGTCGGAGTGGCGCCGGCAAACCCCAACCGGGTCACCAGGTTGCCGTGCGCATCGGTCTCGTCGAGGCGGAAGGCGGGCTTGGGCGTGACCTGGATGCCATGCGCCATGCCGGCAGCATTCCGGGGCGTGAGCCTGAGCACATGCGGGCCCAGAGCGACGGGCGCATCGTATCGATACCTCACGCGGTGACGCACACGAAACCGCATGGTTACCCCCGGAACCCCGTCGCGACCACAAACTTTTCCGACGAGTCCGACCGCGAGGCCGGCGGTTTGAAATTCACGACCTTGGTGAATTTCTGCTTGAGCAGCTTCTGAAGCTCGCCCTCTGCCCCGCCCGCAAGCACCTTGGCGACAAAGGTACCGCCGGGCTCCAGCACATCGAAGGCGAGCCAGGCGGCGGCCTCGCCGAGGGCGATGATCCGCAGATGGTCGGTCTGCTTGTGGCCGGAGCTCGACGCGGCCATGTCCGACATCACCACGTCCGCCTTGCCGCCGAGCCAGACTTTGAGCTGGTCGTCCGCTCCGTCTGCCATGAAGTCGAGCACATGCGCCTCGGCGCCCGCCACCGGTTCGATCTCCTTGAGATCGACGCCCAGCACCCGGCCGACCGGCTTGTCCGGCCGCGCACCCAGCGCGTTGACCCGGGCGACAGCCACCTGCAGCCAGCCGCCCGGCGCACAGCCCAGGTCAACCACCCGCGCGCCCGGCTTCAGAAAGCCGAACCTGTCATCGGTTTCGAGGATCTTGTAGGCCGCGCGGCCCCGGTACCCCTCGGCCTTCGCGCGTTTCACGTAAGGGTCGTTCAGCTGGCGTTCGAGCCAGAGGGTCGACGACAGCTTACGCCCGCGCGCCGACTTCACCTTTACGTGCAAGTCGCGCTGACCGCGTCCGGATGTGCCTTTCTGTTTCGCCATGCGCGCGTTCTCCTGCCGCTCAAGGACATAACCGCGTGGTTGATCGCCCGCAAGGACGCGTAGCGCCCGCCGATGTAGGCTTGGCGGGACCCAGGGAGGAGGCCATGTCACACAGAACTTTCCGCGAGAATGCCGTCTATGCCGGTATCTTCCTGATTATCGCCACGCTGTTCCTGTTCGTCGGCGAAGCGATCTACAAACCACCGCTGGTCGCGCCGGACGTTCTGGAGACCGCCGCGTTGTCCGCCGACCGGATCCGTCTCGGTATCATGATCGAGTTCTCCTGCGTGCTCGCCATTCCGCTGGTCGCCATTTCGCTTTACCCGGTTCTGAGGTTGGTGAGCCCGGCGCTGGCAGTGGGCTATGTTGCCTTCCGGCTGTTCGAAGCGGCCATCTTCGCCAGTATGGAGATTGACAAGATGATCGTGGTGGCGCTGTCCGAGGCCTACCTGGCCTCGCCCGGCGCCAATGCCGCAACACTCAACGTGTTGATCGCAGCGTTGATCGGCGGCGAGGCGTTTTCCGGCGTCTCCGGGGCAATCTACAACCTTGGATTCGTCACCGGCATGCTGATGCTGAACTGGATGTTGTGGACCTCCCGGCTGGTGCCGCGCTGGATCTCCGGCTGGGGGATGGTCTGCGCGGTTGTGCTGGGCATGCTGTCGGTGGCCGCGCTGTTCGTCTCGGTGCCCGGCATCGTTGCGGTAACCCTGATCGGACCGTTGGCGGTGCAGGAAATGGTGCTGGCCGTGTGGTGGATCGTGAAAGGGTTCGACCAAACGGCGCTGGCGCGGCTGGGATAGACGGCGACACATCGGGTGGGCTCAGGCCGCTGGTCCCGCGAGATCCGCGCCCGCCACCGGAGAACGTCACGTGAGTGGGCCGGACCGGCAGCCCTCTAGACCTCCCGGTGTTTGATCACCGGTTTTGCTGGTGCGGCCCCTTCGTGGGAATGGAAGGAAGCTCTATGAGACAGGTACGCCGCGGCAGCGCCACGACCACGCACGCCATCCGCGCCGCAATAGGGCGATCCACTGCCCGGCAGTGCATTGCGTAGCAGTGTCACGAGAGGGGCGAGCTTCATTCGCGGCGTTGAGCCGGGAGCTCGGGATCCACCCGAAGACCGTCGCAAAGTTGCGCAAGCGGCAGTCGGTGGAAGATCGCAAGATCTGGGCCCCGAGAGCCGCGCTCAACTGTTCTCAGCGAAGAAGAGGAGGTGCAGATCGTCGGCTTGCGCCGTCATCCCTTGATGCCGCTCGACGATCGCCTCAATGCGCTGCGGTCCACGACCCCGCACCTGACGCGGTCTGCTCTGCATCGCGGCCTGCAACGGCACGGGATCAGCCGCCTGCCGGAGATCGAGGGCGTCAAGCCGAAGCGGCAGCATTTCAAGCGCCACCCGGTCGGTTACGCCCACATCCACCGCCCGGTAGGCGATTGCGCAGCAATCTGCCGAGAGGGGACATCGCCGAGGTGCACACCGCAGAGGGCAAGCGCTGCCTCTTCGTGGCCATTGATCGCACCAGCAAGTTCGCCGTCGCGCAGCTGGTCGAGAAGGCTGACCGGCGCACCGGCTGGGACTTCCTTGAGGTCGCGCGCGATGCGGTGCCCTACCGCGCCCACACCATCCTCGGCGACAACGTCCTCTGGTCAGCAAGCTGCCTCCACGGCTGCTAGAAAGAGTGGTCCTTCCGCCTGGGCTCACCCCCTCGAAGAAGGGGCGCCTCTCAACGAATGCAAGCATTCGCCTACCGGCCAGCGGGTAGGGGGCACCGTGTTTGACCACGGCGTGTACGGTGGATACCGGAACCGGCGCAGATCGCCTGCTTCGGCCAGGATGGTCATCTCGTTGATCGGGCCGGTCCCGGTGACCAGCGGATCGTGGAAGACCTGTACCGCCCCGATCTCCCGCATGTGCGGCATCACTTGGGCGTCCTTCGGATCGTCCCCGTCCCTGCTGTTATGCAGGGCCTCTCGGGTCCGGGCCAATGCAACGGAGGAGACGAGCTTCAGTTCGAACCCGGCGCGACCAAGGTAATGAGCCAAGGGCCGGTGACAATTCGCGGTCGCCTCAAACCCGATCCGCACCGGCAGGTCGTAGCTGGCAAGAAGCCCGGCCAGACACTCGACGTCGTCCAAAGTGTTCAAGATGGTCCGTTGATGTCAGCGCTGCTTGCCAGGAATACCGACCAGACCCTCATGGCGGTGTTTGGAAATGTCGATGGCGACCAACAAGGTCGACGCAATGAAATGGGTGGCGGTCATACCCGGTCACCTCAGCGGCGTGGTTCACGCAAACCCACTGTTGAGACCTAAGGCCCGGTAAGGGCCACCCGCTGCGCTATTTGGGGGCTGCGCAGTTGGCCATAACCTTCCAGCAGCGCTTCTTCCCGACGTGCTACGGCATCCGGTTCGCCGATCAGCCGGGCAACCGTGGAAACGCCTACTCACGGCCAATGCGCTTCGACATCATCTGCGAGGCGAAATCTGCGAGGCGAACGGCATCGAGCACCGGCTCACCAAGCCCACCCACCCTGGACCAAGGGCCAGGTCAAGCCGATGAACCGCACCATCAAGGATGCCACCGTCAAGCGTTACCACTCCGAAAGCCACGACCAGCTGCGTGGCCACCTCGCCGACTTCCTGGACGCCTACGACTTCGCCCGGCGTCTGAAGACCCTGCATGGCCACACGCCCTGCGAATACACCTGCAAAATCTGGACTTCAGAGCCAGACAGATTCATGCTCGACCCGATCCACCAGAGTCCGGGACTGAACACCCTGATGCCCGGCGGCGGCCGCGCAGATGACAAACGTGTTCTTTCAATAGGTCAGGCGCAATCGCGGAGTCACACCCCGGCTTTCAAGTTTCGCAGAGAGGCCGACGAAACGAACGCCGGCCCAAGACCGCCAGGCGGCCCCAAGACAGACGGCCCCAAGGCGGACGGCCGGGCGTCAGCCTTCGTCCTCTTCCAGCACCCCGTCCGAGGACATCTGCGCATAGAGCAGCCCCTCGCGCAGGCCCCGGTCGGCGACCGAAAGCCGGTCGGTCGGCCAGATCCGGAGCAGCGCCTGCAGGATCGCGGCGCCCGACATGATCAGCGCCTGCCGGTCCTTGCCGATGCGCGGATCCCTGCGCCGCCCCTCCGGGCCGGCCGCCAGGTAGCCCCGGATCACCTTGTCGATCTGATCCGAGGTCATCCGCAGCCCGTCAACCTTGTTGCGGTCGTAGCGCTTGAGGCCGAGATGGGTGGCCGCAACGGTGGTGACCGTGCCGGAGGTGCCGATAATCTGGAAGCCCTCGCGGTTGGGATCGCGGTGGAAGGGAGAAAAATCGCCGAGCTGTTCCTCGAAGAACCAGCTCATCAACGCGAACCGCGCGCTGTCGTCGGAGACGTCGTCGAACTGCTCGCGCAGCGTCGCGACCCCGTAAGGCACCGAGATCCAGTCGACCACCCGCGCGGTGGGATCCGGGCCGGGGTTCTTGCGCAAGCCCCCCTGCAGCCGCATGATCGCTGCCTGGCGTTCGGCGGGCTCGACGTCCGCCAGATCGAGCCAGACCAGCTCCGTCGAGCCACCGCCGATGTCGACCACCAGAAGCTGTTCGGTGCGCGTGCCCACCAGCGGCGCGCAGGAGATGACCGCCAGCGTCGCCTCTTCCTCGGGCTTGATGATCTCGAGCCTCAGCCCGGTCTCGCGCTCGATATAGGCCATGAAATCGCGTGCGTTGGAGGCGCGGCGGCAGGCCTCGGTGGCCACCAGCCGCATATGGATGACCTCGTGTTTCGAAAGCTTGCGCTTGCAAATTTTCAAGGCCTGAACAGTGCGCGCCATCGACGACCGACTGAGCCGGCCGGAGCCGCCGAGGCCCTGGCCGAGACCGACCGACTTCGAAAACGAGTCGATCACATGAAACTGATTGCCGTCAGGTTGGGCAATCAGCATGCGGCACGAATTCGTACCGAGATCCAGCGCCGCATAGAGGCTGTCCGGATCGTTTTTTTTGTCCGGCGCGGGTGGCTCAACCGGTTTTGGGAACGCGCCCGCACCATCGGAGCGCCTGGGCGCCATCTGAACGCCCTCCATTTCGAGTTACCTCAAAGTTAGGCGCTCGGCAGGCGTCTGGCAAGCGCCCTCGCGCCCTGGTGATGATCTTGGTGATGATCTTCATGAAGAGATTTCATGGCGCTGGCCCTTGGCCCCACCGCCCGGACCGGGCTATCTGCGCCACAAGGCCTCGTGCCGCCCCGTCGCGTCCCGCGTCGCTTACCGGGCGCGGGGTGTCGAGTTTGGTCGCCGCTTGCGCGTTTGCACGCTGTAAGCGGGGTTGAGAGGAGAAGCACATGCCCGGTCTTACCATCGTCTACTGGCGTGACATCCCGGCCCAGGTGATGGTCGGCAAGGGACGGGCTGCTGCCCGCCGCGAACTGCCCGGGCGGTTCGCCGAAGCGATTGACCGTGCGGCGATGAAGGCCGGCGCTCACGGCACCGACGATTACCTCGCCGACTGGCGCCGCGACGGGCCGGTCGAGACGCCGGGCGACCCCGGCGAGATCGTTGCCGCCGCCGCCGACAAGCTCGACGCGGAATATACGCCCGAGCGGCTCAAGACCCTGATCGACAACGGCGGGCGGGCCTGAGCCCGGCCGCCTGCCAACACCGTCCTGAAAGGACAGACATGCCAGCCCTTCTCTTCGATCTCGACGGCACCATGCTGGTCTCGGATCCGATCCACGAACAGGTGTTCCGCGAGATCTGGACCGAACGCGGGCTGCCGACCCCGCCCGGCTTCTACGTCGAGCAGATCCACGGCCGCCAGAACCAGGACATCTTCCGCGAATTCCTGCCCGACGAGCCCGACATCCAGGGGCTGCACGAGCGCAAGGAGGCGATGTTTCGTGACCGCCTGCCGCGGCCCTATCCAGGCATGCCGGGTGTGGTCGCGCTGGTGCGGCGGGCAGAGGCCGAAGGGTGGCCGCGCGCCATCGTCACCAATGCGATGCGCAAGAACGCCGACGCGATGCTGGAGGCGATCGGGCTGCGCGATGCCTTCGAGACCATTGTGATCGGCGAGGAATGCCAACGCGGCAAACCGGCCCCCGACCCCTACATGGAGGCGATGCGCCAACTCGGCGTCGCCCCCGAAGACAGCATCGCCTTTGAAGACAGCGTCTCGGGCGCGACCGCCGCCGCCGCCAGCGGCGCGTTCACCTTCGGCCTCCGCTCCGCCCTGGACGACACGACCCTGCGCGCCGCCGGAGCCAGCGAAACGCTCGCCGATTTCACCGACCCTGCGCTATTCGACCACCTCGCCCGCCTCGAAGGATCCCGTCCATGAGCACCCGCACCGTTCTCGAAAGCAAGTCCAAGACCGTCACCATCGGGTTCGACGAACCCTTCTGCGTGATCGGCGAACGGATCAATCCCACCGGGCGCAAGAAGCTCGCGGCCGAACTGGAGGCGGGGGATTTCTCCACCGTCGAGCAGGACGCCGTCGCTCAGGTTGCCGCCGGCGCCGGCGTGCTTGACGTCAACTCGGGCGCGGTGTTCTCGGGCAAGATGGCCGAAGATCCGCGCTACGCCGACAACAACTTTGTCGAGCCGATGCTGATGCGCGAATTGATCGAGAAGGTCCAGGCCGCGGCGGATGTGCCGTTGTGCATCGACAGCTCGGTGCCCGCAGCACTCGAGGCCGGGCTCGACGCGGCCCACGGCCGACCGCTGGTGAACTCGGTGACCGGCGAAGACGAGCGGATGGAACAGGTGCTGCCGCTGGTGAAGAAATATGGCGTGCCGGTGGTGGCGATCTCCAACGACGACACCGGGATCAGCGAAGACCCCGACGTGCGCTTTGCCGTGGCCAAAAAGATCGTCGAGCGCGCGGCCGATTTCGGCATCCCGGCGCACGACATCGTGGTCGATCCGCTGGTGATGCCGATCGGCGCAATGGCGACGGCCGGAAACCAGGTCTTCGCTCTCGTGCGCCGGCTGCGCGACGAGCTCGGTGTCAACACCACCTGCGGCGCCTCCAACATTTCGTTCGGGCTGCCCAACCGCCACGGGATCAACACCGCCTTCCTGCCGATGGCCTATGCGATGGGCATGACATCGGCGATCATGAACCCGCTGGCCTTGCCGGTGGGACCGAAGAAGATCGCCGAGAAGAAGGCCGAGATCGAAGCGGCGGGGGTGATTCTGCCGGACGACATCGACGACGAGGTCTTCGTGCAGCTGTTCGGGCTGGGGTCGACCAAACACCGGGCGGGCCGCGAGATGGAGGCGATCCGCGCCGCCAACCTGCTGCTGAACCATGACGCCCACGGCACCGACTGGATCGCGTTCAACCAGGCGCCCGTCGAAGGCGGCGGGCGCGGCGGACGACGCGGCGGGCGGCGTGGCCGACGCGGCTGAGGCGCCGCGGTGACCATCGTGCTACAGTTCCGGCGCGCGGCACCCGATTGTGCCCAGCCCGTGCACAAAGCGCGCGCTTGAGGCCGGGGAGACGCGGGCGCGCGCCCGCGTGAAGCCCGCGCCCGCGGGCTTGGTGCCCGGCTCAACCGTTACGCTCCTGCGGCAAAGGTCATGCTGCGAAACGACCGGCAAGCCCGGCCCGTCTTTCCCACCCCGGTCTGTCTCGCTCCGGATTTCCCACCCGCCGCAGCCTGCTGTAGTCAGCGCCGCAATCGTGCCTCCACGAAAGACGCCGCCGGCTTCGACAATTGTATCTGCCAGCTCCGACCGGGGCGTTCCCACCTGGAACAGGTCTCCGCCCGCCCCATTCGAAATCTGCAAGGAAACGTTCCGCCACAGGCGCCTTCACGCGTCGAGTTCCGCGTCCCAATAGAGGAAGTCCATCCAGCTCTGGTGCAGATAGCCCGGCGGGAACTTGCGGCCAAGGTTCATCAGCTCGACCGCGCCAGGCTGGCGCGGCGGTTTCCTCAGCGTGAGCCCCGACCGGGACAGCGGTTTCGACCCCTTGCGCAGGTTGCAGCGGCTGCAGGCCGCGACTACGTTTTCCCAACTGGTGATCCCGCCGCGGGCGCGCGGCACCACGTGGTCGAAGGTAAGGTCGCCCTTCGCGCCGCAGTACTGGCAGCAGAACGCGTCGCGCAGGAACAGGTTGAACCGGGTGAAGGCCACCCTCTTTTGCGGTTTGACGTAGTCTTTCAGAACCACCACAGAGGGAATGCGGATCTCGATCGACGGCGAGCGCACCACCTCGTCATATTCGGCAAGGATCGTAACCCTTTCGAGAAACACCGCCTTGACCGCTTCCTGCCAAGGCCAGAGTGACAGCGGGTAGTAAGACAAGGGGCGGAAATCCGCGTTCAACACCAGCGCCGGATGGGCCTTGGCCTGCGCGTGCTCGCGCACGAAACTCGATCTGAAATCGGCGTCCATATGGCACACTCGCCCTCGCCCCTGGCACTGGTAGCCGGGCGGGGATCCCCGTCCCGTCTAATCTCGTGGAACCATATCTGGTTTCGTCCCCCTGGCAAGCCCCACGATCTGGCCGCCCTTTGCCGTCCGTGCCCGGGAGACCTATGAGGCGCTCGCCGGGGCGGTGTGTTCGGGCTATGTTCCGTTCGAACCAAGAGGAGCCCGCGATGACCACGCCCCGTATCCTCATCACCCCCGCCCCCGAATGCCCGGTCGCCATGGCCGAGGTTCCGCCCGAAAAGGGGAGGATGTCGCGCGCGACCATCGAGTACGACCTCCTGGCCACGGCGCCCTACACGCACGATCACCGCGGCTTCACCCATGCGGTTCACCGCGCCATGGCCAAGGTCTCCGGCAAGCCCGCGCTCGGTTTCGAGGCGTTCCATGCCAAAGGCCAGCCCTGCATGCGCGCCTCGCCGCTGACCAAGCGCTACGGTTGGGCGGCACATTTTGACGTCGACGGAAGGCTCGCGCTGGTCGACCCGGCCAGCGCCGACTTCGCCACCCTCGCCGCCGATCCCGACCTGGCGACCAAGCCCGCCATGCGGTCCTAACGCGGCTGGCAGGATCGGTGAACCCTGCAACCACGAAGCCCCGCGGCGGCGTGCGACGAGGCACAGCGCAGCTGGCCGCCGTGGCGGCATGGCTACGGGATGTGTAAAACCCCGCCCGGCGTCAGGGGAGCCCCCCTCCGGCACCGTCACAATGCCATGTCGTCGCGGTGAATGAGCGTCGCGCGCCCCGGGTAGCCGAGGACCGCCTCGATTTCGTGGGAATGCTTGCCGATCAGCGCCCGCGCCTCGGCGCCGGTATAGCGGGTGAGCCCGGCGCCGATGCGCTCGCCGCGCGGTCCGAGGATGTCCACCGGATCGCCGCGGCCGAAGTCGCCGGTGATGCCGGTGATCCCGGCGGGCAAAAGCGATTTGCCCCCGGCGAGCGCGCGGGCGGCCCCGGCGTCGACACGGATGGCGCCCCGCGGCTTCATCGCCGCGATCCAGTGTTTGCGGGCCGAGGCCGGGTTGCCGCGCGCGCGGAACAGCGTGTGCGCAGCACCCGCTTCGAGGGCTGCGAGCGGGTTGTCGAGCGCCCCCAACGTGATGACCAGGTCGGACCCGGCGGCGGTCGCCGTCTTCGCCGCCATCACCTTCGTCTTCATGCCCCCCTTGGCGAGACCCGTGCCCGCGTCGCCGGCCTGGGCTTCAAGCTCGGGGGTAATCTCGTCGATCACATCGTGGCGCCGCGCGTCCGGGTCGTCCTTCGGGTTGCCGGTGTAGAACCCGTCGACATCGGACAGGAGTATGGTGAGGTCGGCGCCAACCGTCACGGCTACTTGGGCCGCGAGACGGTCGTTGTCACCGAAGCGGATTTCGTCGGTGGCGATAGTGTCGTTCTCGTTGACGATCGCAACGACGCCGAGCGACAGCAGGGTTTCAAGCGTCGCGCGGGCGTTGAGATACCGGCGGCGGTCGGCCGAGTCTTCCAGCGTCACCAAGACCTGGGCCGTGGTGATTCCGAGCGGGTGCAACACCTCCTCGTAGGCGCGCGCCAACCGGATCTGGCCGACCGCGGCGGCGGCCTGGGATTGCTCAAGCGGTAGCGAGCCAGGCGCGAGGCCGAGCACGCCGCGGCCGAGAGCGATGGATCCAGAGGAGACGAGCACGACATCCGCGCCGCGCGCCTTCAGCGCCGCCACGTCGGCCGCAAGCGAGGCCAGCCAGCCGTCCCTCAGCGTGCCGGTGGCGGCATCCACCAGCAGGGCGGAGCCCACCTTGACGACGATGCGCCGTGCCGCGCTCAGGGCTGCCAAGGCTTTGCCTCCGGCGCCTCAGCCTTCGCCTGACGAAGCTTGTCCTCCCGAATCTCGGCACGCAGGGCGCGCAGCACCTCCGTCACCCCCTGACGCGACACGCCCGACATGGTCATCACCGACCCGCCCACCGCCTCTTCGAGCGCTGCGCACTTCTCATCGGCCTCCTGGTCGCGCAGTGCATCAACCTTGTTCAGCACCGTTATCCGCGGCTTCTCCGCCAGCACCCCGCCGTAGGCCTCGACCTCATGCACGATGGTGCGCCAGTCGGCCACCACGTCCTCGGCGGTGCCGTCGACCAGATGCAAGAGCACCGAGGTGCGCTCGACATGGCCGAGGAACTGGTCGCCGAGTCCCCTGCCCTCATGCGCGCCCTCGATCAGCCCCGGAATGTCGGCCACGACGAATTCCACCCCGTCCACACCGACAACGCCGAGGTTCGGCACCAGGGTTGTGAAGGGATAGTCGGCGATCTTGGGCCGGGCGTTGGAGGTGGCGGCGAGGAAGGTAGACTTGCCCGCGTTCGGCAGCCCGAGCAGACCGACATCGGCGATCAGCTTCAGGCGCAGCCAGATCGTGCGGTCGACCCCGGGCTGGCCGGGATTGGCGCGGCGCGGCGCCTGGTTGGTCGCAGACTTGAAGTGCAGATTGCCAAACCCACCGTTGCCGCCTTTCGCCAGCAGCACCCGCTGGCCGACCTCGGTGAGATCGGCCAGAACCGTCTCCTCGTCCTCGTCGAGCACCTCGGTGCCGACGGGCACGCGCAGAACGATCTCGTCACCCGATCGTCCGGTCATCTGACTGCCCTGCCCCGCCTGGCCGTTCTTGGCGAAGAAATGCTGCTGGTAGCGGAAATCGATCAACGTGTTGAGACCGTCGACCGCCTCGACGACCACGTCGCCGCCGCGCCCGCCGTCGCCGCCATTCGGCCCGCCGTATTCGATGAATTTCTCACGACGAAACGAGATGCAGCCGTTGCCGCCGGAGCCGGAGCGGATGTAGACCTTGGCGAGATCGAGGAATTTCATTTGGGCGCGACCTTTCGTTGGCCGAAGCGATAGTGGCAAAGCGCTTGCGCCTCAAGGGGCGGCGAAATCCGAGACGGATTTCGGATCGGAAATCGCTACGATTTCCGTGCCGGTTTGCGCAACGCAAACCGTTTACCGCCTCACGGGCGCGCGAGACGGAAGGTTCGCATCGGCAAGTCGCGCCCCTGCGCCGCACTGGGTCCCGCGCATCGCCCGGTTTCGACAAAGCCGAGCTTTTTGAGCACCCGTCCCGAAGCGGGGTTATCGTCGAAGACACAGGCCGAGATATGCGGCCAGTCTTAGCGCGCGAAGCCTTCGGCGATCAGCGCGCGCCCCATTTCGGTGGCGTAACCCCGGCCCCAATCGGTGCGCGCGAACATGTACCCCAAATCGCCGCCATTCTCTTTATGGCTCACGCCCATGGCGCGCCCCAGCGAGCCGTCGCGGAACACCAGCCCGGCCTACCCCCTGCCGAGGTCGAAAGGCGCACAGCGGCTCTCAGCAAAGGCACGGTCGGCCGGTGACGGCCAAGTGGCGGTGTTCTTCACCACCTCGTCGTCCGACACCAGCGCGTGCAGCGCATCGAGGTCTTGCGGGGAGGACCGGCGCCAAAGCAGCCGATCGGTCTGGATCACGGGGTCATCCATTGCCCCGCGCCGTCCAATTCGCCCGGCTGAGCGTCATGTTCTTCATCGTGACCTCAGCCCCGCGCGCGCGGGACGTGACCCGTTCGGCGCCCACGGGCCGAAACCCCAACTTGGCGAGCACCCCGGCAGAGGCCGTGTTGCCCTCGAAATAGCCCGACTTCAGCCTGTCGTTCCCGGAGACGGCGAAGTAGTGGCCGACCAGGCCCTGCGCCGCCTCGGTCATGTAGCCCTGCCCATGGTGAGCGCGGCCGAGCCAATAGCCGAGGCTGGTGTCGATGCCCACCACACCCATCACCGGCCCGCCGCCGGTCGTCAGGCCGTAGCCGTCGAAGGGCCCGCGTTTCTCGAGGTAGGAGAGGAAGCCTTCGGCATCCGCGCGCCCGTAGGGATGGGCGACCACGGTCAGCCATTTCGACACTTCGTAGTCGTTCAGCACGGCGACGATATCGGGGATGTCGTCGCGGGTGACGGGGCGGAGCACCAGCCGCTCCGTGCGGAGGGCGGCGCGGGGGTCCATCGTCAGCCCATCCGCCTGATGTAGGTCCAGGTCGGCACGTTGGCGGCACGGGCCACCGAATGCGCCTCGGCCTCGCCGATATAGGAAAAACCCGCGTTGGTCAGCACCCGGGCCGAGGCCGGGTTGTCCTGGAACACCTCGGCGAACAGGATCTCGTTGTCGAGCGGGTTGGCTTCGACCAGTGCGTTCACCGCTTCCGAGGCGAGGCCGGTGTTCCACAGTGCCGGGGCCACCCAGTAGCCGAGCTGCGACTGGTTGCGGTCCATGCGCCTCAGCGAGATGACGCCCAGCACCTCATGGCCGCGCTCGCCGCCATCGAGAACCCAGACGTCCTCCTCGCGGTCCGGCTGCCCGGCCCGCGCGACATAGGCCTCGGCCACCCCCGGCGGCAGCGGATGCGGGATCGACCGCGTGCCGCGCGCGACCCGCTCGTCGCCCGAATACATGGTGAGCATGCCGATATCGCCCGACCGGGGGGGACGCAGCGTGAACCGCCCCGCCGCGATCACCGGCTGTTCGACGATGTTTTCCTGAAACATCGGTTTCCTCCTGCTGTTGCCCGGCGCCCCTGCCGGCCTCTTCTCGGGCCGGTTCACGTGCTGCGCGCGGGCGGAATAAAAAATCCCTCGAGTGTAACGAAAAAGGGACCGGCGTTATCGCCGATCCCCTGGGAAGTGTCTGGCGCCGGGGTTCGGCTTACTCGGCGGCTTCCGCCACCGGCAGGACCGAAATAAAGGTTCGCCCCTTGAGCCCCTTGCGGAACGACACGCGGCCTTCGGCGGTGGCGAAGATCGTGTGATCCTTACCCATGCCGACACCCTCGCCCGGCCACATCTTGGTGCCGCGCTGACGAATGATGATATTGCCCGGGATCACGGCCTGGCCGCCCGACTTTTTCACGCCGAGGCGACGGCCAGCGGAATCGCGGCCGTTACGGGAGCTGCCGCCTGCTTTCTTGTGTGCCATCTCGTCTTACTCCTGTTCGGCGGCAAGCGATGCGGCCTGCTCGATCCAGTTGTCGCGTTCGATGCGGCCCTTGAAGGACAGCTTGTCGTCCATATAGGCAATCTCGTCGGCGGTCCAAGCGGCGATCTGGTCGAAGTGGAACACTCCGTTGTCGTGCAGCAGCCCTTCGAGCTTGGGGCCGACGCCCGAGATCTTCTTGAGATCGTCCGCCTTGCCGCCGCGGGCTTCGCTGAGCAGGTTGGCAGGCCTGGTGCCTTCCGAGGCCGGTGCCTCGGCAGCTTTCGCCTTCTCGGCTTTCGCAGCCGCGGGCTTTTCGGCTTTCGCCGCCGCGGGCTTTTCTGCCGCCGCGGGCTTTGCCGCCTTCTTCGCCTTGGCAGGCTTCGCAGCCGCAGCCACCGCGCCCGCGGCAACCGAGCCG
>Ga0209121_10001616_pt1 | contig 23623 bp, 7 predicted proteins | sample Cruoilmetagenom3_FD_187292 | JGI IMG/M metagenome (GOLD analysis project Ga0209121, IMG submission 187292) | Oil polluted marine microbial communities from Coal Oil Point, Santa Barbara, California, USA - Sample 3 (SPAdes) (version 2) | ecosystem: Environmental > Aquatic > Marine > Oil seeps ... | reverse complement strand
GGATAAACACCCTCTTCTCTGTAGATGACCCGCGAGCGCTGATTACGCTCCCCTGCCTGGAGGATTGCCGCCATCTAAAAGCGTGGGGCATCCCGAGCGACGCAACATACCGTTATTTACTGACACCGTCAACACCTTCTAAAAGACACGCTGTATCTTGCCTTTAACTGTCAGTAATTAGAGCCACGAGGCAGCATCCTCAACTATCGTGCTGCATGCCCCCATGTAGAGACGGCATGTCATTAGCGCGACTGTTAAGCATGTCGAGCTTTTGGGAGAATTCATGAATCAGCACATTGCACTCAACGTGGCAGGAAGAGAGATCGACCTCGGTATCATCCCAGAAAATAATCACTGGCCATAGTTTTAAGCCCTGTATGCCCTCAAGATTTTACTGTGTAAAAAAGGCTGGTTAATGCCTGCTAGCGTGCACGATCAACAGCAATCAGGCCCCTAAATATTACAGGGCTGTTTATTAACGGCAACCAACGTTTCCAGAGAACAATAGGACGGCGCAAGGTACGACGAATTCGCCAACGCCCAAGCTGTCTCATTTAATGAGACCTTGAATATAAAAACTTAGGATGAATAGCCCCGCCAGGGATATCATTATTCCCACGTAATCTTGCTCAGGTTTTAATAGAGAATCGAGGAAAGTCTCGGGTACTTCACTGGACAAATAACTGGCAATTTAGTCCGGCGGGAATACTGTGATCGGGGTTTGGCAATTCAAGGCTCACACGAAATGTGCCACTTGCCGGATCAACCACCCTATCGACCACATCGACAAGAGCCGGATAGGAACCCAGCTCTTCAAGCTCCGGGGCCACGTTCAGCGTCATCCCCGGCTTAAAATAATTAAACATAGTCACTGGCGCAATAATATCCACTCGCAAGGGGTCAATCTCAGCCAGTTTTAAAACTGCTTCCTCGTCGACAAACTCCCCCACCTCCTTCAACAACTCAACGACGACACCATTAACCGCACTATAAATATAGCGACGCTTGAGTACTGCCCTCGCCAATTGCAATTCGATTTGAGCCTGGGCATGACGCTCTTTGGCTGTTAGCACCTCGAGACGTGCAATGGTAGCTTGAGTAATGGCTTCATCGAGTTTTTCGGTTGAAATTAGGTTTTTTTCAGCCAGGTTACTCGCACGTCGCCGTCCATGTTCGGCCAATTCTAAACGAGCCTGCTGTGTCTCCATCTCCATATTCATTTCGGCGCGAAGCCTGGCCAATTTCACATTGAGCTCTTCGACACTTGTTTCTAGGCGCGCAAGAACATCGCCCTTGCCGACAATGTCACCACGTTTAATCATTATTTCACCCAAATTACCACGGGCAGAAACACTAAGTTCGGTTGTTGTTCTGGGTTCTATCAAACAACCCAGTACAGCAATCGCCTCTACCGAAGGGCTATTAGGCTTAGTTACGGTGCCATCGGTCACTCCAGCACTGCCATCTGCCGCCAAACTTTGCTCAGCAAGAAAAAATACAATACCAAAACCACAAGTGATTACTTTATTTAATAAAGAATTCATAAACAGCACTTTACCCCTTAAAAACAACATTGATTAACGCTACATACAGTGCAATAACGACGAGACAATTTTATTCAAGCCTTACAACGCTATTAATCCCTAGTGATGTCCGCTTGAAAAAGCCAGGACTCGACGCACATGGGCATCCTGCCCAGCAACAGAGGCGCGCTTATGGCGAGCTTTTTGTTTATTTTTTTTCTTAAAAAAATAATACGTTAATGGTAATAAATAAAGCATTGCTCTCTGCACACAAGTCAAGGAATAAAAGGCCTCATCTTCCAAACTGGCATACAACCTTGTCCCAGAAGAGCAGTACGATAAAGTCAGCATCTCCTCTGCCCCGCTGAGTGGCACGGCATAAAAAATCGCACTCACTTTTTTACCAGCCTCAAAATCGCCCTCAGTAGCTGCGTTAAAGTTATCATAGGTTGTAACCCTCACAACCACCGATGAAACACACTTAATTTCATCACTACTTATCGGGATTCCCGATGTCGATAATGCGCTCTGCAGCGCAGTTTTAGCGGCATCATCGCGCACAATCAACACCGGCGGAGATGCACTCTTGGGCCAAGAAAGCAAAAGTCTCCGCAGCCCCGTAATTTTCGCCTCAGCGCTTCGAAACACCTTTACCTTTACATCTGATGGCGGAGGTGCAAAACACTTTATCGACTGCAAACCGTAGACACGACGCAGCTCTGCTCTATAAGGCTGGCTCACATGGGCAGCCGCAAACAATTGCAAATAACGCGGGAAAAAATGCTGTAAATTAATTCGAGCCACCAAACCTTCAGTCCCACTGCGGGACTCACCACGAGCGGTCTCTACCAGTGCTGCTAAATCAATGAGGCTAAGCCCCGCCTGTAAAACCTCGCTAAGCTGCTGATCAGTAATGCGAACACCCGATGGCTCTACCACAAAACCCCGACCTTCACTCAACACACGCAGAGCCAATAGCGCTGCTTGAACAAGAGCTGAGGCCCTCTCTCGACCTCTCCATAGAGGACCGTAGTTTTCACTCAAGAGTTGTATTTTCTCTTCTCCACCATTGCTAATGGAAATCTGCCGAGAGTCCTGATTGATCGTAAAATCAGCACCTTCATCCAATTGAGTCGCACATTCGAGCGCCTCTTCATAAACAGTTTTAGCCGGCAAAGAGTCGCCATCTTGCCCCTGGCTAATACCCAGTGTTTGATGAGTGTTCTCAATTAACACCGCCCGCGCCTCAGTAATCACCGCAGCGGGCAAACCTTGTAACAGGGTTTGAGCCACGCAATCCCTATTCAGATAGCGCGCAAGATGACTTCGCAGTGGCCCCTGACGATTCAATACCCGGCGCCTATCCTGTAAATAATCAAACATCAATTGCTGACTACTAATAGCAAGCAATTCACTCTGATAGGCCTGTCGACGCTCGGCCTCAGTGCAATCCGAGGTAATCACCCCACAGCTAAGACCCAGAGCATTGGCCAACTCGCCAATAAGACCGCGATAAGGAGCCATGGTTTGATCATCGACAAAAATTAGGTGCACGGGCTGACCCGAGCGAGCGAGAACCAATGCACGCAATAGCGAGACCTCATAGCTTTGCTTTTGACTTGGCATATCCACTAGCCGACGATCACTCTTAAGGCTAGCGGCAGCGGCTACGACAAGCTCGTCACAGGGGGTACTAAAGACTTGCTGCCATGCCTCGAGTACAGCAAGCCACACAGACTCCGTAGCAATCACTCTGAGTATTTTCTGCGGCTTTCCATAAGGCCCCAAAGGACTAAAAGCCCAGCTCGCGCTAAGGCAATCAAGCCATGGGGCAAGTAAACTCTGCCCCTCGCTATTACGCTCGGGATAACAGCCAAACAGCAGAGGTGGCGATGCCTTATTCATCACCACAACTACACATTAAAACGCTCGAGAAAGACTCGCCTCAGAGCACGCCAGGCCTGTAGACCCAAAGGTTCACCGCCGTGATGAATACGCACGAAAACCCTTTCTCCCATATAGTTTGCGGCGGCCTCGACAGGTAGAGAAAGCTCCATCCAGAACACTGGGCGAAATGCCAGATCGGGGGCTCGCCCCTCTGGATCGAGGGCTATTTGACCACCGCCAGCTTCGCCGAGGGCCGGGCTTGGCAACTGGTGTGTGGAGGCAGGCACTATACGCAGTACCTCAGCCGGCCATACCTGGCTTAGGTCATGACTGAGGCGCAGCTCTACGGCTTTCACCGAGCGGCGCAGTTGACCAATATAGTCTTGCTCAACCACGGCCATAACGCGGGTAATCGGGTACTTCGTCACGTAACCAAGCAAGTCGCCCTGACGAAAAAAACGCTCAGGCAACTGTTTCTCGGCGAGTAGCGCCAGGGAGCCGTCACCCGGGCTGCGAATCACCAGACCAGCCTGACGCTCGTGCACACGAGTCAATTGCGCGATAACCGTTTGTCGTCGCGCTTGAGTAATTTGCGCTTGAGCCGGACTACTCAGTAGCTCCATCTGAAATTGCGCATCGAGTTCACGCAACTTGTATTGAAGCACCTCCTCATGAGTCGACAGTAAAGGATCGCTAAGCTCAATCAGTGCCTGGTTACGCTCCGCCTCTTGCCCTGAATTGAGTAGCACCCGTTTGACAAAACCATCGCTCTGAGCCCGCACTTCGGCTTTTTCAGCAAGCCAAACCACCCCCTCCGTTGTGGTGTAACTAGGTACCTGCACAAAGCCCAGCAAACCAACCAACAGCACAAGGTAAGCCCCAGAGCGCAATACAGCCTGACTGCGATTGGCCATGAATACCGGGCTCAAAAAAAGGAAGCGCAACTTGCGATAGAGGGGTAAAACCAACATCGCGTTGACCGCCCAGAGGGCAAGAATAACGCCAATAAAAAACCATTTACCCGCCACAAAAAGCACGATAGCCGCCATAATAAAGAGTCGATATATAAAGGCGGCGAGGCCATAAAACACAAACCAGCGCTTTTCACCGGCACTGGCCTGTGGCGCAATGGCGTGGGGGCTGTGTAATAAATAGCGCTGTACTAGAAAGCCAAGATACTGGGTGGAACGCGATGCTAAATTGGGCATTTCCAAGGCATCGGAAAACACGTAATAACCGTCGAAACGCAACAATGGATTACCGTTAAAAAATAGTGTTGAGACACCACCAATTAACATACTGTTAAACGCTAGTGAGCGCGCAAAACCCGGCTCCATCTGCGTCCATAGCAACATGGCAACACTGGCGAGAGCCAGTTCAACCATAATACCAGCAGCACCCACCAACATACGTTTGTGTTTATTACGAAAGGCTGAGGCCGCCGTTGCATCGACGTAGGGCACCGGTACAAAAACCAGGAACATTAGCCCCAGATCATGAACCTCTCCCCCCCAACGCTTCACCGCATAAGCGTGGCCAAGCTCGTGAAAAAGCTTAATCAGCGGGTAGAGACAAAACATAATCAACAGGTTACCAGGGCTAAACACCCGATCCGCCAAATCCCCAGTCAGGACTGACCAGTGCATACCCGCACTCATCAAACCGCTAAGCACCAGTAACAGCCAAACACAAAACCCGGTGCGACTATAGAGCGGTTTGAGATATTTTAGGGTGCGGCCCAGAAAGGCATCGAGATCGAGCAGAGGCAGGCGAATCGCCAGTGGGGCCATTAGTTTTTGTCGCAGCGCTCGACCTTCTCTTTGTTCCGCCCGATCAAGCAGAGATCGCTGGTCGACGGCCAGATCGCAAATCAGCAAGTCATTCGAGTAAAGCTGGCCGAGCAGTTTGATGACATCATCCTGACTTGGGCCGTGGTCACCCCAGTACTCCAGCGCACGCTGCCATATTTCCTGCAGTGAGCGCTGCCCATCCATACTCGACATTAAATAATGCGCCACCGGGGTGAAGCGGTGAAAGCGTGCTCCAGCAGCGTCTTGCAGTACATACCAGCGCCGTCCACGAAAGGTCTGCCGGTGCAAACGCACATGAGGCGGCAAGCGGGGCTTTAAAGCCGCAATACCATCCCAAACTCGGCTATGCATATGCTCCATCCGTTAAAACCAACGCCACAATTGCAAACGCAACCACTGTGTAAAACTGTGGGTCCAGATCCAGATCAATTTCCTTTGGCCAACCTCGACCTTGGCGATGCCCTCCATGCCTGGGCGCAAATAGTCGGGCAGTGTTTCTAACCTTGCCTCAACCTCAAAGGTATTGGCACCACCATCACTTTGTGCCAGCGGCGTGATGCGTTCAACAACAAAGGGCAGCGCCTGCTCACTAGCACTGTGCAAGGTGACATGTCCGCGTTGGCCAGGGGCAATATCACTAATATCTCGTTCATCAACCCGCACCAGCACTCGATAAGCATCAAGCGGGGCTATCTCAAACAGCACGTCACCCCGGCTGACCGGCGCACCGAGGGACTGCATCAAGTCGCCGCTAATCACATAACCGTCAAAACTGGAAAGACCCTTAAGACGGGAAAGTTTTTCCACAACCAGTGATAACTGTGCATCGGCCTGTTCGAGCTGAGCCTCTAAAATGCGCATTTTCGCCCCATCCCGCGTAGCGACGGCATCGCGCATTTGGCGACCAAGCTGTATTTTCTCGCTTTGCCATTTCAGCTTCTCCAACACCAAATCCCGGTCATCCAGAGTATAAAGCACCTGCCCAGCAGCAATTTTATCTCCGGCTCTGGCTCGGGCCGTGTCGACAAAACCATCGACGGGTGCCACTACCGCACGGCGCACCGTGCTCTCCAGTGAGGCTTTGGCCCGCACGCGATAACTCCCATCCCAGATTGAGAAAAACAACAGCACCACAGCCAGTGCCACAGCGGCAAACTTGCGCCCGTAATAGCGCGGGCCAAATAACCTTTGAAGTTGTGCGCGGCAATAATCAACAGTTGTCTTGAGTGGCCCCCGCTCCGCTAGGCGCTGGTTCTCAAACACTGGGCCGGCAAGGACAGACAATAATTCACAAAACTCTAATTCTGCCTCGGAGAAAGGCTTCTCAATAGAGCGCTCCAAGCAGATAGCACCAATAAACTGGCCGTCATTAGCCAAAGGCAGACTACAGACGCTGTGGCTCAGGTTCTCCTCCACGCTCGACAGAGCTTGCTGACGCTCATTCAGCACTAAAGCATTGTTGTCAGTGAGGGGATGAACGAGTACCACTTGCTGATCAATAGCCTCGTCCATCGCCTGAGCGATAATCCGCCACAGCCCTGATTTCTCAGCGGTATGGCTAGTATCGGAACTGGCGACAACCGTATTGAAGCCTTTGTCATAGAGGCCGATGCTAACGCGCGAACAGGACATAATTCGACTCAGCTCATTGACCAGCGCCATAGCTGCACCGCGAAAACTCCCCTGTTCCAGAGCACAGGCCAGTAGATCCAGGACATTAGCCAGATACTGATCCCGCCCCCCGCTACCCTCGGGTGCCAGGCTACGCTGATGGAAAAGCGCAAGCCAGGCACAACCCCAACGCAAGGTTCGCATAGCCACTTCAAGCTCGCGGGTCGGTCTACAAGCTATTTTTAAAGCCACTACGGCCACGCACTGATCCGCGACAAAAACTGGATAGCAAAGCTGAGAATAAGTTGCACCACCCTGTTCGAAACTGGGTATGACAACTGGCTTGCCCTGGGCAAGCACCGTATCGACCACCTGATTAAGACCGAGATCAACCGCAGTGCTATCGGGCCAGTGGGCCGCAGGCACCAAGCGTGAAGTTTCGGGCCGATGCATTAACACTACGGCGGAATGCAAATCGGGTAAATACTCACAACAGTAATTCAGCCAATTTCGTGCGAAGGCCCCAGGGCTTTGCTCGCGTACAAAGTCACTCCACGGCAAAGCCTGAAAATTATGTTCTGTGTTATTTTTTTCGTGTTTATTTTCTGCCATCTCACCGCCACACTGACCATCGCAATGGATAAAAAAAGCCAGCTTAAAATATCGTTCTACATACAATAATGGCAGACCACACACGTGAGTCTGCCATTATCAAAATCAAGCTAAAAACGAGGAGCCTCTATACAAGCCATGAACTCGTATTGAGCACTAAAACACTCAGGTTCTTCGTCCGCTCTGAGCACCTACCCTTGGTTAACGTTTCGAATCTAAAGGGCTTAGCTTACCATCCACTTCGTCCAGGCTTAATCAGACATGCCCAAAAAAGCGCATTGCCCTCCCTGTATTAACTATTACTCAGTTTCATTTCTCCAAACTGCTTTTCATATTCAGCCACCGAGCGATTCAAAATAATACTCAGGCGTTTCGCTGCATAGGGGTTAAGCACAATACGGTTATCCAGACTCACTGTGAACTCACCATTTTCAGGGCTGGTCCACGATTGATTGGTGCCAAAAAATACTGAGAACTCCTCTCGTGTACTATTGGCATTCACTACATTGGCATAGCTCGTGCTCATATTTTCAGCGTCCCACTTTACTTTAAGGTCGCCAGTAGCTGTATTTTCCTGCTTTTTTTCTTCCGTCATTTAACTCTCATACTCCTATTAAATATTTAAAAAGATGGCGCTGATCTAGAGGCTTTTAATAGCCACCCTTCCAGTCAACCAGGCCCTGTTTTTTTGCCCCAGTCGGTTTTGCCGCTGCGGCCATATCCAGTGTCAGCCATTCGCTTTCACTTTCAACGACTACGCCTTGATCCTCATCGAAGATCACACTATCGAGCAAGGCACCCGCCGTACGCACGCCCACATCCAGTGTCGAGGCCATCAAGCCCTCGCCACTGTGTTCGGCTCCGAGCAGGTGACCCAGCTCATGCATCACCACACTGAGCAAGTCGATCTTGCCGATAGACTCAGCCGTTACGGCCTTACCCGCCTCGTATTCACTATCGCCTTGCGGGCTCTGGTCGACAAACCAGCCATGGCCGGCGGCATTCGTGTCAAGATAAATGGTGCCACCATCACTGGACACTTGCGCCAGCTTAAGCCCACCCAGGTCTGCGACCTGAATGTGCAATCCGGCCAACATATCGAGCTGTTCAGTATTGAGAACCCCGGCCTCTATCCAGCGATGTACAGCCTGCTCGGCAATAGTGTGTAAGTCTTCCAGTGCCAGGCTAGGCTCAGCACTAGTGGATGTCGCTGAACTGGCCGCAAGAAGATTATTCTGCGGCGACGTTTCTGGCTCACCGGTATCATCGACACCAACACCCTTAAGGTTGCCCGGCTGAGGGTCTCTCGGCTTGCCGGTCTGGTCCTTCCAAAGGGCATCGGACTTGGTGACCAGTCCTAGCTCACCATTGGGTTCAGACAGCGAAGTATCTGCCCCAGAGCCGGCACCCAGGTCAGCCATAAAGTCCAGTACATCGGGAGACACCCGGTGATTCACGGTGGGCGCACCGAACTGGCTAAAGGGCACGATGTAGCTATTAAACTCACCAATCCAGTCAAACAGGCGGTCTTTACCAGTGTTGGCAATCATCACATCGCGACCACCACCGCCGAAAACGAAATCACCGTCGGCAAACTCTGGAGCATCTGGCCCAAAGGGGTCGGCATCAAGGTTATCATCGGCATTGATCAGATCATCGCCCAAACCACCAAACATACGGTCAGTGCCAGTACCACCAACCAGCCAGTCGTGACCCAGGTCACCAAAGATACGGTCAATACCATCCTCGACTTTCACACCATCAACGCTGGCATCAAAGTTGAGGAAGAAACCGGCAATTTCCGGCCTTGGATTATCCGCATCATAAAGATCAAACTTGCCCGTCGCCGCGTCGTAAGGCAGTGGATTTGCCGCATCATAACTGTAGCTAACGCCATCAATAGTAACGCTGATGGTGCCATTCTGATTCTGGCTATGGTAGTGCTGCTGCTCTGCTTCAGCACCCGATACAGCATCGTTGCCACTGCCTCCGTGGAGGTAGTCAGCACCCAGACCGCCGTAAATCACATCGTTGCCGCCTAGCTCCCAGGCCTGTATTTCTACCGACTTATGGATTTCACCGGCTGGGTTAACAATTGCACCAACGAAGGGGCCGTTAATAGTCAGTAGCTGCTCATTGAGGGCGACATCGAGACCGTTCAATGACTCACTGATACCGTTGCGGCTAGTTTGGATAATGCCATCGTCGCCCAGCACACCATCGATACCGCTACCGGCGTAAATACGATCATGGCCAACACCACCAATGATATTGTCATCCTGAGCTTCACCGAAGATCGCATCGTTACCCAGCATCCCGTGCAGCGTATCGTCACCCCCTTCACCGTGTAGTTCGTCCCCAGCACCAATGCCCTCGACTTGTCCTGGCGTGTAATCGAGCAAGCTATAAGCGTGAACGCGCAGTTGCTCGCTATAACCATCGTCAAAGTTATAGCTCAATAAATTACCGCTACTATTAACGAGAGTGGCAACATTGGCGTTATCACCAATGATCAAATCCGCATCCCGACCGTGATTGAGCGCGGCTTTATTATCACGTTCGAGTTGCGTCGCCGCGCCACCAAATATCAGGTCGCCTCCATCGTCGCGTTGCTCGGCACTGTCGAGACCGAAGAGGCTTGAGCTACCGCCGAGGAGAATATCCTGACCGAGGTTGCCGAGTAGCAAATCATCACCCGCATTGCCCTCGATGTAGTCATTGCCATCACTCGTATGTTCGAGGGAGGCGTTTACCTGCAACAGGCCCTGGGCATCGACGCTGGTACTGACATCGACAGGTAGATCAATCGAACCATCACCCTGAAGGGTATCGCTACCCATCTGGCCGAAGATACGATCATCGTCGGCACCACCGGCAATGTAGTCATCACCGTAATAATCACTCGACTCACCCAGGGTGTGATTGAGAAGTGTAATTTCCCGCCCGGCAAAGCCATCGACATCACTATGCAGGGCAGCGCTAATATTGGCAGCACCACTACTGTCGTAAATGCGCGCTGCTGTCAGCTGCTGGCTTAGCAGGCTTTGATCATCGCCACGGCGCTCGACAATGGCGTTATCTCCGACGATCACATCATTGCCGCTGCCGCCATCAAGGCGATCGCCAGTGTCGTAGCCATCCGACACGTTGTGACCACCAATCAAATCATCATCACCATCATTGCCGCGCAGGGTGTCGGCCCCTTGCTGGCCCAGCAAAATATCATCACCCCCATTACCGTAAAGGGTATCGTCGCCCGCAGCGTCGTCGGCAGTGGTATAAATTGACTGGAAGCTAAAGGCTTTAGATAGATCTAAGGGCAGTGCAGCACCGCTAATATCACCCTCGATACGTGCATGGTCACCGAAGATCAGATCGTTGCCGCCACCACCGTGTATTTCATCGCCAGCTGAACCGCCGATAATAATGTCGGCACCCCCATTGGCAAAAATAGTGTCAGTACCGCCAACCAGGTGGTCGAGGCTAAGAATCAAACGAGGATTGAGCACCTCGCCATTGGTTTGATTGGAGGGCACCTGCAGAGCATTTTCAGGCAGTGCCACCATGGTGGCAAAATCATGCTCCAGACCCAGGCGAGTGACGACCGAGCCATTCGCGTCGAGATAATCAACGCGGCCAATATCGCCGAGTAAGATGTCGTTACCGCTACCACCGATCAGAGTGTCATTATCTTCGTCACCAAAGGCGACAATGGCCAGCGATGAAGCGCTGGCATCAATCAGGTCATCGCCCTCTTCACCTTTCACGGCGATAAAGCCATCGCTCGTGGCATCGAGATTAAGGGTAATGTTGTCAGCGCCACGACCGGCGTTAATTAGCGTCACCGTTTGGTAACCATCGTCGCGAGTGTGCGTACTATCAACGGTCAAGGTGTCATCGCCCTTACCCAGGTTCAGGGTCAGGTTTTCAAGATCGCTATAGGTTATACCGCCATTGATGGTGCTCGTCTGGGCTGCACCACTTTCGTCGACATAACTCAGGGTCAAATCATCACCCATGCCCAGTCCGTAGAGCCGTTCGCTGGTCAGCGTGCCGACATCATCGGTCACCGCATCATTATTAAACACGGTGAGAATATCGACCTGTACAGTTTCATCAACTAGCAGGTTGGGGTTGGTTGTGGACAGCGCGTAGCTGCTGCTGGCATCGGGAATAACATCCCAGTCACTAGACTCGCCAAAGCCGAAGCTAACGGTGCCATCGCCATTATCGGTCACCGCTTCAATAATCAGTGCCTGACCACGACCCAGACCCTCACTAATCTCGAAGGTGTAGTTAATTAAATCACCTGCCACCTCGAGGCCAAGATCAGAGAGGGCCACCTCAAGCTCAGCACTGTTGACCATCGCTTGTGCAGGCTCATCAATACCATCATCGGCACTGAGAATAGAACCGTTGGAGGGCAAAATATTATTTTCACCCGGTAGCATCAAAGGATCGCCCAAGGAGCCAATGGAGGACTCGGAATCACCCATGCCCTCAATAATTAGCGGCCCCTGTAAATCATTAACAATGCGGGGAATGGTCGCAAAGACTTTGGTGTCCCTACCGTCAACCACGTTGTCGGGCTTTGCTTCAACCACTACGGTCTGCGCGCTATCCCAGTTGTCCGCTGTAAACAGGAGGTATTGCCCGCCATCGTCTTCCAGTACATCAGCACCCGATAGACTTAGCTGTTCCTGTTTATAGAAAATTTGTCCCCGCGTGGTAATAGTATCTTCGGCATTGACGTAAACCTTGACGTCCTCTTCGGGCTGAGAGGTCAACACGACCTGGTAGGAGTCTATAACCGGCGGCGTTAAAGGATCACCATTTTCATCGACATTAAATTCAATAACATGAGTTGAATTATTACTTTCGATAATCCTCACACCCGGCTCTGGGGTGTAATCCAAATCACTGGCCGGTACATCGCCACTGTCGTCGACGCGAATCGTCAGGCCCGGTGCCTTCACAGCGGAATAGCCCTGAATTTGATAAACACTACTGGCATCGGGCGTCGTATTCCACGACTTATTGAAGACCAACTGGTCAGCCGTGCTCGACATAATCAGACGCTCTTGCCCAGCACCGGTACCCGAGATAATTTCAAGGGTGTAGCCGCGCAGATCACCGCCTTCATTGCTCGTTTCGGTGGGGAAGGCAGCAGATTTATTCAACACTGTATTATTGGCTGCCGCTGCGATATCACCACTAAATACGCTGCCATCGGCAAGACGGATTTCGTAGCGACTGCTAGCATCGGGCACAATATTCCAGGACGTTGTCAGTTCAATTTGATTATTGGCGTTGTCAAAATCGACGCCACCAATGCCCCGTGTCTGCCCCTCGCCAGTGCCACTAATAATGCTCAACGTGGCACCGATGAGTGTACTGATGGCGGGCAGACCACCAGTGCTTGCCACATTCAAGGTCGGCGCGCTGTTGTCAAAGTTGGCATCGCTACCCGTTATCAGATAATCACTGGAGATCGAGTGCGTCACGATCCCCTCCTGTATTCCCTCGACAAGGCCATCGGCCGAGCCTCTGAACTGCAGCACCTGTTGGCTATTCCAGTTATCGGCGGTAAAGACCAGTTTGGCGGATTGCCCATCGCTGTCAATAGAGCTATCGGCAGAGCTAACAGAGACAAACTCAATCAACTCAGCACCGGCTTGCTGTGACTCCTGGTCGGGCTGGGGTGCAAAAGCCGTAACAACCACACGCTCATCGACACGGGGTGCTCGGGTAAGCACGACAGCGTAAGAGGCAATACCGGCACCCTCTACATTACTGTTGTCGCCCTCGACCACCCTCGGTAATTCATCAAAGGGGGTAATGACAATACCTGGCTCATTGTTGTCGGCAACATTGGCCACCACATCACGCACACGCACACGCACGTCACCGTACTCGACATCGTCGGTGACAATAGTGTGGGAAATCGTGCCGCTGTGGCCCAGCAAGTCGTCACTGATAATGGGCGGTGTATCCCCGGCCACATTAAAGCTGTCACTACCCAGACCACCAACCAGGGTGGTTACCGCATTGGGGTCGGTGCCCTGTACAAAGAAGCGGTCGTCGCCCTCGGCACCATCCACCTTGATCACTTCAATATTGGTGTAGCTAACATTGAGACCAGCACCAAACACGCCATCGGCAGTAATCACAAAATCGTCACTGAATTCAGTGCCGATAACCAGTAGCGAATCGAGGCCATCACCGCCGTCGATACCGACCGGAGCATTGACAGCATATTGAATCAGGTCGGCATCGGAACCGCCGGAAATATCGGTGCGCTCACGGGTCGACTCCTGAGAACCGGCTAATGCAAAGGCACGCACGGTAAAGTCATCATTGCCACTATCGCCATTGAGGGTCAGCAGCGCCTTGTTGTGGAAGACCACGAAGCTGTCATTGCCGGAGCCGCCATTAATAGTGGTTGCCTCAGTAATGCCATTGCTAAGGAAACCGCGAGTCGTTTCAATGGTGGCGAAGATATCTGTTTCACCACTATTATCCGGGTCGAAGGGGTTATCGTGGGGCTGAATATTGCCCTCATCCACATCGGTGGTACGTGGGGTACGGAACATCTGGCCAATCTGGAAAGTATCCTTGCCCGCACCACCGTTAATGGTGGTTGCCGCCCGGTTATCGTCGAGGGCAAAGTAATCATCACCCAGGCCACTGTTAATCGTCAGGCTTTCCATAGCTACGGTGTAATCGACCCGCTCAATTTCGTTATCGCTATTAATTAGTGCGGCGAAGGCCAGGCCTGCAGAGCGATTGGGGTTGGCCCTGAGCAAATAGTTGTCACTGGCATCGAGGAAGGTTTCCGTTCGTTCCAGCCCGCTCGCCTGATCGTAACTGACCTCTACCGAACCATTAATAGTCAGGGTATCAGTGCCCGAGGCCAATTCACCGGAATCAAAGGTAGTCACCAACTTATCGGAATTACCCCCGGTGAAATTAATAATATAGGTATCGGCACCCCCCTCACCATCAAGCGTATCATTACCATAGGAGGACACCAGCTTGTCTTCACCTATCAGCAGGGCTGCCAATTCGCTACTGTAATTCTCACCCTCTGGGTTCAGTGCTGCCAGTTGTTCGGCATACTCGCCATTGTCACCGTAGAGCAAATCGTCACCGACATCGCCGTCAAGAGTGTCGTTGCCAGCATTGCCATAAAGCGTATCGGTGTCACTGCCGCCACGCAGTTGGTCATTGCCGCCGTTACCTTGTAGTAAGTCTGCACCCGTGCCCCCCCAAAGGATGTCATTATGTTGGCCACCCTGAAGACTATCGGCACCGGCATCACCGTAGAGCACATCCTCACCACTGCCGCCAAACAAATTGTCCTTATCGCCACCGCCACGCAGCAGGTCGTTTTCGCTGCCGCCGTATATGTTGTCTTCACCGGCTTCACCGTAAAGGCGATCCTCATGGTTGTCGCCGTAAATAAAATCGTTACCGCGGCCACCGTAAATAACATCATCGCCATCATCACCGTGCAGTAAGTCTGCACCGCCAGCGATATCTCGCTCACTTTCCGCAACACTGGCCGTTGAAACTGCAAAGACACCATTGAGACCAGTAATTAATGCTCCATCACCGAGTATTAAATCATCGTTTTCATTGCCATCAATGATGTCGTCACCGCCACCACCAAGAATAATATCGCTACCTATGCCGCCATAAATTCGATCATTGCTATCGGACACATTAACGCGTACACGCAGGGTATTAGCAGTAAACTCAGCGTTATCACCGACAATGGTGTCATCGCCGCCCAGACCCCTGATGATGTCTCGACCAAAGCCGCCGCTGATAATATCGTCACCGGTACTGCCCCATATTTCATCGTCACCGACACCGCCAAAGACCTCACTACTACTGCCACTGCCAGAACCCAGCTTGATAATGTCGTTGCCACTGCCACCATCAATTTCATAGCGAATATCGCCACTCAGACCGCTTAAGTCGACGATGTCATTACCCTCACCGGCCAGGGCAATTAGGGTTGTCGGCTTATTAAAAGTCTGAATAAAATCAAAAGCCTCCACTTCAATTTTGTTGCCCGCATCACGCACAATAAAGTGCTCACCAATATCGCCGGTATTGCCATTGAGACGCAGCGCCGCTAGCTCGCCCATATTCAATTGCAGTACACCGTTGGCTAATTCGGTTGCCAATTGAGGGGGGCGCACAAAGGGGATATCATATTCAAGCAGGACAATTTCTGGCGTAATATTTTTTTCATAGGAAAACTGAAAGAGAAAGAGATCGACCTCTACAAAGGCAAAGAGCTTGGCATACACTTCGCCAGAAACATCAAAAACAGCCAGTGGTGCGAGTAACTTTTCAGCCCCATCACCAAATTTTGCCTGGTTAATAATGCTGCCCAGGATCTCTTCAACACGTACTTTGCCATCGCGGTCAGGATCAAACAGATCAAAGTCAATACCGGCATAGACTCCACCCGACACACCACCCCTGGCGACTGCTAAATTGAGTTCGGCCGATGCAACCAGGCCGAGATCGAGAGTCACCTCGGGGATATCTGCCCCGCTACCATCAGCATTTTTAGTATCGCTGACATAAAAACCATTAAAAATAAGCTCTGGGTTACGGAAACCCGAATCGGCAAATTGCGTAATACCCAGGGTGTCGAAACCAAAGGCAAAATCGACTGAAAGATCAAACTCACCACCAATCGATACCCCCAGAGGCCCCGCAATGGGATAAAAAGTCGACCAGTCAAAAGCGACTTCAAGAGGGTTCATGTCAAAAGTCAGCAGAGTTGCTTCCTTGCCCATGAGCAAGCCGAAAATTTGAGAGGGATCACTAAGGATGGGGAAGGCAAAGGAGCCATTGCTTTTGAGCTTGTTCATAAAGCTCTTGTTCTTATTATCAGAGCTCGTTGTATCGTTGCCGAAAGGATCGCTATCGTTGCCCGCAGTGCGACTAGAAGCCCCTGTGTCGACAGTGCTTAGGTCGGTTTTCTCGTTACTTAAATCGAGATCCGTAATACCCAAATCTATATCGTAAACGACAAAATCACCAAAATTAATAATCAGTGCATCGCTGTCGGTTGGAATGGAGTTGACCAGATCCACCAAATCGGCAACCGAGTCGAGGAAACTCAAATTCACCTGGCCGGTCATCTGGGCAATATCCACCAGGCTCAAGTCATCGCCCAGATCGGAAATCACCGGTAGAGGCGCGGTAATAAAATCGAGGATGTCGTCGAGAGGCTCAGTGACCTTTTGTATTTGTTTCAGCACGGGACCGAGGAAATCACTAATAAAAGAGCCCATATCGAGACTAACGTCATCGAATACAACCCGCTGCAGGCCCTCAGACACGGCATTACCAATGTCAGAGAGAGCAACGTATTCGCTCGCGGCGCGATCACCTATCGCCCACTCCAGCAAGAAGTCCGTCGACAGGCTGGGGAAAACCGAGGACGCGCCCGGCACTAGATCGCTATCCAAAGCCAAATCAAAACCCAAATCAGCTGTCGCTTCAGCCGCCATACCGGCATTCAAGCCCAGTTTACCGAGCTCGGCAAAACCCAGGCTTTGATCAGACTCATCACTTGAGTTGACAACATCCACCGCAAAAGTGGCACCCAGGCCGGTAGTGCCATTGTCTTCAGCGCGCAGTTGCAGAAAGGCCAGGCTGCCGGTTATGGCGGCATCCGGTAACGTGACATCAACATCAAAGGTCAGCTCATCGGCATCGGAAATATCAATGTAGGCACCTTCGCTGAAGTTCAGACCAAAGCCCAGATCGAGCTGCCAGGCCAGATCCATGGCAACCGCACCCTCTGTTTTAATGCCCAAACCGGGGATGCCCAGATCGAGGCCAATGCCGCCGCCGATATCCGTCAGCGTATCACCCAGGGTGAAATTCCACTGCATGTAGGAGTCATCGGCACTCGCAGTGTCAATATTAGTCGAAAAGATGACATCCTCAGCGCTGTCGAGTAGACCCAGATCAAACAGCAGGTCACCCAGTAACGTGGTGACGAAATTGTCGCTATCGCTGTTAAAGCTCTCGACACCACTGCGGAATTGCTCAACAAAATTGAGGCGGAAGTCGTCGATAAAACGCGCGCCATCGGCCAGCTTATCGCCTATCAACGGCAGGGATATGCCCGCCAGGTCGCCGTCAAGAAGATCCTGCAGGCCACCGAGGAAGAGATCAACCCCGTCGACAAGCAGCAAAATATTATCCATCAGACTGAGCTGGGAGGGGTCAAAACCGGCGAGAATATCGTTCAAACCATCCACTGATAGGCTGGTATTGAGCGGATCGAGTAGAGGAATATCCTGATCAAACACATCACCCGTAGCGGGGTCTGTCCACTCGGCTACAATACTTAAGTCACCGGCATAAAAAGAATCGGTGGGGAAGTACACTGGCAAATTAGCCGCAAGATTACCGGTCAAACTGGTGCTGATACCTAGCCCATCTGTCGGGGCATCGGTCGCAGACCGCAGTAGACGCATGCCAGCAGCGCTATCGCCAACCGCGGCACTAAACGTCGCATCAATAATGGCTTCGCCATCCTGTACAAAAATACCGGCAGGGCCAATGGCGCCACGGAATGTCAGGGCCTGGCCACTCACGGCCAATGTGCCACTCAGGCCAGTGCTATCGGTACCGACACCATCAAAGTCATCGCCATCAAACAGATAAACATCACCCAGACCATCGTCAACCAAACCCAGGTCGATACCAAAGGCCAGATGCACTCCGGCAGAGCCACTTGCCGTCATACCTGCCGCACCCGCAAGGGTCGCGTTCGAAAGTAGATCTCTCAGGGTTGGGTCGGTGACGTAATCCAGGAGGTCGATATCGACATTTAGCGCCTCGCTAAATGCTGCGTCAAGATCCATATCGATGCGCAGTATATCGTCGCCCTGCAGCGACAGGCTGATATTGTCGGAATCAGCTGACAGGCCAAACGCGGCGAGTAAAGCTCCTTCTAGGGCCTGTATATTGCTTGCGGGATCGAGCTCAAAACTGCTGACGGCAGCGTCCATTTTGTCTGCAAAAGACAGCAGGTCATTGACGCTAAGGTTGATCAGCGGGATGTCGTCATTAAGGAAGCCAAAGGCTTCGAAATCAGCGACGAAATCTGTCAGGGCAATTAAACCGTCCAGCACCTGGCTGATGCCAATGTCAGAAAACTTCGCCAAATTGAGGTTGTCGAGCGTAGAAGTATCGAGACTGATGTTTGGCAGCTCAGGCACAGCAGCAAGGGGATCGCCAAGATCCAGTACGTTCAAGGTTATGGTGGGAATGCCGCCATTGAGTAGATCGAGACCCGGCACATCGGCTGCAAGCTCAACATCGAGCGCTAGCCCACCAAAAGCGTCACCGTCCAGGGCCCCAGTGATTGTCGGCGCGCTAACAATATTACCAATTTGGCGTTCGCCACTTTCATTCTTGCCAAGATTTTCTTTTAACTCGCTCAATGTGACTCGATTGGGATTACCAGCATCACTAGCATCCGGGTTTTTAAGCCCCAGGGTAACCTTGGCACCTAGCGCACCACTACCCGACAGAGTGATACCGGCAAAACCGAAATCGGCACTGGCACTGACATCATTCACTGCCAGAGTAATTTCACCACTAATCGCAGCGTCATCAAGGAAGAGTCTATCGGCCAATGTCGGTCCAGCAATGTTCGCCCCTACAATCAAGCCATCGGCATCTTCTATTTCCACAGCATCAGTAGCGGCAATACCTAAGAAGCTGGCCGCAAAAGAACCATTGGTGTTCTTCAGGGCAAAAATATCAGTATTCCCAGGGGCAAAAGTATTATCGACTAATTCGAGGGCGATCCCCTCTTCATTAATGCGCAGCTCAACCTCATTGCCTGTAATCGTCGCTATCGCCGTTTTCAGTTCGCCGATATTTGTCACGCCAGACAGGGAAATACCGTAATCGACACCACTACTGGTGGTAATAATAAAGTCATCGGTATTGCCCGCTAGTGTTCCGACACTCGCATCACCATCATCAAAACCGAGTACTGCATTTTCATTAATGGTGAGGTTGCCACGACTAATGTCGTAATCCTCAGTTGTCGCGAGCACCAGGCGTTTCCCGATGGAGCTAAACTCGACTTCACCGCTGAGCCCACTACTTTCTACCGCTTGATTAAGACCACGCACCAGGCTAAAAACGTCACCCTCGGCATAAGTATTTGCCCCGTCAAGCACCACCGATTCGCCGGAAATAGTCAGTGTTAGGGATGTCTCGCTGGTAATCGCACGCGTCATCTCGAAGGTATTTTCAGTGGAGCCGTCCGCATCAAAGATCGTGCCTCGATTTATCGCCTGGTCGAGGCCCAGCTCCATTCGTGCAACGTCGTTGCCTGCGTTTATTGTGAAACTGGCATCGCTGTGGGCTATCAACTGATAACCTTCACCATCTTCTACAGCGTCGAGGTAAAGACTAATACCCAGGGTATCGTTTAGCTCGGTATCAATAGCACTGACTAGATCGGCCCAGCTGTTTACGTCAGCGCGGGCAATGCTCAAGCTGTGCTCGCCGTTTTTGTTGACCGTGCCAGATAGCTCGACGGTGAACTCGGCACTGCCGGACAAGCCGGTAAAACCACTGCTAACAGACAGAGCATTGCCAATAATAGTTGCTGACTCGAGGCTTTCAGTCGTGGTATTGAGTTGGTCGTTATCGCCCGTTCCCGTTGGCTGTAACAGCGTGGCATCCGTCAATTGGCGACTGCCCTCGACATCGCCAAGGGCAATGCCCAAAGTCATCGCCAGACCACCCGCCCCGCTCAAACTGAGGCTACCGCCGGCATTGCTGATATTGGCAATGGGGTCGAGATTGAGTTCAAAATCGAGTGGCACATCCAGAGCGGTAAATTGCTGACTCAAATCAAGGTTTAATGTCAGCTCATTGGCCGTAAGGTCGTAGGCTATATCAACACCCGGCGCGATGCCGGTGGTGAGATTGCCGCCAAACATGATATCGGCCAGTTTTTGTGCCAGCTCCTGAGCATTGCTAAAGGTCGCCGCACTGTTTGCATCGAGCAGGCCCGCGACATCATCGGCCACATCGTCCGTACCACCATCGTCAAACAACAGCGCCTTGCTGATAAGCTCAGAGAATTGCAGCACATCACCGAGAGTGGCATCAGCGAAGGGTATTTCAAAACCGGAGATATAATCGCTGGCGCGCAGACCATCGAGAAAACTGGCCACCTGGTCGAGCAGGCCAATAAAGCTCGCCGGGGAGAGGCGGTTAAAGTTGAGGAAGTCTTCCAGCGCTGCAGTATCGTAGCTCAGGGGTAGATCAAAGCGCTCGCCACTAAACAAACTGGTATTAAAGGGGTCGAGGGGTGTAACGCCATCACCAAAGTTAAGATCAACTGTCGTCGCCAGCCCGGCGATTCCGGCATCTATACTAACGGGAATGGTGCCACTCAAGCCGCTATCAGCGGTGGCCTGATAGGTGAACGCAGTGCTCGACAAGTCGCCAAAGGCAATCTCACTGCCGTCATCGCTGGCTTCAACGCCCGCTCGCAGCACGATATTACTGCCCTGAATACCAAGGCCCAGAAAGCCCATATTAATGTCATCGGTATCGACGTTGAAATCGGCACTGGCTTCAGCCTTGAGATCCGATACCGTGGTATAAAAGTTACTACTGCTTGCCGAGTCGTCGTTGCCGCCATCCCCGTCATTGACGATATCTCTGATACCAAAATCCAGAGCAAAGTCAAAACTCGCCACCACCTGGTCAACACTGGGTGCTAGAGCGGTGAAACCAAAACCCAGCTCCTCAAACTGCTCACCCAGATCGAGAACCATATCGGTGATAGTCGCGTTCAGGGAAAAATCAAAAGAGACATTCCAGTCACCACCCAGCCCGCTATCGACAATGGCAACATTATCAATGGCAAAATCAAGGGTGATGTCGGCGGCCTCTCCCAGCGAGGTCGTAAAAGAACTATCCAGGGCATCGAGCCTGGTAATAAGGTCAGCGTTACTAGCTGCCGAAGTGAGTGCCGATGAAACCTGCTGTGTAAAAGCCCCATCAAAAAATTCAGCCAGAGAAACCCGGAGATCACCGTCGCTATCGTAATTATCTAAAGTGCTATCAATGCCACTGGTGGCGTCACCGCCATCGAGATCGACATCAATCGACAATAGATCCTTTAAGGTTGGCGGCTGGGTATCTTCACCAATAGTTTGAACCAGAATAGGAATTTCAGTATTGAGCAGGGCCGCATCAAAAAAGTCATCAAGGCTGTCGCCAAGGGCGGTAAAACCCTCGTTGAGGGCATCGGCAGCGACCAGTAAATCAGCAGAAAGTAACAAGCGCGGTTCAAGTGCTTCACCGTGTACAGCACCCTGGTGAGCATCATCTCTGCCCTGCGGGGCATTATTGTGTAGCGCCCGCTGATTGAGCCGGTCTCGCCTTATTGAGGTACTCAGTAACGTGGGCCTTGCAGTGAGTTCTTTTTCTTCAGCACCCATGCTTACAAACTCCTTTTGTAGTCAACCGCGAGGTGATCTTCAGCAGTCAATTATCGAACAAAATGCTACCCTGTTACTACTCAACCTAGTCGTAACTTTACAGACATCCGCACATTTATTATGGTTCCTGGCGCGGCAGACAAAGACAAATCGGATATTAACACGAGCAACAAACTTCACAAACGAATGCATGCATCAGTGAACAATGGCACACTTTTATGAAAAGACACGCCCGCTTGTCTTATAAAAAGCACCGCTCATCATCTATCTTAAGAACGAAACCAATCAACACCACTTTTTTTTATTTGGGATTAGTCGCTCTAAGCCTATCGCCTTTCTCCCCCCCGTGTAACGCACTGGAGAAGAGCGTACCACTTCAGCTCACCATCGCAGCCGGGCAAACAAAAGCGGCTCAGTTACAAAATATCTACGCCAATTCTGAGCTACAAATGACGGCGATGGCCGACTGCAAAATTCGGCTCAGTCTGATTCGCAGCATTGATCAGCGCAAAATATTTGTTGCCAATATGCCTCACGACTGGAATACCCGTTTACTGATTAGCGACGCAGGGCAATACCGCCTTGTTTTCCTCAACAGGGCAAAAAACACATGCCGAATTAATGGGCAGCTCACCTCCGCCCTAGCCCCCGCCGATATCAGCAGTGAAGTGAAGGGCAATGAGGCCTTGCAAAAATTATCCGAGCAACTGCAAAAGCTGTTTATCGCCGATGATATTCGCTACCTCGTCGCCACCTGCAACAGTCAAAATGCCTACGCTTCTGCGTCAACGGTAGTTTTGTGTAAAGAACAAATAGAGCTCTACCGTGGTTATTCCAGCTCGCCTGAAACCCGCCAGCACCTGACACTCTTTACCCTGCTGCACGAAACCGCCCATGCCCTCCTCACTCAGTGGCAATATCCCTTTAATAGCAATGAAGATGTTGTCGATGAATTCGCGGTACTACTCACACAAATGATGAATCAAACGGCTGCTGCAGAAAGTGCCGCCACTTACTTTGAAAGTCAGCCCAGCGCGCAAGAATTTCAGCACAAACTAAAGCATGATGATCGCCATTCCCTATCGATACAGCGTGCACGAAATTTGCGCAAGTGGGCGCAGGACAAGAGTTTGATGGCACGCTGGATGCCAGTGCTAATCCCCCACATTACCCACGAGCGCCTGCTGGCCTTCCAAGCAACCGGCAATACTGTGCTGAAACAGCGCATCGCGGATGAACTGAAAAACCGTAGCCGCATAGGAGAAGACTAACCTCGCAAGCAGAAGCAGAAATGAAAACCCCTGGCCCTCATCTTAAACATGGCCTCAGCCACCTAGATTATGGTAATTTACACCTGTCTAAAAAAACCTATTGATTGGAGCGCAGTATGTTGCAAACCCTTAAACATCTTCCCAAGGTAAGCCTAATGGCTGCCCTTGTTTTTTCTACAGCCGCTTATTCTGAAAATGCATCTGCCACCGCCAAAGGTGCTGACTATAAAGCCCCCCGCAATTCTCTAGGCCAACCCGACCTGCAGGGTATTTGGGATTTCCGTACCCTGACACCCCTCGAGCGCCCCAAAGAACTTGGTAATAAAGCGGTTTTCACGGAGGCAGAACAAGCGGCCTTCAAGTCAAAGGCGATTGATGTACTA
>Ga0209121_10001615_pt1 | contig 23634 bp, 20 predicted proteins | sample Cruoilmetagenom3_FD_187292 | JGI IMG/M metagenome (GOLD analysis project Ga0209121, IMG submission 187292) | Oil polluted marine microbial communities from Coal Oil Point, Santa Barbara, California, USA - Sample 3 (SPAdes) (version 2) | ecosystem: Environmental > Aquatic > Marine > Oil seeps ... | reverse complement strand
GCTCTAAAATTCAAGTTGTCAATAAGTTAATTTTAAGACCCTTTGAAAAGGGTAAGGTCAAGAACTCTATTGTCTTTACCTGAACCGAGTATTGCATACAGTGTAGCGTCGTCCGTAGCTTTTCCATTATGGGAATAACTCACGCGACCCGCTTCATGAGGAGGAGTCATCTTTGAAATCTGCTGAGTTGTAGTATCAACTGTTAGACCAGAGTAAACCTCAAAAGCATCAATCATTTTCTCTGAAGGGTCAAAAGGATTTCCGAAATTTCCTGGAAGCTCATGAACAATTGTGCCTGCTGTATTTTTATCACCTTTCACTGTTGGATAATTTCCACTAAGCTCTATTGACATTGCCTCAATTGTTATCTGAACTGTATGCATATTTGCTTTAACTGAAGCTTCCTTCGCTTTCGTAGCCGTCTTTACAAAATTCGGGATAGCTATTGCTGCCAGGATTCCAATGATGACAACCACAGCCATTAATTCAATTAAGGTAAAACCTTCCTTTTTCATAGGATCTCCTTTTTTGGTTTAAATTTAATTTTCAAAGAACCATTATAAATATATACAAAAAACGTTCCAAAATTTAAGTTCTTCATATTCAACGAGTTGATTTTGAAAACCTTTTGCAAAATGCAAGTTTTTTTGCAGAGAGCGAAAGTAATAACAGTATCATTGCCCGAACATCGACTTCAGGATTCCTGTCCCATTGGAAACCCAGTTGATACTGGTGCATTTCAGGCGTTCAAGAGTTCTCAGTCTTTTCTTCAAACCTATCTTTAAAGAAAGAGTAAAGATATTGTCTATCGTATAAACACCCCATCTCCCGAGATAATAAGGATTATCCCATCCAACTGGAATAGAGGTGAAAGCCCGGGTGAAGCCAACATCCCGGGCTATCCTCCAATCCCCTTCTCTTATTCTCCCGAATGGGTATGAAAGAAAACTTACTCTTTCTCCTATCTCATCTGAAATCATATTAAACGAAACTTCTAAATCTCTCCGAATAACTTCTACAGGAATTCTTGAATAATCCGGGTGGAGATGAGAATGAGAGCCAATAATAATACCGTATCGGTTCATCTCCCTTAACTTGTCCCATGAAAGGTGGGTAAAGTATTTTCCAAAGGTTATATCCCAATCGTTTCTCTTACCTGCATACCCGGATACAACAAAGATTATCGCAGAAATCCCTTCCTCCTGGAGTATTGGGAAAGCAAACCTATAAAGATCAAAAAAACCATCATCAAATGTAATGAGAACACCGGACGAACTTTTAAAAAAATCAGCAGGTTTTAGGATTTTTAACCCGCAATTCTTAATAAACTTAATTTGCTTCCTAAAGGTATCAGGGGTTACAACTGATCCGTATGGGGCAAGGGTTTTAGATATATTATGATAAAGAAGGATTGACTTCATAGTAATATTTCAGAACTTCTTTTGCCACCCTGACCCATGAATAATGTTCTGCACTTATAAGACCGCCCCGGATCAAAGATTCCCTTAAATCCTTATCTTTCATCACTTTTATAACCCCCTTTGCTATCCCTTCTGGATCTCCCGGTGGAACATTTAACCCGTTATAACCGTCCTTGATTACACATCTGTAACCAGGGATATCAGAAGCAACAACAGGAGTCCCTGAAGCCATAGATTCAATGAGGACTATTCCAAAACTCTCTCCCCTTAAAGCCGGAGATACAAAAACATAAGATTTATTGAAAATTTCTGGTAATCTCTTGGGTTCAATAAAACCGGGGAATCGAATAGAATTCTTCACCTCAGGGGGAATATTCAGTTTCATTCTTTTATAACTCCCACCAACCACAGTGAGGTTTGCCTCCGGTATCTCCTTTTTAATGATAGGAAGGGCATTGATAAGAAACTGCAAACCTTTTCTTGGTTCAATTCTCCCAACAAAGAGGATTTCAAAAGGGTTTCTCTTCCCGTTGGGTTTAAAACGACTGGTATCAACGCCATTTGGAATAATCCTGTATTCTCCCGGAAAATAGTGCTGGATGGAATTCCTGGCTGTTCTTGAAACAGCAATTCTTCCATGGATAAGTCTAAAATATTTCATTAAATAACCCTTGAATATCTCAAATGGGACCGAAGACTCAAAGGTAGGATGGAAAGTAAAAATGTTGGTCTTTCTTGAAACTTTCAGGGTTAAAAGAGGGAGAGTTGGTGCAAGGGTCCCATGGATATGAATGAGATCGTTCTTATTTACAATCTTTGAAAGAGAGCTGAGTCGGACTCCATAGGTAATCCTTGAACGGGATTGATTTGCTGGTATGATAATTGAGCTTCCAACCCTAATAACTCTCTCTTCATCTGGTTTTAGATTCCCTTTGATATTTGCGGTAAGTATTGAAACTTTATGTCCCATCTCCTCAAACTGATTTGCAAGATTGTATATATGCTCAGATACTCCACCGATATGTGGGTAATAGAGATCAGATACAAAAAGAATATTCATCTCTTATTTTACCTTCTCTCTTGTTATCCTTCCATATCTTTTGAAATACAAACCACTGGAGAGGAAATAACCTTATCTCCTTTTCAAGTAAATCAACCATCACGGTAAACATCTCATCAGCTGAATCAAAATCTTCAGGATAAAGGGGAGGAAATAACCTTACCAGATATCGAGGAGAATCAGGATCCAGAGCCGCTACACCCACAACAATCGGTGCACCTGTTCTCCTTGAAAGAAGAATAATACCCCTTGGGATAGAAGCAATCCTATCAAAAAACTTCATGTCAACTCCTGAGCCCTGGATATCTCTATCGGCAATCAGGACAACAACTTTATTCTTCTTGAGCAATTTCACCAAATTGAATGTGAGTTTCCTTTCCTCGAGAGGTAAAATGGTATTGCCAAAATGTTCTCTATATCGATTATAAAAACGAAAGAATCTCATTCCCGGACCCTTTGATTCTGCAACAGTATAAAGTGGAAATCCAAGAGATGATAGATAAGATCCTGCCAATTCTACTCCACCAAGATGGGCTCCAATTAAAATTACTCCTCTACCTTTATCCAGACCCTCCCTTAGAAAATCCAAATGAAAGGGTTTAACCATAGACTGTACATAAGATGAGCTCATATTTGGAATATTAAAGACATCGCTGTAAATTCTTGCAAAGTTGATAAAAGTTCTCCTGATCTCGGATTCTCTAACACTTCCCTTTATCGTGATTAAATTTTCCCTGATTACAACTCTTCTTCTGGGAGTTGCAATGTACCATAGTATTCCTATAATCTTCGCTATAAAGACCCTTACCCAATCTGGAGTAAATCGGCCAAGTTGAGTTATAATAAGCATTAAAAATTCCTTCATATCAGGAATCTGTAGAACCGAAACCTTGATTATTCCTCTCTGTTCCTTCCAATTTCCATGCCTCTTTTAGCTGGACTTTAACAACTCTGGATATGACAAGTTGTGCAATCCTATCTCCTTTTTTTATCTGAAATTTTTCCTTCCCAAGGTTGAAAAGAATAACCTTGATCTCTCCCCGGTAATCAGAATCGATAGTCCCCGGGGAATTAAGAACTCCAATACCATATTTTGATGCAAGACCACTTCTTGCCCTGATCTGTCCCTCGAAACCTAAAGGAATCTCAAGAGCAATGCCTGTTGATATGATTTTGAAATCACCTGGGCCTAGGATACACTCTCGAGATGCATAGAGATCAAGCCCTGAACTCCCTTTTGTTTGATAACAGGGAATGGAAAGGGTCTTATCCAACCTCCTAATGGGTATTGTTAAAGACATAAATGCCTTCCTTTAGAATTTTCATAGCATCCCTTAAGTCATCTTCCTTCAAAACATATGCTATCCTAGCTTCATCCTTTCCTTTCCCTTCTGTAGCATAGAAACCAGAAGCAGGTGCAAGCATTGTGGTCTTTTTATCAATTTCAAAATCTTTTAACATCCATCGAACAAATTCCTCGCTATCATCAACGGGAAGTTTTACTACGGTATAAAAAGCCCCTTCTGGCTTTAGAGTAAACAATCCATCCATTTCTTGAATCTCATGGTAAACAACGTCACGGCGATGTTCGTATTCCTTAACCATATCAGGGATGAATTTGCTTCGGGTCCTGAAACCAGAACTCGCCCCATACTGCTCTATGGTTGGAGGACAAAGCCTTGCCATCCCGAACCTCATAACAGCGTCGAACAATTCTTTATTCTTTGCAATGATAAAACCAATTCGAGCTCCACAGGATGAGAACCGCTTAGAAACTGAATCAGCTATAGCAATCCTGTCAAGAGCATCTTCAAATTTCAGGAAGGATGAACTCTCTCTTCCATCGAAGACAAATTCTCTATAGACTTCATCAGCAAATAGCCACAAATTATGATCTTTGGCTATATTAACTAACATCTCCATCTCTTCCTGAGTTAGAACAGTCCCTGTTGGATTGTTAGGTGTGCAAGTGAGAATTGCAGACGTCTTCTCTGTTATAAGGGGTTCTATCTTATCCCTGGGAGGAAGATGGAATCCAAAGTGGATTGAAGTTGTAATAGGTTTTATCTTTGCTCCAACAATAGCCGCTATACCGTTATAATTAGCGTAAAAGGGCTCAGGGATTAATACTTCATCTCCGGGATTTAGAGTTGCCAGCATCAAGAAAAAAACTGCTTCACTACCTCCTGTTGTTATAAATACTTCATCGGGTTGGATATCAAGAGAATAATCTTCATTAAAATAGGAAGATATAACTTCTCTTAACATTGGAATCCCCTGGGTTGGACCATAAGAGAGAACATCCTGTTTAAAATTACGGATTGACTCGAAAATTGTTTCAGGAGTTTTTATATCGGGCTGACCAATATTCAGGTGGTAGACATGTATTCCCCGTTTTTTTGCATCATCGGCTAAAGGTATAAGTTTCCTTATTGGCGATTTAGGGACGGTTCTACCTTTATTTGAAATCATTAATCCTCCTTTTTTAGACCAAGATATTGATCGAGAGCATCTTGCAGAATTTCAAGACCTTCTTCCAACATTTCAGGGTTAAGATAACGATAATCTATTAGAATTTCACCTTCATCCTCATAGTCATCAGAGTGGAAGTGGACTGAGGGTGCCACAAAGACTGTTTTCTTATCACGGTTATAATCACACAACAACCATTCTACAAAAGATTCGGCTTGTGAGATGGGAAGCTTTATGAAAACCGAACCAATCCCCTGGAAATAAAAAGATGAAATGTCTTCTCTATTATCTATAAAGTTTTGGATTATACTTCTCTTTTGGTTCATCTCATTTATTCTATCTGCAAGGATATCTCTGGCGTTGTCCAGAAAATAAACTAAAGATGCAAGTTGATAAGGGCTCACTGGAAATAGATCTCGGGCAATTAGCTCAATTCTCTGAGGCAGAGCTGTATGAAACATCATAACTGTCACGTCATCCATTGAAAAATCCTTAAGGAGTGAATTAATTCTTATCAGTCGCTCGTTCTCAAGGGAAATATTACGCATTTGGACAAAGTTTTCTGGTTCTCTTATTAGATGAGAGAGAGTCTCATCCACTCCAATATAGAGGTGGTAATTTCTGCATAGAAAAAGGATTCTTTCCATGCTTTCCTCTGAATATGTTATGCCCCCAGAAAAATTAGGTTCCGAATAATAGAATAATTTTGTTCTTGCGGTTATGAGACCCTCAATATTCTCCCTCAATGGGAGCTCATAATCGTTTATAGAACTTGTTTCAACGGGAATGAGTTTTACGGAAAGGGAGTGGGCGTACTGCTTGAGGAAGTAAGGAATAGGGGCTGGTGTTATAACCTCATCATTCAAATCCAATGTAGAAAAAAATAATAGATAATAAGCTGAAAACTGGTCGGGTAAAATCAATATTTTGTATTCCTCTCCCAATTCAAGGAACTCTTTAAGTTTCTGGATCGCCTCCTCTTCCTGAAAAGATTGGATCCGGTTCAAAGGATGAGTACTTATGGGTTTCACCGAGAAAAGGTTAATTATCTGGACGTCTCTATCAAGGAAATAATAAAACCTTTCTAAATAAAGATTAAATATAAAAGAATCATAGAGATGCATCCTTCTCGAACTATAGAGATCACCAGGAAACATTATCACTCCTTCCAAGGGCAGTAAGGACAAAATTTTTTGGATTTAAGAGTTGATTTTTTATTTCTCTAACCTCACTCAGTTTAACATTCTCGATTCTCGAAAGAAGAAGAGGGATAGAAATTCTCCTGCCTTGATAAATCTCCTCTTTAGCATTTCTTACCATCCTGTTCGTGTTATTTTCCAGGGAGATCACTATATTACCTTTTAGTCTCTCTTTCGCAATTTCAACTTCTCTCTGACTAAAATTTAATGAATTTAGCAATTCTCTAATCGCGTCAAGCGTTTTTCGCAGTTTATCTTTATCCGTGGAGAAGTAAATGCCAAAGACACCTGTATCTGAGAAGAATTCGCCGAAAGCCGATACATCATAGACAAGAGCCATTTCCTGCCTTAATTTCTGGAATAATCTTGAACTCATTCCAGAACCAAGAATTGAACCACAAACAAGTAAGGGAAATCTTTCCTGATTGTTATAGGGAAAGGACTGTAGGGTAAGAGCAACATATTCATGGTTTAGTTCAGGCTTTGAGATGATATTGATTCTGGTTCTCTCCTCACTTGATGAAGTTCTACCAGAGGCATTTCCTCTTTTATCCCCGAGTTTTTCTGCCGCTTGATTACACAATTTCCTGTGATTTACTCTTCCTACCGCTGAAACAAACATCTTATCTGTCGTCCAATTCTGCTCCCAGAAATTCTTTATTTCCTCCTGAGTTAATCTTTTAACGGATTCTGGGGTTCCCAGTATCGGGCTGGAAAGAGGATGATCCTTTCCAAAAATGCTGGAGAAGGTGTAGAAGAATAGAAGGTCCTCCGGAGAGTCATAAAATCTCTTTATTTCCTCCTGGATTACAAGGCGCTCCCTATCCAAATCTTCTTTACGGAATAATGGATTCTTTATCAAGTCAGATAAAACATCAATAGCGCGTCCTAATTCCTCTGGAAGCACGTGTGCATAAAAAGAAGTCCATTCCTTGGAGGTAGAAGCATTCAGGATCCCACCCCTTGACTCTATTTCAGTGGAAATCTCCCTTTCTTTTCTCTTTTTTGTTCCCTTAAAGACAGAATGCTCAATGAAATGAGATATTCCTGCCTCATTTTCATCCTCATCCCTGGAGCCTGTGGTTATGTAGATACCTATAACGGTTGAAAGAGCGGTTGGTATGTTTTCCGAAGAAACTGTTACTCCAGAAGGAAGGACTGTTTTTTTATAACTGATCATTTACCCTCATCAGTTTCGCTGTTCCTTCGGCAAAAATCGAACCATCCGGGTCTCTTATAATAGAGCTTGTGCGAATAAACCTACCTCTATCCTGAATCACCTTTCCTTCTCCAATATACTCGACTCCGGTTTTGACGGGTTTTTTGAATCTCACGGTAAGTTCCGCTGTAACGAATTTCTTCCCAAGGGAAACTCCCGCATATACCGCCATTTCGTCAAGGATTGTTGCAAGGATTCCACCATGCACTATTCCATTATAGCCCTGGGTGTAATCGGGAAATTTTATTGTTGCTTTTGAGCTTCCCTGGTCGGTTTGAATATCCAGTTTTAACCCGTATTTATTCTTTTTACCGCATGCAAAGCAATAATCATCTCTCTTGAAATCCATAATGACAAAATATGGAATTCCTATAAGTTGTCAATGGGCAAGATCCTTGACAAAACTAAAATTGTATTTATAATGTATAAAATTAGGAGACAATATGGTATTGTTACTGTTATCACTACAGATTACCAGTGTAGAGGTTGGTCCGATAATTGATGGAAAGATCGAACCTCTCTGGAGCAAGGCAGAACCTTTAAGTGGATTCATCCAGGAAGTTCCTGATCCTGGAGAAGCTGTTAGTGAATCCACTCGGGTATATCTCCTATTGGATAAGGAGAATCTATATGCAGCTTTTGAATGTAAATCGAACGATGCAGAGCCTACTGTGAAGATAAGTGATTGGGACCACGCTTATGGAGATGAAGTATCTCTCTTTATTGATACCTTCGGAGATAAAAGAACCTGTTATCGTTTTACGGTTTCCTCAGCTGGAACTCAGGAAGATGCTATTATTTCCCAGGGAGGGAGATCTTTTGATTTCTCATTTGATGGTATCTGGGATGCTGCAACTTCTGTCCAGGAAGATGAGTGGTCTTGTGAGATGAAAATCCCTTTCAAAACAATAAGATATAATAGAGGAAAGTGGGGTCTGCAACTTTCACGAAAGATAGAAGAGAAAAGGGAAACTGTCTATTTTAAGGAAGTGAATGAAATGAAAGGGCTTCGGATAAGTGATTTTGAACCTATTACAGGAATAAATCCTGAAATGAAAGGAAGGTTCCTGGAGTTCTATCCGGTTGGAATTCTCCGTCATGAATTGGATAATTCAGGAGATGCAGGCCTTGATGTCTCCTGGGATCCTTCGCCTAATACCTCGCTTGACTTTACTGTAAATCCGGATTACGCTCAGATTGAGGCTGACCCTTTCCAGGTGAATTTAACGCAATACGCTCTCTACCTTTCAGAAAAGAGGCCCTTCTTCCTTGAAAGTAGAGAATCGTTTAATCTACAATCGTCTGATTCACGTAGAGGCCGCCAATTTAAAATTGGACCAGGACCCTTGAAACTTTTCTATTCCAGAAACATTGGAAAAATTGTAAACGATACGATAAAGATTCCTATAAGAGCGGGAACAAAGGTTACAACAAGGGGAAAGGGTTTTGAAGGAGGAGTTCTATATGCTAACACAGGGAAAGGAGGGGACGAACCTTCCGCTAACTATCTTGTCGGAAGGTTTCTAAAACAGCTCCCCTTTGGTCTGAATTTTGGATTCTCCTACAGCGGTAAATACACTCATGACTACAATGCCCAGATTGCATCTCTTGATGGTTCCCAAGATTTCGGAGATAATAACATTATGTATCAGCTTGCAGTTGCCGATTCTACCGGAAAAACTGGCCTTGCAGAATATTTCGAATGGAAGAAAATGAGTGAAAATCTCCTTGCTGCATTTTCGTTTTACAATGTGGATGAGGATTTCAGAGGAAATGAGATAGGTTTTATAAACCTTAGGGGTCTTTCAATTAATTCTCTAGTGGGCCCCGTTTTCTATCCAAATAAAAAAGGGATCAGGATGTGTAGTATTGCTATCGCGGGTGGGATTAGTAAAGAACCCTGGGTTGAGGATTATTCCTATGTTATAGCTCCTGTGGGCCTTCTCAATTTCCGGAATGGTTGGAATATTAATACAAATGCCAATATAGGCAAAGTTTATTCTGATTCCTCTTATTCCAAAGAGAAGGGTTCTGATATATCTTATATTCTTAGAGGTATAAGTCTCTTCCTGAACTCCAGTCACTCAGGCATTTTTGGCCTATCTTTCATGAGTAATTTCAGTTACTCATACAACTATCTCGCTAGTCATCTTGGCTATCAATTAAGTAGTGGAAGTTTCTTCAGATTCCAGCCCACCCCGAACTTCTTCCTTGGCTCTTCTGTTAATTTAACAGGTTTTTGGAAAGAAGGAACCAACACAGAAGAACTCTTCTCCTTTGAAAATTTAGAAGATCTTTATATAACAACTTCTCCTACCGCTGAATATCATTTCTCACCTTCCCTTAGCATAGAATTCAGAACGGATTTCACCTATCTCTGGAGCGAGAAGGAGCTTATCCAGACGAGGATAAATCCTCTTATAAAATGGATGATTTCTCCAAAATCTTATCTTTATCTGGTGTATTTTAAGGAAATTGGAGAGGCGGAGGGTTTCTTTGAAGAACCAGGAAATTCTGTTATCAAGTTAAGATATTTAATATATATATAAAAACTTTTTTATGGAAGGTTCTTACCCAAAAAGGCCAACAAGTGAAATACCATATTCAAGAGAAGGTATTGTTTTCCATTCTTTTTTAATCCATATTCCAATTCGGGATTTATTTCTTATTGGGTATAAAAATGAAAGTTTTATAGCAAATCCCCGACATTCAAGGGGTATATTCTCTGTTATCACCCAATTTCCTAATCTATACTTATCTTTAACCAGTTCTGAAAGAATTGTATAATAGATTCCAGGTTTTATAAGAAACTTCCTAACTTTGAATTCACCCGAAGCTCCAATAAGGAGTTTTGACGATTGGTGGGTTACAGAAGAATTTGGACTTATTGGGGTATAACCAATTAATCTTAATGAGGAATATCTTGCCATCTGGATTTCCAGAAATCCATAAGTCGAGTCATCGAAAGGAACAGAAATCCCGGTACCAATTAAGAAAGAGTATGAACCAGAGGTAGAAAGACCTCCACAACCGCAGAAAAACATTCCTAATTCAGAAAGGAATAAAAGAACCACTAAGGTTATTCCTGACTATTTGGTAATATTGGTGTCGATCTGTGCCTTCTGAAGTTTTTCTGAATAATCGATGTAAACGGTTTTAATCTCGCCAAATACTTCATAGGGCCACTTTCCACCCTCACGATGTCCATTCCCTGTGTTCTTGTATCCACCAAAAGGCAGGTGACATTCAGCTCCAATGGTAGGAGCATTTACATAAACAAGACCTGCTTCCAGTTTATCAATCGCCTTCATTGCCCACTCGATATTGCTGGTATAGATTGAGGAGGAAAGACCGTAGTCAACATCATTTGCAATCTGGATTCCTTCCTCAAAGCTTGAGATCTTTATAACTGAAAGGACTGGGCCAAAAATCTCCTCTTGTTCTATTCTCATACCAGATTCAACCTCAGTAAATATCGTTGGCTCCATAAAGAACCCTTTATCATATTTCCCTCCGGTGATTTTCTTCCCACCAAAGAATAGTTTTGCTCCTTCCTGTTTACCAACATCTACATAGTTGAGAATTTTCTTTAACTGAGGTTCGTTAATTACCGGCCCAACATCTGTTGATTCAACAAGGCCATCTCCTATCTTCAATTCTTTGGTTCTCTTTACAAAGATATCCAGAAATTCATTATATATATCCTTATGCAGGAGTAATCTTGAAGTTGCTGTACACCTTTGCCCGGTTGTTCCAAACGCTCCCCAGAGGAGTCCTTCGATGGCATTCTCAATATTAGCATCTGGCATTACAATTTGAGGGTTTTTACCCCCTAATTCAAGAGAGACTCTTTTTAAGTTCTTACCCGCAACCTCAGCTACCCTTCTTCCCACAGCAGCAGAACCTGTAAAACTAATAACACCTATCTCAGGTTGTTCCAAAATCGCCTCTCCAACCGTACTTCCTGGACCATGGACAAGATTTACAACACCTCTCGGGACACCGCCTTCAGTAAGTATCTCAACAAGTTTTACTGTGGTTGCTGGGGTATCAGAGGCTGATTTAAAAACAATTGTATTTCCCATAAGGAGTGCAGGGAATATCTTCCAGCAGGGAATAGCCATAGGGAAATTCCAGGGTGTGATTATCCCTGCAGTTCCAACAGGCCTGGTAATTGTATAGGCAGTCTTATTGGGAAGTTCACAAGGAGATGTCACACCAAAAAGCCTCCGCGCCTCCCCAAAGGCATAATATGCAGTATCTATGCCTTCCTGCGTATCACCCCTTGTTTCCTTTAAAATCTTTCCCATTTCTCTGGTCATAAGTTTTGCTATTTCTTCCTTCCTCTGAACCATTATGTCTCCAACTTTTCCAAGAATTTTTCCTCTTTCAGGAACGGGAAGATTAGCCCACTCCTCTCTATGCTGAACAGCCGCTTCAGTTGCTTTCTCCACATCTTTCCTATCAGACTTAGGAAAAATACCAATCACTTCTTCCCAGTGAGCAGGATTCCTATTCTCAAAGGTCTCCCCGGATTCGGCCCCTACCCATTTCCCATTAATAAAATTGTGAAACTTTTTAGCCATAAAACCTCCTTATTCCCAATTTTTCCTTAAATTTTTTGTTTCACAAAATAGTTTCCTAATTTTTCTTTCATATTGGGCATCCATTTCTATATTTCTCCTTTTCATAACTTTCCTTGCAGTTTCAATCGCTTTATTTAATTTGTATTCAGAAAAATCACCACCCCACCAGGTAAAAGGAGGTAGATACTTCGGAGGAAAACCCTGAGAAAAGATATTACAGAATGGACCTATGATTGAGCCTGTGTTAAAGGATGTATTAACAGCGGTTTTTGAATGATCTCCAATTAAAAGTCCGAGGAACTGCATATTCGTTTGATATGTCTTATCTTCAATTATTACCTTCACAGGTCTGTAATTATTCTTCAAATCAGAATCTGTTGTCCCTGCTCCCAGATTTACCCACTCTCCAATAAAGGAATGCCCCAGAAAACCAAAGTGTTGTTTATTAGCATACCCTTGAAAAATGCTATCTTCGATCTCACCTGATAGTTTTGTAACCCTTCCAATTCCAATATTGCTAAGAAAACTCCCGGGTTTTATCTGGCATCCCTCACCTATGTAAGCTGGCCCATCAATTACAGTGTTACCTCTGATGAGAACTCTATTATCAATCCAGATAGGGCCACCCTGCGTATTAAAAATTACCCCCCTCTCTATTTTTACCTCACTTCCAATAAAAATCCTTTTTGGATCTTCTATATAAATTAATTCATCAAGAGGACTCTGAATTTGACCTAAATTTGGGTCCCCCTCTAAGTCATGTACCAATCTGTTCTTAAGATCACCTATTATATCCCAGATGAATTCATAAAGCGGGTTTTCTTTCTGGATGGTATTAAGTTCCTCAAACTCTCTTATAGAAAGCAACCTATCGCTTCTATAAGCGAGGACTTCGTCATCCTTGTTAATAACTTTTGAACCAGATTTTATATCAGCAAGACCCTTGAATTCTTTCAGTCGAGCATTCAAAAAGAGATTATCCTTTTGGTAGTCGATTTTATCCCCGTATTCTGCCCTCATCGAGTAGATGAGAGGCGATTTCCCAAACCATCTTTCTACCCTTTCCTTCTGGGTCCAACGTCCAGACCTTATTTCACCAAGCGATCTCAGACATGAAATAGGGTAAAAATTTGGGTATTTCTCATCCTCAAATAAAACTATCTCCATTATTTTTAAGCTATCAAACCAGAGTAATAAGTCAAGGGGGATTAATATATTGTATTAAGGTATAAAGTCGGCTGTCACCCCTATTCTTCCATTATAGTACACCTTTCCCTTTCCAAGTTTATGAATATTGGTGTTCAAAACAAGATGGAAATCTTTTGTAATATCGATAGTCAAAGAGGTTGTAAAATCATAGAAGAATCGTGGAGGGTAAAGATCCATCATCCTATAAGATGTAATATTCCATCCAGGATAATAATTATACCCCAACGCTCCCTGAACCATCCCCATACTTTTCTTTCCTGAAAGATGGTAACCCATCTTAAGCTCCGGAGAAAATAGAGTGTCTTCCCCGGCAATCCGCATCCCTTCTCCCTGAATTTCCAGACCGCTTTTATGCCAGAAGTGTAGATAAGCCCCGATTTTATTCTCCTCCCGAGACTTATTCCACATTATGCCGACCTCTCTATAATTTCTACCCCTTTCTTCCAGCCCAAATTCTATTTTGTCGTTGTTCTGCTCTCGTCCCCATCTTCCCTCCTTATCCTCGAGGTATTGATGATCATATTTAAGGAAAAATTTTCTTGAACTCTCTTTTGGAAACTTTAGATTAAGGTAGCTAATATTTTTTAGAAATAAGTTTGGTCTATAAATAGAATTCAAGTAGCTATGGAGCTCAATATACCGAGTTGACCATAGGGAAATGTTCCCCGAATACTCTCTTGTATCTATACCTTCCCCTATAGGCACCATCTTTTGAATATACTCCCCGTAGGGATTTTCGTAATAAGTTCCGCCGGTTGAGTCATAGGAATAATTGCCCTCTCCTGGATCGACCTCTTGATAGTATCTTTCCCACTCAGTGGATTTCCTCTGAGATATGTTAAATTCATTCCTGAGACAAAAAAACAGGAGGGTTAGATTTGCTCGGAGAGTCCCATTTGTCATTCCTCTAATCTCTCCTGACTTTAAATTTCTTCTTAATTGCTGAGATGCCTGAAGGGTAGTATTCTTATATGCCAGATCTGTTTTTACAGTATAGGTTTGCGCTGTATCTCCAGTTCTGTCGCCTTCTAACCCAACTCCCAGAAAAAGAGGAGAGCTGGAAAAAGCGGCTTCGTTTTTATATCTATCATCTCTTGATAATCTCCTTAAGTAAAGATTACAACTTTTCCATAAAAGACCTCCCTTTACTTCTTCTCTGGCTCCCTTTATCCTCCTCCAGTCGAGATAGACAGGTAAGAAGTTAATCGTTATAATATCTCTTCTCAGGCTATCTACTGTGCTTCCATAGCTGTATAAACCTCTTATCCCTGGAGTGGGTTTTGATGTTATTGTATATTCAATGAGTTCAGGGGGAAGATCTTTTAGTTCCCAGGCCTTTAATAAATCCTTTTCCCCTTCCCATTCTCTCGTTTTAAAATTGGGAGTCCTCCTGTAATAATTGAGGTCAAGATTAAAAAAACGATTCGGAGAAAAACTTGTTCCAAGATTGCCTGAAAATCCATCCTCATTAACTCCTCCGAACTGATTTCTGTATCTTCTTACCTTTAATTTGCCGGATAATGAAATATCTCCTTTTGACTCTTCAAAATCCGATGTTAAAAGATTATTCTCTCCTGGCAAATCAAGTTTCTTTTTTGCACTGTATGGTCCAGCACCTGTCCATCTAAATGAATGGAGGGAATCGATGTAAATATACTCGCCCTTACTTTCCCCAACCCAATTGAAGTAAACCTCGTATGAACCCATTTTATTCCCTTTGTAGAGAAAAATTGAATCTTCGAGATCATAATCACCATTCCCTTCTCCGACAAAAGTAGCAGAATAGTTATAGCCAAATCCAGAATCTGGATAAACCTCGCTGAATTCTTCTCCCTTAAAATCTTCTTGACGTATAAATGAGAAATTGTAATTGTTGTGATTAAAACTTGCTTTATAGAAAAGATTACTAACACCGGTTTGGTAATACTCAAAGAGGATGAGGATCGTTGATTCATTATCAATAAAAACTGTTGGATTAAAGGTAATAGCACCTTCTGAATAGTCCACTACATAATCCTTATCTCTTCCCCGCTTCAGTAGCCTTCCATCTAAATAAACCTGCTCGGAACCTCTAACAATGGAAAAGTCGATACTCGTTCCCTGCGGATTGAAAAAGTAAGGCCCACGATTCCCCTCCTCACCCCTGAATGTAACTTTACCATATTTTCCTGGTGAAACTCCAACAACAGAAGAAAATTCTTTCCAGCTACCTTCCAGACCAATCAATCTCTTCTTTACTCCTTCTTCCATTGACTCAATATCTCCCAATCGAAAGGATGCTTCTTCTGATTCTGCCTGCACGAAAATCTCATCGATTTCGCTTATATTCTGCGATGCACCAGAACCTTCCGGGATATTCTCATCAGAGAGGACTCCCGAAATATTGAAATTTCCTGCTTTTCCTCCCAGTTTCATCCATAGGCTCTGGCTAACATCAGCACCTCCCGACTTCACATCTACAAATACACCTTTATTACCCTTTATTATGAGGTTTCCTTTATCCTTTATAGGATTACCTGTTGGCAGTCTTTCCATTGACCTATCGGAAACCGATAGAGACCATCTTGAGTAGGCTTTCTTTACGGGAAAATTCAGGTATGAGAACTTAATAGTGAAAGTTTCTTCAACCATACTCTTGAATTTCACCATTCCTTTACTGTAATCTATAGTATATAATGAATCCCCTGATAGTAAAATTCCTCCCTGCCAGATACTATCTGAATGAGTAAGAATGAATGAATGCCCCAAGTAAATTTCCGAGGTATCCGAGGGATTCAATAGTAAAATATCAGTTGATATAGAGAAAAGGATTAGTAACAAATCAACCCTTCAATTTCTGATTAGTGGAAGATTAAAGATACAGGTTAGAAAGTTGATACTTTTTATTCTCCTTAAGTAGTCAAATGAGTCAGACGGAACTCTTCCACTATCTCTTTCAATCTTTCCGTCGAACTCTTCAGGTTGGTAATTCTCTCGCTTAGGTCACCGCTCACAATACTTTGTTCCTCAATTAATTGGTTAATGCCTTTTATCGAACCTATGTTATCTTTTCCAATCCCAGCAGCCAGTTCAATCCTTGCCCCAAGATCTTCAATGTCCTGGATCTCCCTTTTTGAAACCTTGTAAGTTTTATCCAAACCCTCTTGTAGTGAAGATAACTCTGAGGTAATTAGATCAAACTGTTCCATAATGGAAGAAGAAGCTGTACCAATGTTCTCCGTAGCTCCAACCACCTTGTATATTTTTTTTGAAAAATCCTTAACATTTTTCATTATTATTTTCGCATTATTAGATATCTCATCCGAATTGGATGAAGCAGTATTTGCAAGTTTATTAATTTCTCCTGCTATAACTGAAAATGTTTTTGATTCTTTGGCTGTTCTTGTTGCCTCAATCGAAGCATTCAAAGCAAGAAGAGAGGTATCTTCAGCAATATTTTTCGATGAATCGGAGATCTCCATTACCCCGCTGGATAGGTTTGTAAGAGTCTTAACCGTTTCTTTTACTTCTCCTATCGCATCAGTTATCCCGGATAAACGGGTAAGATTTTCCTCAACACTATTCCTGCTTCTATCCAGGGTATTAGTAAATTCCTTCATTCCCTCGGACATTTCTTCCCTTAAAGTCTTTATATTTTCGTGGGATGAAAGAAGTTCATCCATAGCATTTTCAACCTTTACCAGAGATTTGACCTGTTCTTCCCCACCTCGGATAACTTCCTTCATATTTTCATGGATTGAATTCATCTCTCCAGTAATCTTCTCCATAGCTTTTATGCTTTCATCCGTAAACTCTTCTAACTTCTCTGAAGAGCCAATAAGAGGTTGGAGAGTAATATTAGTTTGTAAGGCATAAGATAGTTGAGAGGCAAAAAACTTGGCATATTCAACTTCCTTTTCAGTGAACGTTCCCACCAGATTATGTTCAAAATTAAGAAGCCCGAGGACATTTTCACCGTAGATTAATGGTATCAGCATTTCAGAGCGCACATCTCCCCCTGGTTCTTCATAATCCTTTTCTCTTGAGGTATCACGAACAATTATAGCTCTTCTTTCTTTTACACACCTTCCTTTTATGCCCTCGTGGATAGAAATAGCATATCCCGGTTCATCTTTCTTTGATGCACTATAGATTATCTTCAACTCTTCCTCGTTATCAGTTAGCTTCAAAATGTCCAGGCCTGTCCAATCAATATATTGGCTTGAATAGGATTCAACCGCTTTTAGGGTTTCATCAAAAGACTTTTTCATCACTGCAGATTGGAGTTGAATGAGGTCTCTGGATATAGAACCTTCTATTGCCTTGGATGAGACCCTTCTTATAAAGTAGCGCAGGATTAAAAACCCTGCTCCAAAGAGAGAGATCGAACCTATTGTTGGATTTAAAGTAACCTTATAAGCAACTATTGCAGTGGAGGTAGCGAGGATGTAATAAAAGATTTCCCAGGAATTGATATATATAATTTCTTCTATTCTGGTTTTTCTTGATATGAACTCGGGAAGGTAGAATAAACCAATCAGAATAACATAATAGAAAGGAAAGAAAAGTAATAATCTCGGCCAATTATTCATTATCCCGGTTCCCATTAATCCTCCAACAATTAAAATAGACAAAGCATATGCAGATGCATTAACCAATGCTTGGAAAACTCCTTTCTTGAATATTACATCCGCAATCAGAAGGAAAATGAACGTCCAAAATGCCGCTTGAACAGAACCATAAAGAAAATATAAAAGAATAGAGAGGCTATGGCATAGACTAAGATAAGAATATTTCCGAAGTGGCAAAGGTCGATATCTGAATAAAAAAGTTGCAAAGAAAAGGATAAATAATATTTTAGAAAACCTAATTCCGTAAAGAGGCATGAAGATGGCAAAGAGAATAGCAAGCGATAAAATCTGGAAAAATCCTATCTTTCTTTTAAGGTCCCAGGATCTAAATTTTAAAATATTCATTCAACCTCATGATCTTTTTAAAAAAATTAAACTTATTGTTCTGAATATCATACATTAAATATAGCAAAAAACAACCCCTTTTTAATAGACCTTTGGAACTCAATGAAGGTCGCTGTAAATAATTTCTGCAAGTTTCCTGCCAATCCCGGGGGCTCTCTGGATTTCCTCCTTTGAAGCGGATAAGAGCCTCTTCTCTGAACCAAAATGCTGGATTAATGCAATCTTTCTTTTATATCCAATCCCTTTGATCTCATCCAATTCAGATAGAGAAAGTCTCCTCCTCCTGAGTCTTTGATGATAATCAAGGGCGAATCTGTGAGCTTCATTTCGAATTCTTATAAGTAATTTTAAAGCAGGTGAATTGAACGGCAGAGACATTATCTTACCTGTGGGAAGATGAATCTCTTCTAACCTCTTTGCAAGGCCTATTGTAGGTATTTTTAAAATTTTTAGTTTTTCCATAGCACTCAATGCTGCATTTAGTTGTGTTTTCCCTCCATCAATCAACATCAGGTCAGGAAGCTCTTCTTCCTTTAATAATCTTTTAATCCTCCGTGAAACTACCTCTCCTATCATTGCTGGATCGTTTATGCCTTTCACACCTTTTATTTTAAAACGTCTATATTCTTTTTTTGCAGGAACTCCATTTATAAATACCACACAGGAGCCTACTGAGTCAGAACCGCTTATATTTGAGATGTCAAAGCCTTCTATTCGAGCAGGAATTCTTTCAAGAAGAAGGACTTCCTGAAGGGCAATAAGAGATCGATGGGTTCTTTTAGGAGGTCGAGACAGTTCTCTATCCAGTTCAAGCTTTGCATTCTTGCAGGCCATATCGGTAAGTCGTCTTAGGACCCCCTTTTTTGTAATCTTGATCTTTGTTGATAACAATTCTTCAAGCAACTTCTTATCTTCTAACTTTTCTGAAATGACAATCTCATCTGGTATAAAAGAAACCTTTAAATATCTTCTCCCAAGGAAACGCTGGAGATATTCAGATATTCGGGATTCTTCTTTTGAATTCATAAAGTAATATTCCTTATTCACCATTTTCCCTTCTCTAATCTGGAAAACTACAGCACAGGCTATTCCACTTTTCTCATGGATTCCAATTATATCTCTTGACTTTTTATCTCCGAGAACCATTCTCTGTTTTTTTGTTAGTTCTCGAAGGCTCATTAATTGATTACGGTGGATTGCAGACATCTCATAATTCAAATTCTTTGAGGTTTTCCACATCTTCTCCTGGATAATTTCCTCTAATTTCTTTGTTTTCCCTTTCAGAAAATCTATAACTTCCTGGATTAGTTCTCTGTATTCACCTTTTGTAACTTTCCCTATGCATGGAGCAAGGCATTTATTGATATGATATTCGAGGCAGACCTTATCCGGAAGTTTCTTCCCTTTGCAGGTTCTTATAGGGAATATATCTCTTATCGTTCTCAGGGATCTTTTGACAGCCTGAACGTTGGCATAAGGACCAAAGTATAGTGAACCATCGTCTTTAATCTTCCTGGTATAGAATACGCGCGGATATTCCTCCTTGATTGTTATCTTTATATAGGGATACCGTTTATCATCCTTTAATCTGATATTGTATTTTGGCTGATGTTCCTTTATCTCATTTTCTTCAAGGATCAGGGCCTCAAGTTCATTGGAGGTGATGGTGTAGTCAATTGAAGTTGATTGCTGCAGAATCCTTTCTCCTTTTATTGTATTCTTTCCCCTGAAATAACTCCGAACCCTTTTCCTGAGGTTCTTTGCTTTGCCTATATATAATATTTCTTCTCTCTTTTTGAAATGGTAAACTCCTGGAAGTTCTGGTATATTTTTAGAAAATTTTTTTAACATAATAAAGAATAATAATCTTCTAAATTCTTCGCAAGGCCGTCAATCATCATTAAAAGACTCTAACCTTGACTAATCTGGATAAAATCATAAGTTGAGGACAGAAAATCAATGTTTAGCGGGATTTTCCATATGAATTAAAGGAGGAGGCAAAATGAAAGAAATCATGATGGGAAACGAAGCTGTCGCAAGAGGAGCCTGGGAAGGAGGTCTTCATGTTGCCACTGCTTATCCAGGAACTCCGAGCAGTGAAATCCTTGAAAGTCTTTCTCACTATCCTGAGATCTACTCTGAATGGTGTACCAATGAAAAAGTAGCTCTTGAAGTCGCTACAGGGGTTAGTTTTGCAGGAGGTCGTGCTTTAGTTGCAATGAAACATGTAGGCCTCAATGTGGCTGCAGATCCACTTTTTTCTCTATCTTACATTGGAGCTACTGGAGGTATCGTAATCGTAACCTGTGATGATCCCAGTATGCATTCGTCTCAGAATGAACAGGATAATCGTCATTATGCAATCTCTGCGAAGATTCCTCTACTGGAACCTTCAGATTCAGAGGAGGCAAGAATATTTACAAAATTAGCTCTCAAGATGTCTGAAGATTTTGATACTCCTGTTTTACTCCGTCTTACTACGAGAATCTCCCATACGAGGTCTGTTGTAAACCTGGGAGAAAGAGAGGCTGTTCCAGTGAAAGGGTATAAAAAGGATTTCAAGAAGCGGGTTATCCTCCCTGTGAATGCAAGAAAACTTCACCCAAAAGTAGAGGAAAGAACAAAAAAACTAAAGGAATTTGCCAATAACTTTGAATGGAATAGAATTGAAGAGGGAAGCAGTAAAGTTGGTATAGTAACAGATTCAATCTCTTATCAATATGTAAAAGAAGTATTTCCTGAAGCTTCAGTCCTGAAACTCTCTATGCCCTGGCCTTTCCCTGATAAATTGGTAAGAAGATTTGCTTCCTCGGTGGATCGTTTGCTATGTATTGAAGAGAATGATCCCTTTATTGAGAGTCAAATCCGCCAATTGTCAATTCCTGTTGTAGGAAAAGATAAGGTTCCTATGGTTTTAGAACTCAATCCCACAAGGGTTGCAAAAAGTTTTGGAAAGGAGTTTGGATATCCCGTTTCAGTAGATATAAAAGACCTTCCGCCTCGTCCTCCAGCTCTATGCCCTGGTTGCCCCCATACCGGGTTTTTCTATATTGCAAGCAAATTAAAATTAATTGTCACAGGTGACATTGGTTGCTACACCCTTGGAGCCCTACCTCCTTTAAATGCAATAGATACATGCGTGGAGATGGGTGCATCCATTGGGAATGCCTATGGTATCCAGTTAGCTTTAACAAAACTTGGTGATGAAAATCTGAAGAAAAAAGTTGTCGCTGTAATTGGAGACTCTACCTTTTTCCACTCTGGTATTACAGGGCTTATAAACACTTACTATAATCATGGCTTTGGGACTGTGGTAATACTTGATAATTACTCTACTGCGATGACCGGTCACCAGGGTCATCCGGGAGTTGGAAAGACCCTTATGGGAACCCCAGGAAGAAAGGTTGAATTAACCAGTCTAATAAAAGGTATAGGCATCCAGAATGTATATACAGTAAATGCCTATGATCTTGATAAGATAAAAGAAGCTCTAAAAAGAGAAATCGAAAGGGACGATCTTTCCGTTGTAATCATTAGGTCACCGTGTGCATTGATAGAAGATTTCGAGAAAAAGCCCTATTACCATGTAGACGAAAACAAATGCACCTCCTGTTCCCTCTGCCTTAAGTTAGGCTGTCCTGCGATATCAATGGGCGATAATTATGCTATCATTGATAAATATCTCTGCACTGGCTGTTCCCTATGTTCCCAGGTATGCCCATTTGAAGCGATTGTTCAAAAGGAGGAAAAATGAAGATTGTATCCATTGTTGTGTGTGGAGTAGGAGGGCAGGGAATATTAACTGCTTCTGATATCGTAGCAAAGATTGCCCTAAGAGGTGGTTATGATGTAAAGAAAAGCGAGGTTCACGGGATGTCTCAAAGAGGAGGTTCTGTAATCTCGGCTATTAGATACGGTGATAAGGTCTATTCACCCCTTGTCACAGAGGGTATGGCTGATTATATACTATCTTTTGAAAAACTGGAGGCTCTTAGGAACCTACCAAGATTAAAGAATCATGGTGTAGTAATATCTAATGATTATAAGGTAAACCCCGCTTCTGTTCTTTCAGGAGAACTTGAATACCCGGAGGATATAGAAGAGCGAATCATAAATGCAGGGGTGGAACTCGAATTGATTCCCGGGATAGAACTTGCTCATAAAACGGGAAATATAAAAACTGTAAACACAATTCTCCTCGGAGCTCTCGCAAAAAGATTATCCTTCCAAAAAGAAAACTGGATCCAGGCGATCTACGAAAGAGTTCCAAAGGAGACCCATAACAGCAACAAAAAAGCGTTTGAACTTGGATATAATTTTAAAGGAGAAGATTAAAGCCTTTGTATTCCTTGAAGAGATAAATCTTCCTGAAAATCTGTAACATTTTATCAATAAATGTGTTATATTTAAAAAATAACTAATGAGTATAGAAAAATTATACAAAAATTATGGAAGGATGCTTCTTGATATGTCATATAGAATAACCCAGAATAGAGCTGATGCAGAGGAAATATTACAAGAAACCTTTCTCGAATTCTGGAAAAGAAAACCTAAAGGGGCAATAATAGCATGGTTAAAGAAGGTTGTTGTGAATAAGAGTTTTAATTTAATAAGGGATAGAAAGAATCTTGAAGTTGAAAAAGCTTCACTAAGAACACCAGAAAAGTTAATGGAGGATGAGGAAAAGGCCATGGTGGTAAAAAAAGCTCTAAGTCAACTCAAACCTATAGAAAATACTGTGGTGGTTCTTAAGAGGTACCAGGGAATGTCGCACAAAGAAATCGCGAATATTCTTGGGATTAGCGAGAATAACAGTCGTGTTATCTTTTATAGGGCAATGAAGAACTTAAAAGAACAACTCGGGTCTTATATTAAGAGGGGGAATATCAATGGATAAAGAAGTAATTGATTATCTTTCTGGAGAATTAAACTGGTTTAAGAGGTCTGTTTTTAAACTACGCATCAAAAGAAATCCTATAATAAAGAAGAAACTAAAAGAGTATAAAGAAGCCTGGGATACACTTTTAGAGTGGAAAGAGACAATCGAACTTCCCGAAATTGATCTCGTCCAAAAAGTCAGTTTTCCATTAAGGTTAAAGCCTGCCTTTCTACTTGCAATCGGTATAATCGGGCTTGGTATTGGCTTTTATTTTGGACTTAAAAGTTATACCAGCACATTTGATTATATGAACTATGCTACGGAGGTTTTATATGAAGAATAAGGTAATAATTTTAATGATTGGAATCCTTGTAGTAGCTGCCACAGGAGGATTCTTTGCCGGTAGATATTTTACCATTCGTCGCACTGCTTCTTACTTCGCAAAAGAAATGCCTAAAAGGATTCCAGTTGAAGATTTAAGAAGTTACAGAAAGCAAATGGAACAATACCGTAAACTCTTAGATAAAGAACGTCAGGAACTCACAGAGGCAGTAAAGAAAGATGAAATTGATAAGGTTCGAAAGCATATAGATAGTTTATCCAGGATAAAAAGGGAATTATTAATGAATACCTG
>Ga0209121_10001612_pt1 | contig 23635 bp, 17 predicted proteins | sample Cruoilmetagenom3_FD_187292 | JGI IMG/M metagenome (GOLD analysis project Ga0209121, IMG submission 187292) | Oil polluted marine microbial communities from Coal Oil Point, Santa Barbara, California, USA - Sample 3 (SPAdes) (version 2) | ecosystem: Environmental > Aquatic > Marine > Oil seeps ... | reverse complement strand
CCGAAAGTCGGATGGCATCGTTAAACCCCTTTGAACCAAAAAGAAAAAAGGCCCACACTTGGGCCTCGTCTCGGGTTCGCGAATGGTTTGTGGCGGAGGAGGTGGGATTCGAACCCACGGTACGCTTTCACGCACGCCGGTTTTCAAGACCGGTGCATTCGACCACTCTGCCACTCCTCCGGCTTTTCGCGGGTCGTTTGGCGGGGATAGGACACCTTTTGCGATTCTGCAAAGCCCCCTGTGCGGGGATTTCTTGCCGATGCCCCCACGCGCGGCTTTTCTTGCGCCTTTCTTGTCGCTAGGATGCGGCCAGACGCAGAAACAGCGACAGCGGGCAGAAGGCCAGAAACTTGGCCCGCCCGCGGATCGCGGCGACAGGCAGTGGGCGAGAGCAAGGGGCAAAACATGATCAATCGGAATTCCGCGCAAGCGATCCGGCCGCGCAGGTCTGCGGGCAAGACGGCGGGCCAGTTCATGCTGGCCACGGGACTGGCCTTTGCGCTGACCGCCTGTGACGAAAGCGGGCAGTTTTCCCTGTTGCAGCCCTCGGCCGATGCTGCGGTCACGGCAGAGGGTGCGAAGGATGCCACGCCCAGCTCTACCCGCCTTGTCGAACGCGATGTCGAAGCACCCGACGTATTTCAGGTGACAGAAGCCGGTTTGTGGGATGGCCGCCCCTCGCTTGGCGGGGTCTGGGTGGCGCATCAGGATGTGACCGAACCCGAGCGTGTCATCATTCGCAACACTGCCAACAACAAGTTTGTCATCGGCGCGCTGTTCCGACGCGAGCGGGACAATCCCGGCCCGCGCGTGCAGGTGTCTTCGGATGCGGCAACGGCGCTTGGGATGCTGGCGGGCCAGCCTGCCAAGGTGAACGTGACCGCCCTGCGCCGCGAGGAAGTGGCCGAACAGCCCGCGATCGCCCCCACCGCCGAAGCGCCCCCTGCCCCGGCAGAGGTAACCGCCAGCAAGCTGGACCCGGTCAGCGCGGCCGCCGCCGCGATCGACGCGGCAGAGGCGAAGGCCACCGCGCCGGTTGCCGCCCCGGCAACGCCGCCAAAACCGAAACCCGCGCCCAAGCCGCGCGCCTCGTCCCTGACCAAGCCTTGGCTGCAAATCGGCATCTTCTCGGTCGAGGCAAATGCCAAGCGCACCGCCGACAAGATGCGCAAGGCGGGCATGGTGCCGACCGTCCACAAGCAATCCAGCCAGGGCAAGACCTTCTGGCGCGTGGTTGTCGGCCCGGCCAGCAACAAATCGGAACGCAGCGCGCTGCTGAAACAGATCAAGGCGCAAGGCTTCGGTGACGCATACGCCGTCACCAACTGACCCGCCCGACAAGGAGGATCACATGACACGCCTCATGACTCGCCTGTTCGCTGCGGCCCTTGCCGTGGCGATGGCCCTACCCGCCCATGCTTTCGACACCCGCGCCCGCGCCGCTTACGTGGTCGATCTGGGCACCGGCACCGTCTTGCTGAACAAGAATGCCGATCAGCCGCTGCCGCCCGCATCCATGTCCAAGCTGATGACGCTTTATATCGCTTTCGAGGCGATCCGCGATGGCCGCCTGTCCGCCGAGGACCGCCTGCCGGTCAGCCAGCACGCCATGTCCTATGGCGGCTCGACCATGTTCCTGGACACCACCGACCGCGTCCGGGTCGAGGATTTGCTGCGCGGCATCATCGTGCTGTCGGGCAATGACGCCTGCGCCGTGATCGCCGAGGCGCTGTCCCCCGACGGGACAGAGGCAGGGTTCGCCCGCTACATGACGCAGCGCGCGCAGAAACTTGGCATGACCAATTCCAACTTCACCAATTCCAACGGCTGGCCCGCTGTCGGCCACCGCATGTCAATGCGCGATCTGGCCCTGCTGGCCACCCATATCATCCAGGATTTCCCCCAGTTCTATCCGCTGTTCGCTGAACGCGAGTTCCAGTTCGACGGGCGTGCGCCGCAGAACGTGCGCAACCGCAACCCCCTGCTGGGCTTGGGGATCGGCGCGGACGGGTTGAAAACCGGCCACACCGAAGAGGCCGGGTATGGCCTTGTCGGCAGCGCCAAGCAGGGCGACCGTCGCGTGGTCTTTGTGATCTCGGGCTTGCCCACGACACAATCCCGCGCCGAGGAGTCAGAGGCGATCGCCAACTGGGCCTTTCGCCAGTTTGCGCAGAAAAGGGTGATCGAAGCCGGCACCGTGGTGGCACAGGCCGATGTCTGGATGGGTGCGGCCGACAAGGTCGGGCTTACCGTGGCCGAAGATGTATCCACCCTGCTGCCGGTTCTGGCCGGTGACAAGGTCGATGCCGAGGTGATCTATCACGGCCCGATCCAGGCACCGGTCAAGGCCGGTCAACCGGTGGGCGAGCTGGTCTTTACCCCCGAAGGTCTTCCCGAAACCCGCGTGCCGCTGGTGGCAGCCGCCGACGTGGCCTATGGCGGGTTCGTGGTGCGGGTCAAAACCGCCGCGCTGCATCTGCTGGATCGCCTGAACCAGCCGCCCGCGCCTGCTGGCTGATCCATGGGGCGGTTCATCTCCTTCGAAGGCATCGATGGGTCGGGCAAATCCACCCAGGCCCGGATGCTGGCCGACGCGCTGCGCGCCGAAGGGCACGACGTTGTCCTGACGCGAGAGCCGGGCGGATCACCGGGGGCCGAGGAAATTCGCGCATTGGTGCTGCAAGGCGATCCCGACCGCTGGTCGCCGGAAACCGAGATATTGCTGTTCACCGCCGCACGCCGCGACCACATGGAACGCACGATCCTGCCCGCACTGGCCGCCGGAAAGGTCGTGATCTGCGACCGGTTCGCCGACAGCACCCGCATGTATCAGGGCGCATCGCGCGGCGACCTGATGGCGCTGGTCAACCAGCTTCATGACCTGATGATCGGGCGCGAGCCTGACCTGACCGTGCTGATCGACATGGACCCCGCCACCGGACTTGCCCGCGCCAAAGGCCGAAACGGCACCGAAGAACGGTTCGAGGATATGGGCCAACAAATGCAGGAAAAGATGCGCGACGGGTTCCTAGCCTTGGCCGCCAAAACCCCCGCACGCTTCACCGTGATCAACGGCGCGCGCGGGCTGGATGACGTGGCCGCCGATGTGCTTGCCACCGCCCGCGCCCATCTGGCAAAAGCCACAGAATGAGCGAGCATTCAGACCAGCCCGAACCCGACCGCATCGAAGGCGCCCCGCATCCGCGGATGACGCCGCACCTTTACGGGCACGAAGCCGCGCAAGCCGATTTTCTGGATGCCTACAATTCCGGGCGGCTGCACCACGGCTGGCTGATCACCGGCCCGCGCGGCGTGGGCAAGGCCACGCTGGCATGGCGCATTGCCCGTTTTTTGCTGGCCACGCCCGAGGATGACGGTGGCATTTTTGGCGCGCCACCGCCGCCCCAAACCCTTGATATCGCGGAAGATCACCCCGTGATGCACCGCACCCGCGCCCTGTCGGAACCGGGACTGTTCCTGCTGCGCCGCGGCGGGTCGGGCAGCACGGAATCCTTGCGTGAAAAGAACTATGCCGAGGGCAAGTTCGCCGCCGAAATCCTTGTCGGCGAGGTGCGCAAGCTGACAGGCTTCTTCTCGCTCTCTGCCGCCGACGGGGGCCGCCGCGTGGTCATCATCGACGCCGCCGACGAGATGAACGTGCAGGCCGCCAACGCCATTTTAAAAATGCTCGAAGAGCCCCCCGCCCGCACCACGCTTTTGATGATCGCGCACCAGCCCTCGCGGTTGCTGCCGACGATCCGCTCGCGCTGCCGCGAATTGCGCCTGCACCCGCTGGCCGCCGATGACATGACCCGCGCGCTAGAACAGGCGGGCGGGCACGGTGTCGAAAACCCCGCCGCGCTGGCCGAATTGTCCGGCGGGTCGGTCGGCAACGCGTTCCGCCTGACCAACCTGGACGGGATGAAGATTTACGCCGAACTGGTCCGTCTTTACGACAGCCTGCCCGATCTGGACCGCGCCCGCGCGCAGGCGCTGGCCCAGGCCGCCGCCACCCGCGGGGCCGAGGCAAAGCTGGACCTGCTGCTGGCGCTGAACGATCTGCTGCTGGCCCGCCTGGCCCGCACCGGCGCGCTTGGCCATCCCCCCAGGACCGAGGCCGCCCACGGCGAGGCCGCGATGCTGTCACGCCTGTCACCCAATCCGCAAAGGGCCCGCGCCTGGGCAGATACCGCGCAGGCCATCAGCGCCCGCGTGGGCCATGCACGGGCGGTCAACCTTGACCCCGCCGCGCTTGTCCTAGATACCGTTTTCAAACTGCAAAAGACCGCGTCGGGCTGATCGCCCCGCCCCGCCGGGGCCACGCGGACAATTCGGAAAAGCCTTGCAAGACATGATCGAAATCACCGACAGCCACTGCCACCTCGATTTTCCAGATTTCGACGAGGAACGCGCCGCGGTGATCCAACGCGCACTTGATGCGGGAGTGACCCGCATGGTCACCATCTGCACCAAGCTGCGCCAACTGCCCAAGGTGCAGGCGATTGCCGATGAATTCGATCCTGTGTTCTTTGCCGCCGGCACCCACCCGATGAGCGCCGCCGAGGAACCGCTGGTCAGCGTTGATGACCTGACCGCCCTTGCCGCGCATCCAAAATTCGTCGGCATCGGCGAGACCGGGCTGGATTACCACTACACGGCAGAATCGAAAGATATCCAACAGGAAAGCCTGCGCATCCATATCGAGGCCGCGCGCCAGACCCGCCTGCCGCTGATCATCCATGCCCGCGCCGCGGACGAGGACATGGCCCGCATCCTGTCCGAAGAACACGCCGCGGGGGCGTATAGCTGCATTATGCACTGTTTCTCCTCGGGGCCGGACCTGGCCCGCGCCGCGATTGATCTTGGCTTTTACCTGTCAATGTCCGGCATCGCCACCTTCCCCAAAAGTCAGGAGGTGCGCGATATCTTTGCCGCCGCGCCGATCGACCGCATCTTGGTGGAAACCGACAGCCCCTACCTGGCCCCGCCGCCCCATCGCGGCAAACGGAACGAGCCGGCCTATACCGCCCACACCGCCCGCAAAGGGGCCGAGGTGTTTGGCATGGAATACGCCGATTTCGCCGCCCGAACGCAGGAAAATTTCGACCGCCTGTTCTGGAAAGCGGCCCAGTGGAAGGCGGCGGCATAATGGCGGAACTGCGCTTTACCATCCTTGGCTGCGGATCGTCCGGCGGCGTGCCACGCCTTGGCGACATCTGGGGCGACTGCGACCCGACCAACCCGAAAAACACGCGCCGCCGCTGCGCGATGCTGGTCGAGCGTATAGACACCGAAGGCACCACCCGCGTGCTGATCGATACGACCCCCGACATGCGCCAGCAATTGCTGGATGCGGGCGTCGGCCACCTGGACGCGGTCGCCTATACCCATTCCCACGCCGACCATGTGCATGGCATCGATGACCTGCGGATGATCGTCTTCAACCAGCGCCGCCGCCTGCCCGTCTGGGCGGATGGCAACACGCAGAACGACCTGTATTCGCGTTTCGGCTATGCTTTCATCCAACCCGATGACAGCCCCTATCCGCCGATCCTCGACATGCACACGATCAAGGACGATTTCACCGTTTCCGGTAAGGGTGGCGACATTATCCTGACGCCTTTCCGGGTCAATCACGGCTCTATCGACGCCCTCGGCTTTCGCATCGAAAACCTTGCCTACCTGCCCGACGTGGCCCATATCCATGACGAGGCATGGGGCGCGCTGCAAGGGCTCGACTGCTGGATCCTCGATGCGCTGCGCCGCGCGCCCCATCCGACCCACAGCCACCTGGAACAAAGCCTTGAATGGATCGCACGCGTGGCCCCGCGCCGCGCCGTGCTGACCAATATGCATATCGACATGGATTACGACACTGTCGAAGCGGAAACCCCCGGCCATATCACCCCCGCCTTCGACGGCATGGTGATCTCCTATCAGGTCTGACCCCGTGTGTGGCCAGTTCCATGCGCCTCGTGGCAGCTTGTGCTGGTCTTCAGGCCAGCGAAGAGGGTATTTGCAGAACAGTGAAGATGCAGAGCACTCCGGTCTTCACTGTTCCGCAAATACCTCCGCCGGAGGCTACGTTGCCATCCACACACGTAAAGGCCGCAGCTGATGCAAGCCCTTCTTGATGTGATCCTTCCCGTTTTCGTGGTGATCGGCGCGGGCTATGTCGCGGTCTGGCGCAACCTCTTTTCGACCCAAGGCGTAGACGGGTTGATGAAATTCACCCAGAATTTCGCCATCCCCTGCCTGCTGTTCTCTGCCATCTCGCAACTGGACCTTGGGCAAAGTTTCGACTGGCGGCTGCTGGTGTCTTTCTATTCGGGGGCCACGGCGGGCTTTCTGACCGGCCTTTTGGGTGCGCGCTTCATCTTCAAACGCGACTGGGAGGAAGCCGTGGCCATCGGCTTTGTCGGCCTTTTTTCCAACTCGCTGATGCTGGGCCTGCCGATCACCGAACGCGCCTATGGCGCGGATGCGCTGACCGCGAATTACGCTATCATCTCGATCCACTCGCCGTTTTGCTATGGCCTTGGCATCACCGCGATGGAAATTGCCCGCGCCCGCAAGAACGGCACCAGCGCGGGGCGGCTGTTGCCGACCGTGTTGCGAGCCATGTTCCGCAATGCACTGGTGATCGGCATCACGCTGGGGTTCATCGTCAACCTGACCGCCCTGCCCTTGCCCGGCCCGATCGAAGGCGCGGTTGAATTGATGCGCCGTGCCGCCCTGCCCGCCGCGCTGTTCGCGCTTGGCGGGGTGCTGGTGCAATACCGGCCCGAAGGCGACGCCAAGGTGATCGCCATGATGGTCGCCGTTTCGCTTGTCCTGCATCCGACGATCACATGGACGCTGTCGCACTGGAACAATCTGCCCACCGCCGCCATGCGCTCGGCTGTGCTCACATCGGCCATGGCGCCGGGCGTCAACAGCTATGTCTTTGCCAATATGTATGGCGTGGGGCGGCGGGTCGCGGCCTCCAGCGTGCTGATCGCCACGGCACTGTCGGTGCTGACAATCTGGCTGTGGCTGGGCGCGCTGCCCTAGGCGAACGCGGCAAAATTGCCTCTGGCCCCTGCGTCGCCATTGGGTAAACTTGCCCCAACTGACCGAAGGCACCGATGCCGGACACAACGCAGCAGACACCTGCCTTCACCGCCCGTGGTCTGACCAAAACCTACGGAACAGGCGCGGCCACCGTCCATGCCCTGCGCGGGGTGGATCTTGACGTGCGGCAAGGCGAATTCACCGTGCTGCTTGGCCCATCGGGTAGCGGCAAATCCACGCTTTTGAATATCCTTGGCGGGCTGGACCGGCCCACATCGGGCACCGCGCATTTCAAGGATACCGAATTGACGGGCATGTCCGACGCCGACCTGACCCGTTACCGGCGTGACCACGTGGGCTTCTTATTCCAGTTCTATAACCTCATGCCCTCGCTCACCGCGTATGAAAACGTCGAACTGGTGACAGAGATCGCGGAAAACCCAATGGACCCGGCCGAAGCGCTGGCCCTGGTCGGGTTGGACCGCCGGTCGCGCCACTTTCCGGCGGAAATGTCGGGCGGCGAGCAGCAGCGCGTCGCCATCGCCCGCGCCGTGGCCAAGAACCCCACGGTGCTGTTCTGCGACGAGCCAACCGGCGCGCTGGACAGCACCACGGGCCGCGCGGTTCTGGGCGTGCTGGCGGATGTGAACCAGCGGCTTGGCACCACGGTGATGATCGTCACCCATGCCGCCGCCACCGCCGCCATGGCCGACCGCGTTATCCATTTCGCCGATGGCGCAATCCGCGAAATCGTCCGCAACGAAACAAAGCTGAAAGCCGAGGAAATCGAGTGGTAGCGGTGCCTTCCCCCCTCGACCGGAAACTGCTGCGCGATCTGTGGCGGATCAAGGGGCAGGCCAGGGCCATCGGGCTGGTCATCGCCGTGGGTGTGATGATGCTGGTGATGATGTCGGGGCTGGTCAACACGCTGGATGAAACCCGACGCACCTATTACGACCGCTACCGCATTGCCGAAATCTATGTGCCTGTGACCCGCGCACCGGAACGGATGCTGGACCGTCTGGCCGCCATCCCCGGCGTGGCCGCCGCCGAATCCCGCGTGGCCGGGGCGGCGCTGATCGACGTGGGCGCGGATGCCATGCCGGTGCGCGCCCGCGCCCTGTCGATCCCCGATGCCCACGCGTCGCGGCTGAACGACATCTACCTGACCGCGGGCCGGTTGCCACGCATCGGCCGCAGCGACGAGGTGGTGCTGCTGGAAGGGTTCGCCCGCGCCCGCGGCCTGGCGCTGGAGGACACGCTGACCGCCACCATGAACGGCGCGAAACACAGCTTTCGCATCACCGGATTGGCCCAATCGCCCGAATTTTTGTACACGACCGCACCGGGAGAGCTGGTGCCAGATGACGCCCGTTTCGCCGTGTTCTGGATGCGCCGCACCGCCCTGTCCGCCGCCTATGACATGAAAGGCGCGCTCAACGAGGCGCTGATGTCCCTGTCGCGCGACACCAATGCGCAGGCGGTGATCCTTGCCGCCGACCTGTTACTGGCCGATTACGGCGCAGCGGGGGCCTACGGGCTTGAGGATCTGCCCTCCAACCGGTTCGTGTCCGAAGAAATCAGGGGGCTGCGCGCCACCTCTGCCTCGGTGCCGCCGATCTTTCTGGGGGTCGCCGCCTTCCTGCTTTACATCGTGATCAGCCGCATGGTGCAGGCCGAACGCGAACAGATCGGGCTGCTCAAGGCGTTCGGATATTCCGGGACCGAGGTCAGCCTGCATTACCTGAAACTGGTGCTGGTCATCGCCGTTGCAGGGGCAGTTGTCGGGTCGGTGGCAGGGATCATGTCGGGCAGCGGGCTGGCGGTGTATTACCAAGGCTATTTCAAATTCCCCTTCCTTGTCTTTTCGATCGACCCGCGCAGCTTTGTCATCGGCTTTGCCGTGTCAATCCTGACTGCATCCGCTGGCTCGCTGTTCGTTCTGATGCGGGTGTTCCGCCTGACGCCCGCCGTGGCCATGCGCCCGCCCACCCCGCCGGACTATTCGCGCGCCTTCGACCTGGCGCGCTACCTGCACCGCTGGCTGGACCAGCCCGCGCGCATGGTGGTGCGCCGCCTGACCCGTTACCCGGGGCGTATCGCGGGGGCAGTGGTGGGCATCGCCACGGGGCTGGGCCTGTCGGTTTCGACCCTGACGACCGTGGCCGGGTTCGACAAGACGGTGGACCTGACCTTCAACGTGATGGACCGTTCGGACATGACCGTGGCCTTTACCTCGGCCCTGTCGTCCAAGACCCTGCTGGAATTGCAGCGCCTGTCCGGCGTGGAACATGCCGAACCCTTCCGCTCCGTGCCCGCGGTGCTGCGCAACGGCACCTTTTCCTATCGCGGCAACATCGAAGGGCGACCCGAACGCCCCTATCTGAACCGCGTGATCGACGGTGTGCAACGGCCCGTGGCGATGCCGCCCCAGGGCGTGGTGCTGGCCCGCCCGCTGGCCGACATCCTGCATCTTGAACCCGGCGAAATACTGACCGTCGAGGTCCGCGAGGGCCGCCGCCCCACCCTGCTGATCCCCGTCACAGGCATTGCCGAAACCCTGCTGGGCGCGCCTGCCTTCATGGAGATCGGGTCGCTATCCCGCGCGCTGAAGGAACCGGGGCGCATTTCCGGCGCCCTGCTGACCATGGACGAGGCAGAGACCGAAAACATCCGCGCCGCGATCAAGGACATGCCCAAGGTTGCCGGTGTCTCGCTCAAGGAGGATGCGCGCAACGCCTTGATACGATTGATGAACGAGGGGCCGGGATCGGTCCGTTACATCATGCTGGGCATTGCCGCGATCATCACCTTCGGCATCGTCTATAACGCCGCGCGCATCGCGCTGGCGGAACGTATTCGCGACCTGGCCTCGCTGCGGGTCATGGGGTTCACGCGCGGCGAAGTGGCCTTTGTCCTGCTGGGCGAACTGGCCGTGGTGACGCTGATTGCGATCCCGCTTGGCATCGCCATGGGCTTCGGTTTGACCTGTCTCATTGTGAAGGGGTTCAGCACCGATATCTATCAGATACCGGTGGTGTTTTCCCCGCGCAGCTATGGAGGGGCTATACTGGCGGTGCTGGGGACCTCGGCCGTATCGGCGCTGCTGGTGCGGCGCGACCTGAACCGGATCGACATGATCGCGGCCCTGAAAACGAGAGAGTAATACATACATGCCAGTCGACCAATCCAATGGCGCGCCGCGCCGCAACTCCCGCAAGGTTCTGGGGCTGCTGGGGCTGGTCATCGTCGCCGCCATGCTGGCCTATGCCTTCTGGCCGCGCCCGACGCTGGTCGACATCGGCACCGTGACGACAGGCCCGATGCGCGTCACCATAGACGAGGAAGGATACACCCGCCTCCACGACGCCTATGTGCTGTCCACCCCCGTCACCGGACGGCTGATGCGGGTCGAGGTAGAGCCGGGCGATGCCGTCGAAAAGGGCGTGTCCGTCGTGGCGCAGATGCGTCCCACCTCGCCTGCCGTGCTGGATGTGCGCACCCGCGAACAGGCCCGCGCATCGGTCGATGCGGCCGGGGCAGCCCTGCGCGTGGCCGAGGCCGATGTGAAAAAGGCGCTTGCCGACCGCGATCTGGCACAGGCCGCCCTGACCCGCACGCAGCGCCTGTTCGAATCCGGCATCGTGTCCGAGGCCGCGCTTGAATCGGCGCAACGGTCGGCGCGGCTGGCCGATGCCACACTGGACACCGCCCGCGCCGCCGTCTCCATGCGCGTGGCCGAGAAAACCAACGCCGAAGCACTGCTGCTGGGCTTTGACGATCCGGGGCTGGCCAATGCCGCCGGAACCAACGGTCAGGCAACGCCGCTTTACGCCCCCGCCACCGGCACCATTTTGCGCGTAATGCAGCAATCCGAAACCACCCTGCCCGCCGGCACGCCCATCCTTGAGGTCGGCAATATAGACGAGGGGCTGGAAGTGCGCGCAGAGCTGTTATCCACCGACGCGGTGCAGATCCGGCTGGGCGACGAGGTGCTGATCGACAACTGGGGCGGCCCGCATATGTTGACCGGCACCGTCAGCCACATCACCCCTTGGGGCTTTACCAAGGTGTCCGCCCTCGGGGTCGAGGAACAGCGCATCGCCGGCACCATCGACTTCACCGTCCCGCCCGAACAGCGCGCGGGTCTTGGCCATGGCTACCGGGTCGAGGTGCGCATCATCACATGGGCCGATGACGCCGCCACAATCGTGCCTGCGGGTGCCTTGGTCCGGCAGGGAAACGGCTGGATCGTGTTCACCGTCGAGGACGACAAGACCGTCCTTCAACCTGTTGAAATCGCGGCCAATAACGGGTTACAAGCGGCCATATCCAAAGGGGTGGAGCCGGATCAGCAGATCGTGCTTTATCCGCCTTCGGGGCTGGAAGCCGGGCAAAGGGTCGCGCAGCGCACGGCCTATTGACCCGGGCATGCCCATGCACGGGCCGGAACCGCGCAACTTTCCGCGACCGCCGCCAAATCCGATGGAAGCCAGCCGCTCTTGTCGCTATCTTGCAAACAAAAGCGCACGCTTTCGCGTTCGACCATGGCGCATTGCCGCATGACGACCCATTTGACCCCGAAAGGGCCACGGTTTGACCACTGATTTCACACTGCGCCGAACCGCTTTTGCCTCGGCTCTTGCGATCCTGATCGCGGCAATGCCTTCCTCTCCCGCCAAGGCTTTGGAAAGCCTGCGATTTCAGCTGGCCGCAGGACAAGGTGACGATGGCAATTTGCTTGACGAAATTCGCGGCAATTCTCTTTTGCGGCTGGCAGAAACCGACGGTCGGACCGAACCGCAGGATCTGTTCGCCGCCGCCCAGGCCGATTACCAGCGCATCGTGGAAACCCTTTATGCGGTCGGCCATTACGGGCCGGTGGTGCGTATCGTGATCGACGGGCGCGAGGCGGCGCTGATCCCGCCGCTGAACCCGCCCGCGCGGATTTCCAGTATCACCGTAACAGTCGATCCTGGCCCCGCGTTCCGGTTCGGCACCGCCCGCATTGCGCCCCTGCCCCCCGGCGCGGCACTGGCGCCCGATTTCGCCACCGGCAAGATCGCCCGATCGACCGTCGTGCGGTCAGCTGCCCTGCAAGGCGTCATTGATTGGCGCGGCGCGGGCCACGCCAAGGCCGATGTGGCGGGGCAGGACATCACCGCCGACCACGCCACATCGAAACTGAACGCCGACATCACCCTTGCCCCTGGCCCGCTGGTCCGTTTTGGCCGGATGCAGGTGAACGCCGAAGGCACCCGTGTCAGTTCGGGCCGCATCCGCACCATCGCCTCCCTGCCCGAGGGAGAGATCTTTGACCCCGAGGACCTGGAAAAATCCGCCAACCGCCTGCGCCGCACCGGCACCTTCCGGTCTGTCCTCCTGACCGAGGCGGAAACCCTTGGCCCCGATGGCAGCATGGACATCACTGCCACGCTTATCGACGAAAAACCCCGCCGCATCGGCGCGGGGATCGAGCTGTCCTCCTTCGAGGGGGTCACGCTGGAAGGGTTCTGGCTGCACCGCAACATCACGGGCCGCGCCGACCGTCTGCGGATCGAAGGCAAGATCGCGGGGCTGGGCGGCAACACCGGCGGGGTTGACTATAAACTGTCGGCCCGGTTCGAACGCCCCGCCGTTTACGGACCCGACACCAAAGGCTTCGCCTTTGCCGAGGTCGCGCGCGAGGACGAGCCGGATTACCGGCAGGACAAGGGCACCATCGGCATCGGTGCCAGCCGATATTTCAGCGATACACTGACCGGCGAACTGGCCGTGGCGCTGCGCTTCAGCCAGATCACCGATGCCTTCGGGCGGCGCGATTTCACGCTGTTGACCTTTCCGGGCTACTTGGAAAGCGACAAGCGCAACGACAAGCTGAACCCGACCGCAGGCAGCTATATCAAGGCCGAACTGACCCCCTATGTCAGCATTCGCGGCGCGGGCACTGGCGGGCGTTTGTTGCTGGATGCGCGTGCATATCGCGATTTCGGCAGCGAGGGCCGTTTCGTGCTGGCCGGGCGGGCGCAACTGGGCGCGGTGGCAGGTTCTAGCATCGCCGATACCCCCCCGGATTACCTGTTCTACTCGGGCGGGGGCGGCACAGTGCGCGGCCAGCCGTACCAGTCCCTGAACGTGGATCTTGGCGGCGGGCTTTCGTCTGGCGGGCGGTCTTTCGTGGGGGTGTCGGGCGAATTGCGCGCGCGTCTGGGGGAAAGCAAATTCTCCCTCGTGGGCTTTGCCGACGCGGGCTATATCGGGGCCGAAAGCCTGTATGACGGGACTGGCAAATGGCATTCCGGTGCCGGTCTTGGCGTGCGTTACGACACTGTTGTCGGGCCAATCCGGCTGGACGTGGCCGGCCCCGTCGGCGGCGACACCGGCAGCGGCTTGCAGGTCTATATCGGCATCGGGCAGGCATTCTGATGAAACGTATTTTTCTTGCCATCTGGCTGATTTTCCTTCCCCTTTTCGGCATCGCGCAGACGCCCGAGGAAGACCGCGGATATATCCAGGGCTTTCTGGAGGACACTTTGTCCGACGCGGGCCGGCAGGTCACGATCACCGGTTTCACGGGCGCGCTCTCCTCTCGGGCGACGATGCAGGAGATGACCATCGCCGACGGATCGGGCGTGTGGCTGACCCTGCGGGGCGTGACGCTGGACTGGTCCCGCGCCGCCCTGCTGTCGGGCCGGATCGAGGTGAACGCCCTCACCGCCGAGGAGGTCCTGATCCCCCGCGCGCCGGACACGGGCGATCTGCCCGATGCCGAAGCGTCCGAGGCCGCAGGCACCGGCTTCGCCCTGCCCGAATTGCCCGTCTCGGTCCGCGTGGACAAGCTGGAGGTGCGCAAACTGATGCTGGGCGCGGCATTGTTCGGCACCGCGACCGAGGCATCCGTGACTGGCTCGGCCAGCCTTGCAGGGGGTGAAGGCCAGGCCATGCTTGACATCACCCGCACTGACAATGGTGGCACGTTCAACCTGAAGGGGGCCTATGCCAATGCCACCCGAAACCTGGAAATTGCCCTGAAATTACAGGAACCTGCCAACGGGATCGTCGCCAACCTGATCGACCTTCCGGGCAAACCCGCCCTGTCGCTGTCGCTTGCAGGGAACGACCCGCTGTCCGATTTCACCGCCACGATGACGCTGGCGACCGAAGGGCAACAGCGGCTGGCCGGCACCCTGACACTGACCGAAATCCATGCCGCATTGCCCGATGATGCCCCCGAAGGCACCCCCGCCCCAGTCACGCGCGAACTGAGCGCCGAACTGGGCGGCGACCTGGCCCCCGTATTTGCCCCGCAATACCGCCCATTCTTCGGCCCTGACATCCGCTTGAAACTGGATGCCGCCAGCCTGCCCGACGGCACGCTTCTGCTGTCCAACCTGGACCTGACCGCCGACGCGATGGAACTGCGCGGCTCTGGCGCGATCAGCGCCGATGGCTGGCCGGCCCGTCTGGACCTGCGCGGACGGATCGCACCCGTGGACGGGACGGACAATGTGCTGCTTCCGGTTGGAACCGATGAAACCCGCGTGGCCTCGGCCGATCTGGAACTGACCTATGACGCGAAACGGGGCGATGCGCTGGTGCTGGACCTTCTGGTGGCCGGGCTGGTGCATCCGCAAGTCAGCCTGACCCGCGCCACCGTGACCGGACGCGGCACCCTGACAAGGGGCGACGACAGCCTGGCCGGCGGGCTGCAATCGCGGCTGGACCTGTCCGCAACGGGTCTGGCACTGGCCGATGCGGCCCTGACCGCCGCCATCGGTAACGACCTGACCGGCAGGCTGGACCTGGCATGGCAACAGGGCCAGCCTCTGCGCCTGACCGACATCGCCCTGCGCGGCGCGGATTACGGCCTGACCGGCGGGCTGACCGTCAGCGTGCAGCCCGATCCGTTAAATCTGTTCGTGCAGCATGACGTGACGGTGGATGCGCAAGACCTGTCGCGCTTTGCGCCGCTGGCGAGCACCGACCTGCAAGGCGGTGCCGATCTGCGCATCGCGGGCAAGGCCGAACCGCTGACCGGCCTGATCGACACCGCCATCACCGGATCGACCCGCGATCTGGCGCTGGCACAGCCCCGGCTGGACCCACTGCTGGCAGGCACGGGCGCGCTTTCGCTGGACCTGATCCGCGACGCCGCCGGCACCCGCATCGAGGGGCTGTCGATCAAGACCGACCTGGCGCAAATCACCGCCAATGCCAACCTGCGCACGGATGCCAGCAGCGCCAGTTTGACCGCCACCGTCACCGATCTGGCCCCTGTCGAACCGCGCCTGAACGGTCCCGCCCAACTGGACCTGAACGCCGCGCAATCGGGGCAAAGCTGGGATGTAAACGGCACCCTTGCCGCCCCCGGCCAGACCAGTGTGACCCTCAAGGCGACGGTAACCAACGGCACCGACACCCAGCCCATTTCGGCCACGCTGAGCGCCAGCATCGGCCAGCTTGGCCCCTGGTCCGCGCTGGCTGGGCAAAACCTGTCTGGCAGCGCCGATCTTGATGCGGCGCTGGATGCGCAACTGTCCGACCTGTCCGGCACGCTGGATGCCAGCCTGCGCGGCACCGATCTGGGCATGGGCAACAGCACCGTCGATCCGCTGCTGCGCGGCGGGTCCTCCTTGAAACTGCGCGCCAAACGCAACGCCGATGGCAAGCTGCTGGTGGAAATGGCTGAACTGCGCAGCGATGGCCTGTTCGCGGATGTCACCGGCAGCATGGATGACACCACGACAGCCCTGACGCTAGACGTGCGCATGGGCGACATCGGCCGTATCATCCCCGAGATTTCCGGCCCCGCCACCCTGACCGGCACCGCACACAATTCCGGCGGGCCATGGCAGGTCGACCTGTCTGGCACCGGCCCCGCGGGCATCCAGCTTGCGGCCAACGGCGCTGTTGCGCAGGACGCCGGATCGGCCAATATCGCGCTAAACGGCACCGTGCCGCTGGCCTTGGTCAATAACGCGGTCGCCCCGCGCACCCTTGACGGTTTCGCGGATTTCGATCTGCGGGTAAACGGGCCGCTGGCGCTGAATTCCGTTTCGGGCCAGGTGGTCACACGTCAGGCCCGGCTGGCCGCGCCGGGGCTGCGCGTGTCGTTGCAAGACCTTGCCGCGCGGGTGAACCTTGCTGCGGGGCGGGCACAGTTGAGCGTGACCTCGGGCGTATCCTCGGGCGGCAGTATTGCCATCACAGGGCCGGTCACCCTGTCGGCCCCGTACAACGCCAATATCAAGGCGCAGATGAATGACGTCGTGTTGACCGACCCCGAACTATACCAAACCTCGGTCGCGGGGGCGATCAACATCGACGGGCCGCTCGCCGGCGGGGCAACCATCAAGGGCACGCTGAAACTTGGGGAAACCGACCTGCGCATTCCGTCGGGGGGCGGATCAGGCTACGCGGGACTGCCGGGGCTGAAGCACCGGAACGAGCCCTACGAATCCCGCCGCACCCGCGATTGGGCGGGGCTGCTGGATGATGGCAGCGCAAGCGCGGCAAGCGGCCCTTCGGGCGCCTATCCGATCGACGTACTCATCGTGGCCGACAGTCGCATTTTCGTGCGCGGTCGCGGGCTGGATGCCGAACTGGGCGGACGGCTGCGCGTCACGGGCAGCACCGCCGATGTCGTCCCCGTGGGCCGGTTCGACCTGATCCACGGGCGGCTGGATGTGCTGGGCAAACGGTTCGACCTGATTGAGGGGCGCGCGCAACTGCAAGGCGCGCTGGACCCCTGGGTCAGGTTCGCGGCCGAGACAGAGGCATCTGGCACCATCGTGCGCATCATCTTGGAAGGCCAGGCATCGGAACCGGAGCTGACCTTCGAAAGCTCGCCCACCCTGCCGCAGGACGAAGTGCTTTCGCTGATCCTGTTCGAACGGGACGCGACCGAAATTTCGCCCCTGCAAGCGATCCGCCTGGCATCGGCCATCCACACCTTGTCGGGCAAAGGCGGCGCGGGACTGGTGGGCAACCTGCGTTCGTCGCTTGCGCTGGACGATCTGGATGTGACCACCGCCGAGGATGGCACGACAGAGGCGCGCGTAGGCAAGTACATTTCCGACAATATCTACACCGATGTGACCGTGAACAGCGCGGGCGAAAGCCAGATCAACCTGAACCTCAAGATCAACCCTCGGCTCAAGATCCGGGGCCGCGCGGGATCGGACGGGGACACCGGCATCGGCGTCTATTTCGAAAAGGATTATTAGCAGCAGGCAGGCTGGCCTGCGGCGGAAAATGGAAGGTGGGTTACAAACCCACCCTACACAAACGCCCGCGGGGTGGGTTTGTAACCCGCGTCAGGTAGGGTGGGTTTACAACCCACCGCCCCCGACCGCCCGGTTCACCCTGCCGCCGCCAGTTCCCGTTCCAGCTGCGCCTCGGCCTCGGCCCGCGGTTTGGAAAACCCTGCCAGAATCAGGTAGGCCACCGGCGTCAGGAATAGCGTTGACAGGGTGGCCAGCCCCAACCCGCCAACGATGACCCAGCCCAGCGCCTCGCGCGCCTCGGCCCCGGCACCAGCCGACAGGATCAGCGGCACGCCGCCCAGAACCGTGGAAATCATCGTCATCATCACGGGCCGCAGCCGGATGGTCGAGGCATTGAAAATCGCATCGCGCACCGCCTGCCCGTCATCGCGCAGCTGGTTGGCGAACTCGACGATCAGGATGCCATTCTTGGCCATGATCCCGATCAGCATCACCAGACCGATCTGCGAATAGACGTTCAGGCTTTGCCCCGTCGCCACCAACGCGAACACCGCGCAGGCCAGCCCCATTGGCACCGTCGCCATCACCACCACGGCCGAGATGAAGCTTTCGAATTGCGCCGCAAGCACCAGCAAAACCACGACAATCGCGAACCCGAAGGTCAGTAGCAACCCGTCCGAGGTCTGGTCCAGCGTCGCCGCCTCTGCCAGCGGGAGGATGCGGTTCTTTTCTGCCAGCACCTCGCCGCCAAGGCGCTGCACCTCTTCCATGGCGGTCCCCAGCGCCATCTGCGGCGTCAGGCTGGCCGAAATCTCGACCGAGCGGTTCTTGCCTTCGCGGTTCAGTTCCGGCGCAACGGCGCGCTCCTCAAGCCTGACAAAAGAGGCCATGGGCACCATCTGCCCGTCACCCGCGCGCACGAACACGTTTTCCAAGTCGCGCAGATCGTTCACCGGATCGGTGGTGGACAACATCTGAACATCATAGCTGGTATCGTCGATGAACACCGACCCGATCGACCGACCATCCAGCACCGATTGCAGCGCCGCGCCCAGCCCGGTGATGTCGATGCCCAGGTCGGATGCCCGCGCCCGGTCGATCTCGACAAACAGTTGCGGCTGGGTGGTCTCGTACTCCAGCCGGACCCGGCCAAAGCGCGGATCGTCCTGCATCCGCGCCACCATCTGTTCGGCCACGCTGGCCAGCTGCGCGTAGTTGTCCCCCGTGATGGCAAAGGACAGCCCGCGCCCGGCCCCGCGAATGCCCAGGCTGTTGGGTTGAATGACAAACGCCCGCACGCCGATCACCCCGCCGATGCGGCGCTGCATGTCCCCGGCGATTTCAGATTGCAGGCGGCTGCGCTGCTCCCATCCGGCCAGCCGCATCACCATGAAACCGCGGTTGTCCGCCCCGAACCCGGTGATAGAGAACACGTCCTCGACCTCGCCCGAGGTTTTCAGCGGCTCCATCGCGGCCTCTATCTCGGCCATCTTGGCGCTGGTATATTGCAGCGACACGCCCTGCGGCGCGGTCACCGACATCAGGATCACGGCGCGGTCTTCGCGCGGGGTCAGTTCCTGCTTGATGCCGCCCGCCATCATGACCGCCGTCGCCGCAACCAGCGCGGAAATCAGCACCACGACCATAGGCATCGCCAGCGCCCCGCGCAGGGTCGCGGCATAGATCGCGGCCAGGCGATTGCCCAGCCAGATCATCGGCCCGCGCGGGTCTGGTTTTGCCTCGCGCGTCAGGAAACGGCTGGCCATCATCGGTGCCAGCGTCAGCGCCACGATCGAGGACAACATGACCGCCATCGCGAGGGTAAAGCCGAATTCGCGGAACAGCCCGCCCGCCTGACCGGGCAAGAACGACAGCGGCACGAACACCGCCGCCAGCGTCGCCGTTGTCGTCACCACCGCAAAGAACACCTGCCGCGTGCCCAGCACCGCCGCCGCCCTTGGCCCGATACCCTGCCCGCGCATCCGCACGATGTTTTCCAGCACCACGATGGCGTCATCCACCACCATGCCGGTGGCCAGCACCAGCGCCAGCAGGGTCAGAATATTGACCGAGAACCCCACCAACCAGATCGCCGCCAGCGTGCCGGTCAGGGCCACGGGCAGGGTCAACGTCGGGATCAGCGTGGCGCGCACATCGCGAAGGAAGACAAAGATCACCAGCACCACAATGGCCACGGCCAGCGCCAGCGTCTTGACCACCTCTTTGATGGATCCGTTGATGAACACCGCGTCATCCGAAGTGGTGAATATATTGATCCCCTCGGGCAGCGTGCGCTGCAATTCCGTGACCGTGCGATGCACCGCCTCGGAGATTTCCAGTGTGTTCGAGGTCGCCTGCCGGATCACCCCCATGCCCAGCCCATATTGCCCATTGGCACGCAGCACGGTTTCATTCGGCGCTGGACCAAGCGACACTTCGGCCACGTCGCCCAGCTTGACATCGGGCGCGATTTCCAGCGCCTCGAAGGCTTCGGGGGTGGCGACGGTGGCAGTGGTGCGCACGTTGATCGACTGTGCATCCGCCGCCAAGTCGCCCGCCGGCGCGTCATAGGCCACATCCGCCAGCGCGGTGCGGATACCGGCAAGGGTCAGCCCGCGCGCGGCCAGCGCCATCTGGTCGATATCCACCCGGAAAATCGGCGCGCGGTCGCCGTAAATGCGCAAATCCGCCACACCGGGCAGGCTGATAAGGCGGTCCTCGACCTGTTCTTCGACGATGCGGGTCAATTCCTGCGGGCTGCGCGTGGCCGAGGTAACGGCGATGCGGATCACCGGCTGGGCATTGGCATCGGCCTTGACGATCTCGGGCTCGTCGGCGCCGTCCGGCAGGTCGTTGACGATGCGCCCGATGGCGTCGCGTGTATCGGTGGCGGCCACGTCCAGATCGACGGTTTCCTCGAATTCCAGCGTGACGCGGGATCGCCCGTAACGGCTGTTGGAACTGATCGAGCGGATGCCCGAAACCCGCCCCACTGCACCTTCGATCCGGCCCGTCAATTCCTGGTCCACGGTTTCCGATGCCGCGCCGGAAAAGCGCGTGGTGACGGTGATCACGGGGCGGTCCACATCGGGCAATTCGCGCACCTCGACCCCCAGCAACGCGGCCAGCCCGGCAATGACGATCAGCGCATTCAGGACCAGCGCCAGAATCGGGCGGCGCACGAAAAGGGCCGTTCCGCCGCCAGTGTCCGGCGCGGTGACGGGCATGGGGTCGGGCGTGATTTCCTGTGCCTTGTCAGCAGGTTCCGATACGGCAGCGGGTGCGGCGCCGGCCCTTGCGTCTGCCTTTGGTGCAGCCTGCGCCCCGCTTCTTGCAGGGGCTGGCTCTTCTCCTCGTGCGACCGGAAAGGGCATATCGCCCACGATGTCGGTCGGTTCCGCAGGGGCGCGGCGCTGCTGCCCGAAAATCCGCATCCACAGGCTCACAGTTGGCGCTCCATCTGCACGGCAAGCGCGGCGCGCGGCTCTTCGGCAAGGGTGACATCGGCACCGGGACGCAACGATTGCACCCCTTCGCGCACGACCACCTCGCCGGGAGTCAGATCGGCCTCGACCAGCACGGTATCGGCGTTGCGTTGGCGAATGAGCACCGGCACCCGCACCGCCTTGTCGTCGCGCACCGCCCAGACATATGCCCCTTCGGACGACCATTGCACCGCCAGCGGGTCCACCGCCGGATAGGGATCGCCCGTAAAGGTCATGCGCACGGAAAAGGCCATGCCCGCGCGCAGGCGGTCGCCCTCGTTCGTCAGGCGGCCCAGCACGCGCAGGGTGCGGCTGGTGCGATCCACCACGTTGTCCACGGCGCTGATTTCACCGGGCAGGGCCATGTCCGGCATGGCCAGCGGCGTTGCGGTCAGGCCCGTGCCCTGCACCACGCGCCCCACCAGCCGTTCCGACACGCGAAATTCGATCAGGATATGCGAGCGGTCGGTCAGCACCGCCAGCTGATCCTGCGCATTGACGCGGTCGCCCACTTCGACATCCAGCAGGCCGATCCAGCCATCGAAAGGCGCCTTGACCACGCGCCGCGACAAATCGAACTGCGCCTGCTCCAACGCCAGTTCAGCGGTGCGCAAGACCAGCTCTGCCTCTTGCACGCGCAGGGCGGTGACAGCGCCCGTCCCTTTCAACTGCTTGGCGCGGGTCAGGTCATCACCGGCATTGGCCAGCACAAGACGGGCGCGTTCGACCGCGATCCTCTCGGCGCTGTCGTCCAGTTGCACCAGGTCGGTGCCCTCGCTCACAAAGCTGCCTGCCTCGGCGTTGACGGCGGTGATGCGGCCCGTCGCCTCGGCGCGCAGGGTGACGGATCGCAGCGCACGCCCGTCACCGATCGCAGTGATCGCGTCATTCAGCCGCCCCTTGGCCACGACTGCGCCCAAAACGCGCACCGACCGCGCGGGCGGCGCGCCACCATCGGCCTGCGCGGCCATATCGGGCGAAACCACGCCCCAGTCGGCCAGCACCGGCCACAGGCCGACACGTTCCAGCAAGGGCTGGGACTGCGGCACGTAACGCGCCCAGATCCCCAGAACGACCAGCAAAACAAGGGCAGAGGCAAGAAATTGTCGCAACGGGCGCATATGGCATATCCAATCAGAAAGCGGCGCAGCTTATCCCGCCTTTGCATTCAGTCTAGCGCGATAGTGTGCGCGGCCAAGTCAAGTTCGGGTCATTCCTACCGCATCCCGCACGAAGCGCCCACAAAACCACAAGGCCATGACCAAAATGCTGGATCGTTATGCGGATTGCTTTTAGGCTTTCCACGATGGCCATGCCCAGCAACCAAGGAGACGCCCCATGGGAATGATGATGGCACGCCCCGACCTGCCCATGCTGCGCCCCAAGGGGGCGAAACAGCAATGCGCGGCGCTGTGCTATCGCATGAAGAACGGCAAGGTTCAGGTGCTGTTGATCACCTCGCGCGGGACAAAACGCTGGATCATCCCGAAGGGCTGGCAGGTCAAGGGCCGCAGCATGGCGCAAAGCGCCGTGATCGAAGCATGGGAAGAAGCGGGCGTGATCGGCCGGGCCAAGGGCGATACGCTTGGCCAGTTCAATTACATAAAATCCGAAGGGCCGGGGCGGCTGTCGCCCTGCACGGCCACGGTCTTCGCGGTCAAGGTGAAAAGCCTGAAATCCAAGTTCCCGGAACGCGGCCAGCGGCGGTTGAAATGGCTTGGCCGCAAGAAGGCCGCTGCCAAGGTCGCCGACCCGGCGCTTGGCGCGCTGATCCGCGATTTCGACCCGCGCCAGCTATGACCAGCCGCGCCGAAGCGCTTGATTTCGGCACCGGCATCGTTATCTCATAGACGACCGGCACAGGGCCGCGCAGCAGGAACAGGTATGATCCAGTTCACCTTGAAATGCGACCAGAACCACCGCTTTGACAGTTGGTTCCACTCCTCTGCCGCCTTCGACAAGCTGAAGGCGGCGGGCATGATCACGTGCGAGGTCTGCGGATCCCCCACCGTGGAAAAGGCGCTGATGGCGCCCGCAGTGGCCAAGACAGGCAAGGACAAGCCCGGCAAACCCGCCCTGTCCCCCGCCAGCGACACCGAAAAGGCCCTTGCCGAAATGCGCAAACAGGTCGAATCTAGTTCTGACTATGTCGGCATGAATTTCGTGTCCGAGGCACGCGCAATGCACGACGGCACCGCCCCCGAACGCAGCATCTACGGAGAGGCCCGCCCCGAGGAGGCCGCCAAGCTGATCGAGGAAGGCGTGCCCGTCACCCCCCTGCCCTTCATGCCCAAACCAAAAACCAATTAAGCCACGAAAGGCCCCGCCATGCATATCGTCATCAAAGGGGCCAATCGCGGCATCGGCCAGGCCATTGCCGCCCGTTACCGCGACGCGGGCCATGATGTGACCGCCTGCGCCCGCGACGGCAAGGGGTTCTTTCCGCTGGACGTGACCGACCCCGACCAGCAGGCCACCCTTGCACAAGAACTGGAAGGCAGGCCTGTCGATCTGCTGGTCTGCAACGCGGGCGTCTATCTGGACAAGGGCCAGAACCTTGCCGGGGGCTATCCGCCGCAGATGTGGGCCGACAGTTTTGCCACCAATGTGACCGGCGTCTTCCTGACCGTGCAATCGCTGCTGCCGAACCTGCAAATGACCGACGGTGCGAAAATCGCCATTATTTCCAGCCAGATGGCCAGTCAGACCTACGCGCCGGGGGGCAGCTATATCTACCGCGCTTCGAAAGCCGCCGCGCTGAACCTGGGCCGCAACCTAGTGCTCCAAGTCTGACACATGTTACCTGTTTCCCCTGATTTCATCGAGAGCGTTGAGCGCGCGGCGTTCGCGGGTGAGGATGTTTTCGGCGCT